>Ga0114933_10005418_pt1 | contig 11618 bp, 9 predicted proteins | sample 4SBtaG_FD_89691 | JGI IMG/M metagenome (GOLD analysis project Ga0114933, IMG submission 89691) | Deep subsurface microbial communities from Kolumbo volcano to uncover new lineages of life (NeLLi) - 4SBTROV12_W25 metaG | ecosystem: Environmental > Aquatic > Marine > Volcanic | place: Kolumbo... | reverse complement strand
GTGTAACTGGTAACACGTCTGGTTTTGGTCCAGAAGAGTCTAGGTTCGAGCCCTAGTAGGCCAGCTAAATAAATTATAATGAGCTCAGTTAAAATTTTTTCAGGTAAAAACTCCTTAAAACTTGCAGAAAAAATTGCTTCAAGATTTGGGAAAAGACTTGGAAAAACATCTTCAGGAAAGTTTAGTGATGGAGAATTATTTTTTAGATATACAGAAACAGTTAGAGGATGTGATGTATACATAATTCAATCTACTGTTGATAATTCAGATAGTTTTATGGAATTATTCTTAATGATTGATGCTGCTAAAAGAGCTAGTGCCAAGCATGTTAATATTGTAATTCCATATTATGGATATGCCAGACAAGATAGAAAAGACAAGCCTAGAATAACCATATCATCTAAGTTAATTGCAAATCTAATTACATCAGCTGGGGCATCTCGAGTTGTATCTTGTGATTTGCATGCAGGACAAATTCAAGGTTTTTTTGATATTCCTTTGGATCATTTACATGGCAGTAGTGTTTTTGTTCCTTATCTGAAAAAACTAAAAACAAAAAAATTAATTTTTGGATCTCCAGATGCAGGTGGAACAGAAAGAGTTAGAGATTATGCTAAATATTTTGATGTTGATTTTGTTATATGTGATAAACATAGAAACAAAGCTAATAAGATTAAGTCGATGCAAGTTATTGGTGATGTAGAAGGAAAAGATGTTGTATTAGTTGATGATTTAATCGATACAGGTGGTACAATATCAAAAGCATCTAATTTAATTATGGAAAAAGGAGCAAAATCAGTAAGAGCAATAATTACACATCCGGTCTTAAGTGGCAATGCTGAAGAAAACATTAATTCTTCTTCATTAAAGGAATTAGTAGTAACAGATTCAATTCCATTAAAATTTAAAAATAAAAAAATTAAAGTATTATCTGTAGCAGGATTATTTGCTAAAGCAATACGTAAGATTCATGAAAATGAATCGACTAGTTCATTATTTATAAATAGATAAATTAAATTAATTATGAAAACAATTGAGATTATAGGGTATAATAGAGCAAATCTCGGAAAAAATGAGTCAAAGAAACTAAGAAACGATGGAAATGTTCCTTGTGTAGTTTATGGAGGAAAAAAACAAATTCATTTTCATTCTCCAATGATTCTTTTTAGAGAACTAATTTATTCTCCAGGAGCAAATTTTATAGAACTAAATATAGAAGGTGAGAAAATTAAAGCAATCTTACAAGATGTTCAGTTTCATCCAGTAAGTGATATAATACTTCATGCTGATTTCCTAGAGCTGAATGAGGAGAAATTGATCAAAATGGAAATACCAGTAAGTTTTACTGGAGATGCTCCAGGTGTACAACAAGGAGGAAAAATTTTAACAAGATTGAGAAAACTAAAAGTGAGTTCACTTCCAAAACATATGCCTGAATTTATAGAAATAGATATAAGCGAGCTAGAGTTAGGAAAAAGTATTAAAGTAGGAGATTTAGAAGAAAAAGAATATGATATTGTAAATAGTCCTTTAGTTAGTATTGTTTCTGTTAATATTCCAAGAGTAACTTTACCTACTGAAGAAGAAGAAGAAGGTGTTGAAGGAGAAGAAGGTGCTGAAGGAGAAGAAGGTACTGAGGATGGAAAAGAGAAGCCAACTGAAACTAAAGAAGGAGAAGGTAATGATAAAAAAGATGATAAACCTACAGAAGGTAATGAATCTGACAAAAAGGATTAAGTATATAATTTGATTCCATGAAGTTTTTAATCATTGGATTAGGTAATGTTGGAGAAAAGTACGAGCTAACAAGACATAATATAGGATTTCTTATTTTAGATTACTTTAGCAATAAGTTTAAAAATAAATTTTTAACTGAAAGGTATGGTCAATATACTAGGTTAAAAATTAAAGGAAGAAATATTCATTTGTTAAAACCAAATACTCTAATGAACTTAAGTGGCAAAGCAGTAAATTATTGGATGAATAAGTTAAAAATTAGAAAAGAAAATTTACTTATTCTAGTTGATGACTTGAATCTTCCTTTTGGGAAAAAAAGACTTAAAAAAAAGGGGTCAGATGGTGGTCATAATGGTTTAAAAAGTATTGATAATTCTTTAGGATCCAATGAATACTCTAGGTTAAGATTTGGAATTGGTGGTGAATTTATCAAGGGAAATCAGTCAAATTATGTGCTTGAAAATTTTTCAAAGTCTGAGTTAGAAAATATTGAAGAACAAATTCAAGAAAGCTTAAAAATAATTGAGGGATTTTGTTTTGAAGGAATTGAAAAAACAATGAATAAATTCAATTAACTAACCTAACAAACAATTGAACCATTTTTGATTTTATCTTCTGGCTGCATTAGTTTAAGCGAACCATCTGGATCTTCCGCCAATAATAACATCCCTTCACTTTCGATACCCATCATTTTTCTTGGTTGTAAATTTACTATGACCATGACTTGTTTGTCAACAAGTTCTTTTGGTTTATAATATTTAGCTATACCACTTAAAATTATTCTGGTATCTAAACCAGTATTTACTTTTAATTTTAATAATTTTTCTGATTTAGGAACAGGGTCAGCCTCTAATACGGTAGCAACTCTTAAATCAATTTTTGAAAAATCATCAAACTCAACTGTACTTTTCTTTTTCATAATTTTTGAATCAGAATTAAATTTTAGTTTTTCAATTTGTTTATCAATTAATTCATCTTCAATTATAGTAAATAAATGTTCAGATTTATTAATCTTATGACCAGATTTTAAAATTTCTTTGTCTATATCATCCCATATTTTTGTTTTCTCGTTCAACAATTTAAAAATTTTATTAGATGTAAATGGAAGAAATGGAGTAGATAAAATTGCTAAATTACACACAATTTGAAGTGAAACATACAAAATTGTTTCGGCTCTTTCTTTATCCTCTTTAATAATTTTCCATGGTTCTGTATCAGTTAAATACTTATTACCTATTCTAGAAAGATCCATTAATAAAGTCAAGGCTTCTCTGAATTTAAACTTTTCAATACTATTCTCAATTTTATCTCTAATATCAATAATACTATATAGAATTTTATCTTCTTCTTTTTTAAAAAGGCCTTTTGAAGGAATTTTACCATTAAAAAACTTATGACATAAAACAAAAACTCTATTTATAAAATTTCCATAACTGGCAACAAGCTCATTATTATTTTTTGCTTGAAAATCTTTCCATGTAAAATCGCTATCCTTAGATTCAGGAGCATTTGATGTAAGAACATACCTTAAAACATCTTGTTGGTTTGGAAACTCATCCAAATAGTCATGTAACCATACAGCCCAATTTTTTGAAGTAGAAATTTTTTCACCTTCTAAATTCATAAACTCATTAGCTGGAACATTTGATGGAAGAATATACTCACCATGCTCAATTAACATCATGGGAAAAATAATACAATGAAATACTATATTATCTTTTCCAATAAAATGAACCAAATTGGTATTACTATCCTTCCAATATTTCTCCCATTTTTTTGGAATAAATTCTTTTGTAGCTGATATGTAACCAATTGGCGCATCAAACCAAACATACAAAACCTTGCCATCCGAGTCTTTTAAGGGAACTTTTACACCCCAATCTAAGTCTCTTGTCATTGCTCTAGGTTTAAGACCTTCATTTAGCCATGATTTGCATTGCCCTAGAACATTATGTTTCCATTCAGGGTGATTGGTAATGTATTTATCAATTTTTTTTTGGAGTTTGTCCATGGGTAAATACCAGTTTTTAGTATTTTTTAATTCAGGTTTATTTCCAGATAGCAACGATTTTGGATTTTTTAAATCCATAGGGCTCAATGTTTTCCCACAAACTTCACACTGATCTCCATAAGCATTTTTATTTTTACCACACGGACATTCACCTGTAATATACCTATCAGAAAGAAATTGACTCTCTTTAAAATCAAAATATTGCGAAGATTCCTTTTCATCAAATACATTTTTTTCATAAAGTCTAAGAAAAAAATCTGAACTTGTTTTGTGATGAATTTTTTTTGATGTTCTTGAATAGACATCAAAACTTATTCCAAAGTCATTAAAAGATTTGTGAATTTGTTTATAATATTTATCAACAACATCTTTAGGAGTCACACCATCCTGTCTAGCCTTTAGTGTAATAGGAACACCATGTTCATCCGTTCCGCTAACAAACAAAACATCCTCGCCTTTTGATCTCAAATATCTTACGTAAATATCTGAAGGCAAATAACAACCTGCTAAATGGCCAATATGAACAGGACCATTAGCATAAATTAATGCAGCTGTTATTAGATGTCTTTTATGATTTATCATTATTTCTTTTTTCTAATCATAGAAAAAAAATCCCACATTTCGTCAGTTACTTTTTCGAGATTATTAAATTGACCAGCACCTTTTAACCATTCTCCACCATCAATAGTAATGACTTCACCATTAATATATGAAGAGAAATCAGAAACTAAATATGCAGCTAAATTAGCTAGCTCATGATGTTCTCCAACTCTTTTAAGGGGAACTTTTTTTGAAGGATCAAATTTATCTTTCAGATCACCAGGCAATAATCTTTCCCAAGCACCTTTAGTAGGAAACGGTCCAGGAGCAATTGCATTTGATCTTATGTTATACTTTGCCCATTCAACAGCAAGGGATCTAGTTAATGATAAAACACCAGCTTTTGCACATGCTGATGGAACAACATATCCAGAACCCGTCCACGCATAGGTAGTTACTATATTTAGTATATTTCCAGATTCTTTTTGTTTTATCCATTTTTTTCCAAGTAATAAAGAAAAATTAACTGTTCCTTTCAATACTATATCAATTACAGCATCAAATGCTCTAGTTGAAAGTCTCTCCGTGGGACTAATAAAATTACCAGCAGCATTATTCAATAAACAATCAACTTTTTTAAATTTTGAAAATGAATCATTAATAACTTTAGAAACCATATCTGGATCTCTTACATCACATGCTACAGGTAAAACATTACCTCCAAATTCTTTCATCATATCATCAGCAACTTTTTTAAGTAAATCTTCTCTTCTACTTGTAATTACTATGTTAGCACCTAAAGTTAACAGATATTCGGACATAGATTTCCCTAATCCTGAGCCACCTCCAGTAACAATTATAGTTTTACCATTCAAACTATTCTCTTTTAACATTCCTTTATTATTCATTGTATAAAATTTAAATTGAAGAAGTATCTACTTCTCTACTAATTTTTTTAACCAAACCTTGTAAAACACGACCAGGGCCACACTCATAAAATTCTGATATTCCATCAGAAATCATTTTTTCTATTGTTTGTGTCCATTTCACTGGAGAAGTTAACTGTAAAATTAATTTTTCTTTTATTTTTTCAACTGATAATTCAGAATTTGCATCATAATTTTGATAAATAGAACATACAGGCTTTGAAAATTTAGTATTATTAATAGCATCGCCTAATTCTTTTTTTGCTGGATCCATATATGGAGAATGAAATCCTCCACCTACTGGTAATAGAATAACTTTACCTCCTTTATTTGATAGTTCAGAAGAAATTTTATTTATACCACTATTAGAACCTGAAATAACTAATTGACCTGGTGAATTATAATTTGCAGGTACAACATCTTCATAATTTTTACATATTTTTTCTACTAATTCATCAGACATACCTAACACAGCTGCCATTGTAGATTTTGATGATTCACAAGCTTTTTGCATAGCACTTGCCCTTTTAATAACCAATTTGAGACCATCTTCGAAAGAAAGGCATCCTATTGCTGTCAATGCAGAAAATTCACCCAAAGAGTGTCCAGCTACAGCAGAAACATGATTTATTTCCGATGTTTTAAATAAGATAACAGAATGTAAAAATATAGAAGGTTGTGTTATATTGGTCTGTTTTAAGTCTTCAGCTGATCCATTGAACATTATATCTGTAATTTTAAAACCCAATATTTCATTTGCTATATTAAATAAAGATTTAGCTTTTTTTTTAGATTCAAATAAATCTTTTCCCATACCTACAAATTGAGAACCTTGACCGGGAAATAGAAATGCTTTCATCTTGTTTTTTTATCAAAAATAGATATAAAATTAATCTTCTAGAAATCGACTTGAAATATCTTTTCTAGGCACATAACAAATTGATTTTTTACCAAACCAATTATACCTGTTTTTTGAAATCAAATCATAAAAATAGTTGGTTAAAAACCTTGGAAAGATTTTGAAAATTAATAAAATCCTTAAATAAAATTTTAAAAATTTTAAAATTTTAAAAACAGCATTAGATTTAGTATAAATTTTCTTTTTTGTAAAAAAAATTATTGAACTATGATTTTTATTTTTTATGCCATACGATTTTAAAAATCGTTTTGCAAATTTAGATTGTAAGGAAGAAAAAAATAAACTTGAATCAATTTCATTATTCAATATAAAGTTTATTGAATTACTACATAAATTACATTTTCCATCAAAGAAAACTATATCCGTATTTTTTATTTTAAAATCTGTAACCATCCTTTAATTTCGTCAGTTTTTTTATTTTTATTCCAAGGAGCAAAATCTAATACATCATAGGTAATTGTAGCAAAATAATAATAAACTCCACTAGGTAGAAAGTTTCCATTTAAATCTCTACCATCCCAATTAATTAGTATTCCTTTTTCAGGATAGTCTGATGAATCATATAAATAAACCTCATCACCTTCCCTATTTAATACTTTTAGTGATACATTTAAAACAAATCTTGGACATTTCATAAAATCAAAACCCACAATTGAACCATCAGAATAAAATGGGGTGAACATATCATTTTTTCCATCGGCATTTGGAGTAAATATATTAGGAAGTTCATAGTTAGGACAATTATCTCTACAAAAAATATCTGATGGATTGCTTTCATTTCCTGACCTATCTAAGGCCGTTATGTAATAACATCCTTTAAATGAACTTAAGTTTTTATGATTGAAAGAAGTTTCAGTTGTATTCGCAATCAATTGAAATTCTCCATCCGGAATACTATCATTGTTTGAATCTTTTGGATCGGATAAAAAATAAACATTATAAGATTTAATATCATCTGAACATATATTGTCAAGTTTTGACCAATTAAATTTATTTTCAAATGAAGATAAATTACATGGTTTATCAACTAAATAACTAATGCAACTAAATTCATTATCTAATACAAAATTTTGTGGGGGACATGGTGGAATTAAATCATTTGTTTCAGCACATGAAGATTGAGATTTATTTAATAATCTATAATCTCTATTGACTGATTTTGGCAATTTATCATTCTCATAAGTTCCGGAAGTTATTACATAATAACAGTAGAGCTTTGAATCATCTAGAGAGGTTCCGTTAAATTGACCCTCATCAAGGTATTTAAAACCATTTGTAATTACATTAACTGAATCAATTAAAATTAAACTATCAGGATTTATTTGATCAACATAATTTCGATAAATATAATGTTTAGGATATTGATTTGAATTGTTTGACCATGGCACATCAAATTTCCAAGACAAAGCAATACTTTCTTGTCTCCCTTCAGCATCAAGTCTTACAGAAGAAGTCTGAGCAGAAAAGTCAATAGAATTATTTGCACTATCCAAAACTTCTACTTGATAGTTAAAAACTTTTTCTTTTGTATTTAAATCCTTATCTATAAAAAATGTATCTTGTTGAATAGAGAATGAAAATTCATTATCTCTAGAATTGAAATCATCATATCTTTTTAGAATATACTTGTAAGGTTTTGGAAATAATACTGAATCAAGACTTAAAGGAGGGTGCCAACTAACTAATATTTCTCCTGCTTTGGTTCCAGTTTTTTCTACACTAACATTTGTCATTACAGGTGCATCAGCTTCCATTATAACACATACCTCCTTAGAAGCATAACTAGTTCCACCTTCAGGTAAAGGAAATTTAGCAATAAGTCTATAACAATATTTAGAACCTGGCGCAAGACCTTTTCCAGAATTAGTATCAATATAATCAGTATCTTTTCCTTCATTTTCATGGATTAACTCATAGCCTGAAATTCCAAATTCGCAATCTTCAGGCTCAAAGTCATAACTTCCTATTCTTCTCCATATTTGAATAATTTCAACATTATTACAAGAATAGTTATCCCAATTGAGATCAACTTTTCTCCCTTCTAATAATGATGCAGTTAATCCTTTTGGTGCTGAAGGAACAATAGTTATTTTCCAATTTGAAAAATCAACTAATCTAGGACCAAAGTCAGGTAAATCAGTTATTTTAAATTCAATTTCATAAGGTCTTGATCTAATATGTGAACAATCTGTTTGCCACTCAAAAAATAATTGGGATGGAGAGTTCTTAAATTCTGCCGGAAAAGGAAGATATTTTGCAGGAGAATTAAGAAATTCAAATGGCCCACCAAATGCTTCCATTTTGACTCTATCTCCATCTGGATCTGATCCATCAACTGTATCTTGAATTAAGGTTCCTACTTCAACACAGATTGGTGGTAATTGTTCAATTACTGGTCTTTCATTATCAGTTTCTTCAATAATTACTTGCATATCTCTTGTAACATAACCAAGTTTAAACCACTCACCATTAACTTTTCTCCACTCTATTACCCTAAATGCAAAATTATATTCTCCTTCTTTGCCAGGTGCATCCCATACTAAGTCTCCAATCAAAGAATCTAAAGTAAAGGTTGGAGAACCATCTCCATTCTCATTTCCTTGAGCAAAATTATCATAAAATTCTACTGCATTTGGAAATCTATAATTCCCAACATTAAAAAAATCATCTTGTTTTGGTATCACTAATTCATATGATAAGCTATCCCCATCAGGATCAAAAGCTCCTGGGTTATGAATATATTTTATTCCAACAGCTCCATTATCTATAGGTGGAATAAGTAAAACTGGTGTATTATTTAGTCCAAAAAAAGGATCAATCAGTATTTCTGTTTCAATAAAAAAAGGAGTGTCTATAGAATTATCCATGTTAAGAATTCCATCATTTCTATTTTGCTCAAAATAATTTACCACATATCTTCCTGGAGCCTGAAAAGTATGAATAACCTTAAATAAATTTAACGCTACTTGATTTTCTAATAAAAATTTTTCAACTGAGATTGCACCATCTTCTAAAACCTCTAAGACATTACCATCACCAAAATCAAACTTTCCACCTCCAAATTGAACATCTGAACCAGTATCCGTATAACCAATTAATGTAAATTCATAAGTTAAACTTGTATTTGAAATTCTTTTTGCAATAATTTCACCAGCACGAATATGAGTTGAATAATTTTTAAATGAATAAAAAATTGAGATCGTAAAGAATAAGATTATTCTTCTAAAATTCATAATATTTCTTTCTAACAAAATTAATATAAAGAATAAAACTTGATACAAATAATAACGTATAATTATCTCTGTTGTTTTAAAAAAATTATTTTATAAATTTCCTTTGGAATTATTTATAATAATTCCAAATAACATTTTGTTATGAAATAAATAAATTTTTTTTTGATAGAAGACTATTGAGATTTAAATTTGTTATAATATTTTAAATTGAAAGAAAAAGAAAAAATATTAAATAATGATCTAATTACTGAAAATTGGTGGGTTTCACCTCTTTTAGTATTATTAGGTTTATTAAGCTTTGTAGCATACTCAACTTGGGCAGCATGGCAAGGAGAACATTTTTGGTGGAGTGCTGGAAATGAAGGGTTTGGTGGTTATTTATCTCCTTTTTATTCACCAACAGTCTATATTGATCCATCGAAATCTGGTGTGCCACCTATGGATCATGCTCTTTTAGGAACATGGCCAGAATGGCTTTGGTGGCTTCCTGGACAATCACCCGCATGGTTAATTCTTATATTTCCATTATCATTTAGATTTACTTGTTATTATTATAGAAAAGCATATTATAGGGCATTCTCACTAAACCCACCTGCTTGTGCAGTAACACCAATAAAAGGAATACCTTCAAAAGTTTCTGATATAACCAATAACAAAATTAAAATTTTTAATTCAGGTAAAAGATATGATGGAGAAGCTGGTTTACTTATTTTTCAGAATATCCATAGATACGCAATGTATTTTGCAGTTATATTTATTTTTATATTAAGCTATGACGCCTTTTTAGCTTTTTTCAATAATGGAAAATTTGGAATTGGTGTTGGAACAATTATTTTGACTATCAATCCTATTTTATTAGGTTGTTATACATTTGGCTGTCATTCAATAAGACATTTAATTGGTGGTAATCTTGATTGTTACTCTTGTAGTTTATATAAAGATAAAGTAAACCATAATAGCTGGAAAATCGTTACATTTCTAAATAGAAGACACCAACTATTTGCATGGCTAAGTCTAATTTGGGTTGGATTATCAGATGTATATGTTAGATTAGTTTCTATGGGAATAGTTAATGATATTAATACTTGGGGAATATAATTATGTTAGATATATCAGATATTAGAAGACTTAAATTCGATGTTCTAGTTATAGGTGCTGGAGGTGCAGGTTTATCTGCAGCTATTGCAGCTTCACAAGAAAAAGGTATAAAAGTTGGCTTAGTTTGTAAATCTTTATTAGGTAAAGCTCATACAGTTATGGCTGAAGGTGGGATGGCAGCAGCACTTGGTAATGTAGATGATAGAGATGATTGGAAAATTCATTTTAGAGATACGATGCGTGGAGGTAAAATGCTAAATAACTGGAAAATGGCTGAAATTCATGCTAAGGATGCACCAGCACGAGTTAGAGAATTAGAACATTGGGGAGCTGTTTTTGATAGAACTAAAAATGGATTGATAAATCAAAGAAATTTTGGAGGACACAGATACCCAAGATTAGCACATGTTGGAGATAGAACTGGACTAGAAATGATTAGGACTTTACAAGATCATGGGATACATCAAGGTATAGATATTCATATGGAATGTACTGCATTAGACATCACTAAAGATAAATCAGGTAAAGTTTCTGGAATTGTATGTATGTACAGAGAAACAGGTGAATTTATAATTTTTGAAACAAAATCACTAATTTTTGCTACAGGAGGTGCAGGTAAATCTTGGGAAGTTACATCCAATAGTTGGGAGTATACAGGTGATGGGTATGGTATGGCTTATGAAGCTGGCGCTGAACTCATTGATATGGAATTTAATCAATTTCATCCAACAGGAATGGTTTGGCCTCCTTCTGTTAAAGGAATTTTAGTTACTGAAGGTGTTAGAGGAGAAGGTGGAATTATGAAAAATAGTGAAGGAAAAAGATTCATGTTTGATTATATTCCTGAAAAATTTGCTAATGAGACAGCAGATACTGAGGAAGAAGCTGCTAGATGGTTAAAAGGAGACAAAGATGCAAGAAGACCCCCTGAACTATTAACAAGAGATGTTGTCGCTAGAGCAATAAATACTGAAGTAAAGGCTGGAAGAGGCTCAGAGCATGGTGGAGCATATTTAGATATTGCTACTCAAAGAAACTCTGAAGATATCAAAAAGAAATTACCATCAATGTACCATCAATTCAAAGTATTAGCTGAACTTGATATAACTAAACAGGCTATGGAAGTTGGTCCTACATGTCACTATTTCATGGGG
>Ga0114933_10005417_pt1 | contig 11618 bp, 7 predicted proteins | sample 4SBtaG_FD_89691 | JGI IMG/M metagenome (GOLD analysis project Ga0114933, IMG submission 89691) | Deep subsurface microbial communities from Kolumbo volcano to uncover new lineages of life (NeLLi) - 4SBTROV12_W25 metaG | ecosystem: Environmental > Aquatic > Marine > Volcanic | place: Kolumbo... | reverse complement strand
TCGCTTGATTCGGCCTACCCCTCACCCGCCCTTCGGGCATCCTCTCCCCTTCCGGGGAGAGGGGACAGACAACGAATGCAGAACCGTCCGACCAGCTTCCTGCACGAATCCAATCCCGTCGACTCTCCTTCCGAGACGCTCGACCTGGATCGGAATCCGCGTGGTCGGCTGGTGGTACTCTTTGTGCTGATGGTCGTGCCACTGCTGCCGGTTTCGCTGAAACTGATTCAATTGCAGACGACTCAGGCGGACGAGTTTCTCTCCGGCAGCCGCGCAAAAGTCACCGAGTCATTTGAAGAGATCCCCACGACCAATGGCCGCATCCTCATCGGTGGAACAGTCCTCGCCGAGGATTCGGCGACGTACCGACTGAAAATGCATTACCGGTGGCTTGAGGAACCCGTCGACGATTTGTGGCTCCGCATGAGGGCATGGTCGCGGCTCAATAAACGAGACCGCCGCAACAAGGAACGCGTCAAAGCCGTCGAGCTGCAAGTGCTGGCCGAACGCGAGCAAATGTGGAAGCGGCTGACCGAAGCTCTGAAGATCTCGCCCGAACAGTTTCGGAAACAAAGGCAGCTCGTGCAGACGCGCGTCGAGAAGATTATCGAGTCCGTCGAAGAGCGACAGAAACAGAAACGCAATGAGGAAGAAACGCGGGCAAAACAGCAGGCCCTTCAAAACCACAAGTCGAAATCCTCGACGATCGAACGAGTCACCTCGACTGTCAAATCCGAACTGACGACTCCACCAAAACGCCGACGAGTTGAGCCGATCACCGTGACCGAGGAACAAGAATATCACGTCATCGCCCAGGACCTGCAGTTCGAGCAGGTTGCGGAACTGGTCACTCGGCCGGATCTGTATCCCGGTCTGGACTTCGAGTTTGTCACGCGGCGCGAGTATCCGCAGGGGCCGTTTGCGTCTCACATCGTTGGCTACCGGCAGCCGTTTTCGGAAGATGAGCGAGAGGAGAGCGACTCGCGCCCGATTTCGAGAAACGATGACCTGACGCCGGGCGAGTTCATTGGGCGGACAGGAATTGAACGATCCTACGATGTTCAGCTTCGAGGTCGCCCGGGACTTCGCCGGATCGTACGGAATGCCGATGGAGAAATTATCCGCCGGGAAGTTGTGCGTGAGGCTCGGCCAGGAGCCGATGTGTCCCTGGCCCTCGACAAGAGCCTTCAGCGCCGGGCCGAACAGATTCTCGATCAGGATGCTATCGGGCAGACCCCGATTCTCTGGAAGCCCCCGCGCGAAGATGACACATCGAAAACAGAGTCGCTGCCCGTTCCAGAAGGACTGTCAACGCTCGCCAGCCGGGACGTCTATCCAACGAGTGCCTGCCTGATCGCGATGAATGTGCACACTGGTGAGTTGCTTGCTGCAGCCGCTGCTCCACGATTTGATTTGCGGCTGCTTGTCGACCACAACGAAGAGCTATGGCAGAAACTGCAGGCAGATCCCAGGCAGCCGATGTTCCCTCGCGTCACAAAGATGGCTCTTCCGCCAGGCTCGGTGTTCAAGACACTGACGTCGATCGCCGCGATGGAGTCACCGGATTTTGACCCGCAGTCGCCGGTCTACTGCCGCGGGTACCTTAACGTGCCGCACAAGCACCGCTGCTACGTTTACCGCCACTACGGCATCGGCCATGGCGACATGACTCTGGAAGATGCCATCTGCCGATCGTGCAATGTGTTTTTCTATTCGACGGCGAGAGACCTGGGAGCGAGGCCGCTTGTTCAGACGGCTCAGCGTCTTGGCTTCGGCCGACCAACGGGCATTGATTTACCCGGCGAAGTCTCCGGCAATCTTCCTCAGCTGAGAGCCGATGCCACCATTACGCTCGCCTCACTGGAAGTCCCGGCGCAGGGAAGTTCCGACGGCGCTGGCCGGACGGCCTTCAGCCAGCCTCGTCCCGCGCGAGTCGATCCGCTGGGACTGGCGATTGGCCAGTCAACACTCACAGTGACTCCCTTGCAGATCGTTCGTCTGATGGCAGCCGTAGCAAACGGCGGCAAGCTGCTCACACCTCAGGTCGTTCGAGAAGTCCGCCGGCAGGGATCATCACGAGATAACGTCTGGCAGTCTGATCTGCTCCGTCCGAAGGACATTGGTCTCTCGAAACGAACGCTGCATTTTGTGCGAAGCGGCCTCGAACAGGTTGTCGCCTCGCCGCGAGGAACGGGCTACAAGCGTGTTCGATTGAAGTCGGTCTCGATCGCCGGAAAAACGGGTACGGCGGAGACCGGCGGGGGTCGCCCGGACCACGCCTGGTTCGCCGGTTACGTTCCGGCCGAGCGACCGCAGATCGCCTTCGTTGCGGTCGTCGAGCACGGTGGGTCCGGAAGCGTGACTGCCGGACCGCTTGCGAAGAAGCTGGTGGAAGAAATGCTCAAGCAGCAGTTGATCCTGCCTCCGGCCAAGTGACTCATCTATTCGACCGGCGGAATGTAGCTGTTTGAGATTTCCGCGTAGTCCTCTCGCACGGGACTGAACACGTCCAGCACGACGGCCGGGCCATCGACTGCCACAGCCCGGTGAGGTACGTCGCCAGGAATCAGGTACATCTCACCCGGTTCACAGATGCGTGTTTCTTTGCCGATCGTCAGCTGCATTCGACCGGAGATCAGAATGCCGCCCTGTTCGTGGGGATGGTTGTGCAGGGGAATTTCGGCTCCCTCGTCCATCTCCAGGTAGGAGAGCATGAGCTTCTCGCCGAACGGAGCCCGCATGCGGCAGCCAGGGACCGGTTCGATGGCCTGCAGATCATTGAGATTGATAAACGCCATAACGTTTCTCGCTGCCGGCTACTCGTTGTCCTGAATCTCAATAATCTCAAAGTGAAGTGTTCCGCTGGGGGCGTCGACTTCGACTTTGTCTCCGACTTTCTTCCCGGCCATCGCGCTGGCCAGTGGGCTGCTGGTGAGAATCTTCATGGGGTCGGTTGTGTAGTCCTCTTCGCCTGGTCCAACGAACTCGTATCGCTCTTCATCATCCAGATCGAGGTCCTTGACTGTCACGACACTGCCGAAAGTGACGACGCCTTTCGGCATCATGGACTTGTCGACGATTGTGCAGTCGGCCAAGCGAGCTTTCAGCTGGTTGATCTTCGCCTGAAGCATCCCTTGAGCTTCCCGCTGGCCGTGGTATTCGGCGTTCTCCTTCAGATCACCCTCCGCCCGTGCTTCGGCAATCTTCTCGGCGATGGACGGCATTTCATCCTCTTCCATCTGGCGAATCTGCTCGCTGAGCTTTTCGTAGCCTTCACGGCTGATTGGATTAGGCATGAAGAACTCCTGCGCTGCTATCAATGGCGAATCATTCAACGTGTCGAATTGGCGAGGCGCAACAACAACTGGCGACCGAAGCGGTTGCTGCCAACTGCTCCGGCCGCCAGTGAGGTGCGTTCGAATGAGCCGATTGTAAAGGGCTCGTTTGTTGTCTGTCTATCCGACGTCTTTCCAGGCACGCTCTTTGGCACTCGCCAGAACAGCATCGCAGACCTTCGCCGTTTCGAGAGCGTCGCGGAACGTCGGGTTGCACGGTTCGCCGCTGGAAAGCGACGCAAGAAAGTCGGCGACCTGGTGCACGAAGGTGTGTTCGTAACCAATGCAGAGGCCGGGCACCCACCACTTGTCGAGGTAGGGATGATCGCCGTCGCTGATGTGGACGCTGCGCCAGCCTCGCACGATTCCCTCGTCGCTGTGGTCGAAAAACTCCAGCCGGTTCAGGTCGTGCAGGTCCCAGCGGATCGATGCGTGCTCACCGTTGATCTCCAGCGTGTAGAGGGCCTTGTGACCTCGTGCGTAGCGGGTCGACTCGAACAGACCGAGTGAGCCGTTTTCGAAGTGGCAATGGAAAACGCAGGCGTCGTCGATTGTGACCGCCTGCTTTTCTCCCGTAGCCTGATGGACTCGCTCCTTGATGAAGGTTTCTGTCATCGCCGAGACGTCTTTGATGCCACCGTTCAGCCACATGGCCGTGTCGATGCAGTGCGCCAGCAGGTCGCCGGTCACGCCCGAGCCGGCTGCGTTGGCATCAAGCCGCCAGAGTGCCTCACCGCCCTGCGGAAGGTCTTCGCTGATCGTCCAGTCCTGAAGAAAGTTAGCTCGATAGTGGAAGATACGGCCGAGCTTGCCGGAGTCGACGATCTGCTTGGCGAGAGTGACAGCCGGAATGCGTCGGTAGTTGTACCAGACGGTGTTGGCAACGCCGGCCTTTTCGATGGCCTCGACCATAGGGAGGCTTTCCTCAGTCGTCCGAGCCAGCGGCTTTTCGCAAAGCACCATCTTGCCGGCTTCGGCCGCGGCGATTGCGATCGGGGCGTGCGTGTCGTTCGGCGTGCAGATGTCGATGGCGTCGATGTCGTCTCGAGCAACCAGAGCTTTCCAGTCCGTCTCAATCGACTCAAAGCCCCACTGATCGGCAAAGGCCTGGGCGCGGTCCGCGTTGCGGGCACAGATCGCTTTCAGAACGGGCTGATACTCAACGTCGGGGAAGAAGTCGTTGACTCGCTTGTAGCCGTTCGAGTGAGTTCGACCCATGAATCCGTAGCCGACCAAGCCAATATTGAGAGGTTTCTTCGCCACAATATGCTCCTGCAGTCTTTTCGTTGTTTGAATTTGAGTGAGGTCGAGCGACTGTCAGTTCGCATCTCGAACTTTGATCATGGCGTCCAGAATCGTGTTCCAGGTGCCCTGAGTTTCCAGCATCGCGTTCGGAAACATGCAGCCGTCCCAGCAGATGTGCTCGATGCCTCGATCAGCGTAGTCTTTCAGCCAGTACGTCGAGCAGCGGGTGATGTCCAGTTTGCCGTTCGGATCGTCGGCCGGGCAATGCTTGCCGGTCTTGTCGTGCGAGCCGGCTCCGTGAACCGTGCCGTCGTTCTGGGCGACGTGGAAGTCGATCGTCCAGGGCCGCATCTTGTCGACCATCTTTTCGTAAGCGGCGTAAAACTCTTCCTCGGAGTAGCCATCCTGAAGGAGAGCATGCTCGGGAGCGTTGTAGCCCATGAGATACAGATAGGTGTGAGCCATGTCGGCCTGGAAGCCGAAAGCCTCGGGCATGCCGACTTCCTCAAGCAGGTCGAGCATGTCTTTCCAGGAGTGCATGCCGGCCCAGCAGATTTCACCTTCCGCGGCGAGACGCTGGCCATTGTCAGCAGCAATCTTTGCCGCTTCGCGGAATGTGTCCGCAATGCGGCTTGTGTTGGCTTGGGGATCCTCTCGCCACTTCTCAACACCGAACTCGGCCGAGTCGATGCGGATGACGCCGTACTTGCGGATGCCGTGATCCTCGAACACCCGTGCGATCCGGCAGGCCATCTTCACAGCAGAAAGAAACTTTCCCTGGGCTTCGTCGTCGCCCATCGCCGAGTCGCCAACCGTTCCCGGCCAGACCGGTGCCACGAGTGATCCGACGGAAAAACCGAAGCTCTGGATTTCGTCGGCGATCGTTCTCAACTCGTCGTCGGTGGCTTCCGGATTGGTGTGAGGCAGGAAGAGGAAGTAGTCAATGCCGTCGTACTTCTGACCGTTGACTTCCGCCCCGGCGGTCAGTTCCAGCATCCGGGTCAGGCTGATTGGCGGCTCTTCGCCCTCGCCATCTCCCTTACCAACCAGACCAGGCCACATTGCGTTGTGAAGTTTCAGCGACATGACGACACCTTTCCGTAGGGTGCGTCATGACGCACCTTCGTGGACGCGTTGCGATTTCAATCCGGGAAGGTGTCCTGTGACACACCTACGCGGCTTAATCTTCTTCAAACAAAAACGCAGCTACAAACAGAACTCCCCAGCCCCATGGCCAGAAGGCGCCCAGCATCCACGCGACGCCAGAAACACCAAGAACTATCAGTGAATAAACAACTCGCAGCCAGCGGGGTTGATCAAAATACCAGTCCATTTTCCATGATTCGTCAGGCAGAGCCTGACCTAAATCTTGTGAGCACCAATTTCCGGAGCATCCGGTTGAGCATCCGGGCCGAAGTAGCGGAGACCCACGAGCGGGCCTTCGCCGGTGTTTTCAAATTCGACGCCCTCGGCTGCTCGTTTCGCCGTGACGAAGACTTCATCTTCAGTGAGTTCGCCGAAGCAGATCATGGCCGGAGTCTGAAGCCGGAGGCTACCGATGCGACCATCACCCTGAGTCGTGATCCACGAGTAAGCTCCCGGATCGGTGATCGTGCATTTGGCTCCCGGCTGAAGCGTCAACTCTTTCGCCGTGAAGAGCTGCTCGCCATCGACTCGACCGTAAACGATCCAGCGATCAGCCCAGCCCTCGCCCTCGGTGCAGACAACTGGCTCCAGATAATTGTTGTCCTTGAAATTCGGATCGACATTTTTTTCCCAGTCCAAGGCGTCCACCAGGTAGCGGTTGTCGTCGTGGTGCTCCTCCGGGAAATCCTTGGTGAGGAGCGATCGAGGCACCTCTCGGCCCTCGACCAGATTCTGGTACATCCCGAAAACGTCCGAACCCCATTGCGGCTCGTAGGTGCAAAGGCTTCCCGGGGCGTGCAGCACGCATGGCGGAATCAGCCAGCCGGTACCCGGCTTCAGACGGTAGGCCTTCGACAGGTCAAGGATGCCGTTGTCACCCTTATTCCAGTCGTCTAGGCACTTGACGACCTGCTCTTTGGTCGTGCCCGGTTCGAGCCCCATAAACGTATAGGGGAAGTTGTTTCCCGTGGGGTTGTACTGAGGCGGGAAGTAGTAGGACTCGGGCTTGCCTTCCTGACCGACCCGCTTCGCCTGCTCAGCGTTCTGGTGCATGTGGTGAGGAATCGGGCCCATGTTATCGAAGAACTTTGAGTAGACGGGCCACTTGCCGTATTTTGACCAGATCGAATCGCCAATGATCTCGCCCTGCAATTCCTCAACGGCGTCCCGAAGCAGAAACTTCTCGCCCGTCGGGGCCACGCAGTAGCTGAGCCCTTCGTCGTGATTTCGGTTCTCGTTGGCCGCTTCGGTTGTCGAACCAAACCACCGCTCATCGATTCCGCCACGGTTCATACCCAACGCGTAGTAGTGATCGGGGTGCAGCTTCAGCCGGCGACCGGGCTGCAGGAACGATCGAGGCACCCAGTTGGGGGCGAGGCGGAAGATTCCGTTGGTTTCGGAAAGAACATTGGCAGCAAGAGTGGCGGCATTCGCCATGGTAGATTCTCGGTGTCAATCACTGGTGCATGTGTATGGAAAGCAAATTGCAAGCACAATCGCATCAATAGTTTACGGCTCTGCAGGGGTAATGAGAGCGCAGCACGCCAGTCGGCGAAAATCGGAGCCTAATTCTGCCACCCTCAACTTTCAAGCAGATCGATCGCTGTAAGTAACTGGCCCCGAACGGATTGCCGTCAGAGGCACTTCACGGGATCCTGTTTCACGACATCCGACCTTGAGACTGACTCGTAGCTGAAACCAAGAGCTGACTATGACTCATGACATCGCTGGCGTTCTACCGATCGCGCACACACCGTTTCGAGAAGATGACTCAATCGATGTCGAAAGTCTCACTCGGCAGATTGACTGGGCCTTTGAGGTCGGGGCGAGTGGCTACTGCACTGGTATGGTCTCCGAACTGCTTCGTCTGACCGCTACCGAACGAAACGAACTCCACCAACTGCTTGCCGGGTGCAATCAGGATCGGGGCGTTTTCGTAGCCGGAGTCGGCGCGGAGTCGACGCCGCAGGCTGTCGAATTTACCGAACACGCTCGTAGTGCGGGAGCTGACGCGGTGATGGCTATTCCGCCCACAACCAACGCTCTGCCCGCCGATCAGTTGCTGGAGTATTTCTCCGCGATCGCACGCGCGGCCGACACACCGCTGATCGTTCAGGATGCGTCGTCCTACGTGGGTGAGGCGATTCCGCATACGGTCTGTCTGGAATTGCTCGATCGATTTGGATCGGACCGAATTCTCTTCAAGCCCGAGGCCGCTCCGCTTGGCCCGAACCTCTCGGCACTACGAGACCTCACAAACGGTCAGGCCCGCATCTTCGAGGGCTCGGGCGGAGTCGCCCTGATCGACAGTTTCCGACGCGGCATTGCAGGAACGATGCCAGGCATGGAATTTCTCCCCGCCTTGGTCGCGATCTGGAACGCCCTCCGACAGGGCGACGACGAAACGGCGTACCGCGTCTACTTCCCCGTCTGCGCCCTCGTGACCCTTCAGCTCCAAGCCGGGCTGGACGGATTCCTCGCCATCGAGAAATACGTCCTCAAGAAGCGAGGCCTCTTCGAGACCGATCGTCGCCGAAAACCTTTCAGCTGGAGCCTCGACGAGGAAACCCGTGCAGAGGTCGATCGCCTGCTGGAAATTCTCGATCACAATCTGTCGCTCTGAAATAAGTAGCGGCACGGCGCAAGCCGTACGGCCCAGGCACACCTTCGTATTCGAATCCTGCAAAGCCCCTTGCCCCTGGAGAAAACCCGACGCGGTATCGCCGGGCCTTCATTATTGAAACAGATCACTTCTTGTACTTCGTCACGTAGACATAGTACGCCCCGTAGACGGTGCCATCTTCGACCGTGAATCGGGCGGAGAATCGCTGCTTTCCAGCTTTCAGCTTCCTCACGAAGATGCATGAGTGAGTCTTCGGCCGGATCGTCGTGATCGTGTCGACCTCGTCCCCGAACTGGATTTCGGCTTTAACGATCTTCAGCGCTTTGCCGGGTCGGGCGCGGAAGGGAGTCACTCCGGGGACATTTGCACCGGGAGGCAGACCCTCATCGAGGAACTTGTTGGCTTCCTTCGGCCAGCGGCGGATTTCGATTTCGTAGGTTCCGTCCTCCACGACGTTGACATTCCAGAAGCCGGTGTTGCGTGCACCGGTGACGGCTCCCCGGATGTGAGCCTGATTCCACGGGGTTGAGCCAGTTGTGATCCAGTCATGGCTGGTAAGCGTCGCGGGGTTGTCGGCTGGGTGGCCTAGGTAAATCGCCGCGTCCTGCTTGAAAGTCGGCTCCAGTTCCGCCCACCAGTCGTCGTAGAATTTCGTAAGCCGCTTCACGACAGTGGGGTGATCGGCGGCGACGTTTTTCTTCTGGCCGGGGTCGGCTTTGATATCGTAAAGCTCTTTGCCATTGTTGAACCGCCACTGCGTTGTCATGACAGCACTCTTCCGCCACTTGATCGGATCTTTCACTCGCTGAGAATCCGTCACGAGGATTCGGTCAGGCCAGATTTCCTCTTCAATGCCGTGAAGCGGGTTGGCGAGGCTCAGGCCGTCGAACTTCACATTCTTCGGCGTTGGCACGTCACACAGATCGGCCAGAGTCGGAACGACGTCCACGTAAGACGTAATCTGCTCGACATCGCGACCGCCGGTGAGATCACCCTTCGGCCAGTAAATGAAAAATGGAACGCGGTGCCCGCCGTCATACTCGCTGCCTTTCTTGCCTCGCATACCGGCGTTGAAAACCTTGTCGCCACTCGACGTGCCATTGTCTGTAGTGAAAATGAAGATGGTGTTCTCAGCGAGTCCCTCGTCTTCCAGGAACTTCCGCATCTGGCCAACGTTGTGATCGACGTTGGCGATCATGCCGTAGAAGTTGGCGAGGCCGACGTTTTTCTGTCTGGAGTACGGCTTGCTGAATTCTTCGGGTGAGTGCATCGGGCCGTGCGGAGCATTCGTCGCGACGTAGGCAAAGAACGGCTTGCCGGATTTCTTCTGCGCTTTGATGAACTTTTTCGCGTAGTCGAAAAAGACGTCGGTGCAGAAACCTTTCACGGGGACAGGCTTCGAGTTGTGAAAATAACTGCCGTCGAAGTAGGCATTGTCCCAGAAGTCCGGCGTCTGCCCGACTCCACCGCCGCCGTGACGCAAAACCTCGGTGAAGCCGCGATCCTCGGGGCGGAACGGGTAGTTGTCACCCAGGTGCCACTTGCCGAACATGCCGGTCGCGTAGCCGCCGTCTTTGAAAATCTGCCCGACAGTGACCTCATTCTCCCGCAGCATCGAACGGCCCATGATCGTGTGCCACACGCCGGTTCGATTCGTCCAGTGACCGGTGAGCAGAGCACTCCGCGTGGGCGAGCACGTCGGGGCGACGTGATAGTCCTTCAGCCGAACGGATTCCGAGTAGAGCTTGTCGATGTTCGGCGTTTTGAGAACTGGGTTGCCGTGACAGCCCAGGTCGCCATAGCCCTGGTCATCGGTCATCACGAGGACGACGTTCGGCTTCGCGGCGAGCGTCACGTTGAGTGCAGCGGCCAGCACGATCGCAGCCAGAAGCAGATGTCTCATCAGAAATCCTCGTTGGTTTCAAACAGGGCTGAATTTACGGGCTCAGCCCGGTTGCGGTTTGAGAGGGGAGCAGCTCTGCACGTATAGTTGCGGACTGTTCTGAATTTCCAACCCTGCGAGCCTCCCATGCCGAATTCCGTGCCACGTCTCTCGACGGCAATCCTCGTTTTGTGTCTCGTCACCGTCGCTCCCATTTCCGCCAGCGCCGAAGCCATTCCGGTCGAGGTCAAGCGCACTGGTGAGTCGTGGCAGTTGCTGCGAGGCGGCAAGCCGTACTACGTGAAGGGTGCGGGCGGCGATGGGTCGAAGAAACTGCTCGTCGAGTGCGGCGGAAACTCGTTCCGAACCTGGGGAGTCGACGACAAAACGCAGGCCCAGCTGGACGAAGCTCACCGGCTTGGGCTGACGGTGACCGTCGGTATGTGGCTCGGCCACGAACGGCACGGGTTTAACTACTCCAGTGTGGATCAGGTGATCGCCCAGACAAAGGCCGTTCGAGACGCTGTCCTCAAGTTCAAAGACCATCCCACGGTGCTCTGCTGGGCGATCGGAAACGAAATGGAGGGTGAAGGTCACAACGCGGCGGTGTGGTCGCACATCGAATCGCTCGCCGCGATGGTCAAGCGGCTCGACGCGCACCACCCGACAATGACTGTCATCGCCGAAATCGGAGGCCGCAAAGTCGAAGCCATCCACAAGCTGTGCCCAAGCCTCGATCTGGTCGGCATTAATTCGTACGGCGGAGTTCAATCGATCCCCGAACGATACCGCAAAGCGGGCGGCACGAAGCCGTACCTCGTGACCGAATACGGACCCAACGGTGTCTGGGAAACCCCGAAGAACAACCTGGGCACGGTCGACGAATTGTCGAGTACCTCGAAAGCCAACAATTATCGAAAGGCCTATGCAGCACTCAGCGCAGACCGCAAGCTTTGTCTTGGGTCGTACGCCTTTACGTGGGGGCATAAGCAGGAGACGACCGCGACCTGGTTCGGTCTGCTGCTACCGGACGGGAGTCGGCTTGCCGGAGTGGACGAGTTGAGTGCACTCTGGAGCGGCACAGCTCGGAAGAATCTTTGCCCGAAGATCAGCTCGCTTCGCCTCAACGCTTACAGAGGAAAAGCTGGCTCAAACATAAAAGCCTCGCTGAAGTGTGCTGACCCGGAACGCGATCCTCTCAAAGTGAGATGGGTCCTTATGGAGGACTCACAGGAGTTCGTCACAGGTGGTGACTTTCAGGTCACTCCTCCTGAATTCCCAAAGTCGATTGTGAAGTCGTCGCTCACCGGTGCGGACATTCGGCTGCCGGAGTACGGGGGCCTGTATCGACTTTACGTCTACGTTACGGATCCGCACGGCGGAGCGG
>Ga0114933_10005408_pt1 | contig 11624 bp, 22 predicted proteins | sample 4SBtaG_FD_89691 | JGI IMG/M metagenome (GOLD analysis project Ga0114933, IMG submission 89691) | Deep subsurface microbial communities from Kolumbo volcano to uncover new lineages of life (NeLLi) - 4SBTROV12_W25 metaG | ecosystem: Environmental > Aquatic > Marine > Volcanic | place: Kolumbo... | reverse complement strand
TGGCAAAAACAATGAATATGTTAATAGGTTCTCAAAACATGGAACAACAAAGAGGTGGAGCTCAAACTGTAATTAATAATATAGACCAAAGTCAACAGAATCAAACAAATATGAATCGTACTCAAAACTTAAATGTTGGATCTGATTCACCAAACAATCAGAACTCCACTCTAGCTAAAGTTAGTGATTAAGCAGTTTCAGCTAACTTTTGGAAATATCCTAAAGCCTCATCATCATCTTCCGATTCTGCTGCAGGTTTAGGAGTTGTCTTAATAGGAACACCACCATCAAATGGAACTTCCTCTTCCTTATCTTTTGGTATGGAAAATGCCGCAGGGATTTCCTCAGTACCCAATCCAAGAACTTTATCCAACTTAGTTTTAAGTTCCTCAAAAGTCTTAAACTTGTCCTCTGATACAATCTCCTTCAAAGAGAATTCTGATTTCCAGATTTCTTCCAATCGTGTATCGTCATCCAAGAGTGCACTAGGTGTTTCAAATTCCGACTTATCATAATTGGAATATCCTTCAACCTTACGAATCTTCATCTTGAAATTCGCACCTTCCCAAAGATCAAATGGATTAACTGGTGACTCGTCCTCAAATTCTGGATTCATCAAATCGTTAATCTTGTCAAAGATCTTCTTACCATAACGATACAATTTAATTTGACCCTCATTCTCAGGATGAGCGGGGTCTTTAACAATATACACATTGGATGTATAATTCAAACGACGCTTCTGTTTACGAGCAACCTCTTTGTTTGCCTCGATTCCAGAATTCCAAAGTGTAGAGTTATGTTCACTTACAGGATCTTTTTGACCAAGAGTAGTCAAAGAGTTTTCGATATACCAGCCACCTGGCCCCTGAAATCCATGATTCCACATTCTTGCCCATGGCAAGTCTTCACCCTCTGGTGCTGGAAGGAATCGAACAACAGCATAACCATTTCCTGACTTATCCAATTCTGGACGCCAGAAACGATCATCGGTATCACCAAATGTGTTTGGGTTAGAAATTTTCTCTGTCTCTTTAATCAGAGAAGATAGGTTGGACTTACGTTGTTTTTTCATTTCTGCAAATGTAGACATAGTATCCTTTCGTATTAGTTGTATGTGCAGTGTATTAACGTATAAAAGTATTATAACATATATATAGAATTTGTCAAGCGACCTATATTGGAAGCTTGGCGGTCTTAGGAAAAAAGTTGAGTTCTTCAGCCTCTTCCCTTATCTGAGCCTTGAGTTTGGTATTGACCAACTGGGCTACAGTTTCTGGCTCCATATTATTCATATCACAATAATGAAGTATGGCATCCATATAACTTAAACGAGTCTCTTGAACGATTACTTGAATCTTAGTATAGAACTCCGCCGATGTTTGTGTTTGTAATGGCATTAATTCATCTCCTTTACTTCATCACATATTCCTAATTTTTTAGCTTCCCCAGCTTCTAACCACACATCTTGTGGTGGGAGAAGATATTGACGAATTTTATCCTCATTCATTCCAGTACATCTCTTATAATGTGCTATCATTCTTTTGGTTGTTAGGTCATACTCTTTCTGTGCAGCAAAGAGTTCATGTTCTTTTCCAAATGTACCCCAACTATATTGATGAGATAAAATAGATGTATTCGGTGTCAATGTTCTTTTACCTTTTGTTCCAGAAATAAAAAGAAGTAATCCACATGATGCAATCAATCCAAGACCAGTAGTTTTAATTGGTATAGCAGAACCTCTCATAACATCAATCAATGCAAAACACGCAGTTAAATCTCCGCCTGGGCTACATATAACTAAATTTAATTCTGCAAGTCTTTTCTCTGTAGTAATAAAGTTAGCTTCTAGTATCCATTCAATCGCTGATGAACAACTGGAAGTATCAACCTCTTTCATTAATAGGTGATATCCAGCATCCGCTAGACTACTAACTTCCTTTTCGGTTTCTTCACGTGCCATAATTAATTAATGTTACCTTGTTTTTTACCTGCCTTTTTCTTCTTCTTCTTTGGATTTAATCCTTTTACTGGTTTACGATTCTTAGCTTTCATTTCAGCTTCTGCAAATAAAAGATCTTCCTCCACATCAGTTCTTCCATGTTTTGCTTCTGCATGCTCTGGCCATCCAGATAACCATGCAGTAAATCTACTCCATAATCCCATTCTTACCTCATTTTTCGTTTATGTTTATAATCATTAATTGCCGCTTTAATTGCATCTTCTGCTAAGACTGAACAATGGATCTTAACCGGCGGTAACGATAATTCCTCAACGATGTCTGTATTTTGAATTGTACTCGCTTCATCCAATGTTTTACCCTTAATCCATTCAGTCGCCAAACTAGAAGACGCAATTGCACTTCCGCAACCAAAAGTCTTGAATTTGGCATCGATAATATTTTCATTTTCATCTACCTCTATTTGTAATTTCATGACATCGCCACACTCTGGTGCACCGACAAGGCCAGTGCCCACCCGGCTACTCCCAGTATCCAGACTACCAACATTATGCGGTCTTTCGTAATGTTCGATAACTTCATTTGAATATGCCATATTAAAAGTCACCTCTAGTGACTGCTGTTATTTTATCAATCTGTGCATTAAGAATATCTGTTCTTCCTGGCCAACGAATCCATTCTCGTTTGTCTCCATCCTTAGCAAGATTCTTGAGAAGTGGGAGAATTAACTCTTCTACCTCATTCATTTTTTGACCCCACTTATCATTAAGTTCTTCTTTGCGGTCATCAAGTTCTTCTCTCATAACTCGCATATTATCTGTTAAACTTGCAATCTTTGAGCCAATCTTTTCTAGTTCTGGTTTCATACTAGCCGTAGCTGTGGAAACAACTTCTTTGGCTGTGTCTACTGTTTGTGTTTGTTGTGCTGCATATTCATCAGCACTCACCGTACTAAAACCGAAATCATTTAAATCAGACATTTATACCTTCTCCTTCTTTATGTTCAGGGTCATCCTTTTCCTTGAACCAATAATCGGTAGATTTTGCTAACACGGCCACATAGGCCCCGACCATAATGTTCACCAAATCGCGACTATCTTGTGGTAATTCCCCATAAAACAATAACCATATTAAAAATAAAAATGTACATACTATAATTAATGATATGAGAAATCTTGCCCACCAGTTTAATCTTTTTCTGGTTTCCACCTTCTCATACTTTAATGCTTCCATTGGATTTTTCTCCCATAATGCTTCTTCCGAAGCGTTAACCATTTCATCAATGGTATTCACTTTCTTATCACTCAATCTTTCATCATGAGCTTTCTTCCTTAAATTTTTTGGAATACTTATGGCCATTAATTTCCCCTAAAGTTGTATTTCTTTCCAATGTTTGTTGGCTACATTATTTAATGCCCACCATCCCATTCCGTTGCCAGGATTTAAATGTTCATCACCGACCTCTTCAAAAATAAATGGTCTACCATTAACATAAGAAGTGTAGATTGGGGAATCATAACCCATCCTACCTTTATTAAAAATTTCTGTATTACCATGTCCGAGCCAATTATTTTTACAACGATTAGTTCCAATAAGATATGCTTTATCTGTTCCTTGAATTGCTCCTTTTGGAATAAACAAGACACTATCTTGCTCAAACTCTTCACCAAACTTTTTCATATCGGATTCTAAAGTTCCTCCATCCGCAAGGTCAACCACAAAATAACTAATCTCTTTACCGACTGTACCACCTTCTGGATACATACCCTTTAATGTAGTAACTCCATATCCTTTAGATTTAAGTTTAGCCAATAAAGACCTATTACGTTTTTTATTATCTGCATTAGTATAAGCTTCACCTTCACCACACCCCCCAGCATTACGGAATGCGGTCATAGCACCACAATCATGTTTTTCATTATGACGCCATAATCTCGAAAGACTAGATTCTTGTAAATAGTTATTAAATTTTTTCATTTGTCATCTAATTCGTAATTGTATGCTTTTGTGTGACTCTTTGCTGGTTTTGCCATAGGCCTCAACCATACCTTAATTATCATTTCACCAGTTGGTGATGGAATTGTAAATGCGGGTTTACCTTTTTTCATCTTATAATCATCAGTTGCATTAACTGGAAATTTTGCAAGTTTTTTCTTTTTGATTGCATCAATAACCATTTGGTTAATTTTATCATCAAGATTATATTCTTTAAAAGTTCTAACCATTATACTTGATTCCCTGTTCCTCTAAAAGTACTCGATTATTCATGTGTGCCTGATGAACATCATCTTTATTTTGTCCATGATATCCAACCGCGTGACCGTTCTCACACATCCATTTATTAATATTTGTCCAACCCTCATATTGTTCACCTTCAGAAGTACAATTAATCCAAAGTTCACCTAGTACTCTACCGAACTTACCTCTGCTGTCTGCTTCTGGACATCGACATTGAATTTCAATATCATCTCTGTCTGACATGACGGCCCAATGCACCCACGATTTGAGTGCTGCAGAGGATAATTTTCCATAAAACTTTTCTTCCAAATCTCTTGTTCGTGATTCGGGGGTGTCGATTCCAAGCAAGCGGATTCTATTGCATATCCGTACATCAAACCCCAAATCAAAAACTGCATCAATAGTATCTCCATCAACAACTTTCTCCACAGCAGTTATATTGTAAATAAATTCACAAGGTTCGTCATTTTTATATTCAGCCATTTAACTCCAATCAAATTTCCATTTATCGTTTGGCCAAGATACTCTACAACTTCCAGCATAATATGGAAGGTCAAAATCTTTGTAGTCTAATTGAGTTTCTGCCACATAACCTTCTCTATCAAAATAATGCGGAGGTCTGTCACCTTTTTGAATATCTCTTTCAAACATCATTCTAGTAACTACAATTTGTTTATCAGTTGTTGGTTCATTTGTCTTACCACTTGGCATATTTCCCTTTCAATGTAGCGGGCTGTGCTTCTGTTCCCAAGTGACAACCCCAACTCGGCTATATCTTACGCAGCAAGTGCATACTGATATGCAGGTGTATAATCGTCATTGTTTGCGATTAGTTTATGATGTTGGTCATCACCCTATTTGTTCTCTCTGATACTCTTACTAGCAATCGAATACCTTACCGTCCCATCAACGAATCACAAAAAACCAAAATATACTACCGCATATATGATTCCACACCATATCAACAAAGATAGTACAGTCCATTTTGCCCAGTTTTCCATTATGCTCCTTTGGTGGAACGGGCGGGAATCGAACCCGCGTCTTACATAGCTACCCTACAGGTCATCAAACAAATTCCTTAATTATGAATATTTAGTAATAATTTCTTTCAAAGGTTCAATCCACCTATCTCGTTTTTCAATAAACAATAGTGGCTGTTCATTCTCAACCGCCATAATAATTACAATAGTATCTACAGGAATTCCTGTTCTTTCTTCATAAGCTATTGCGTAAAATGTTCCTTGCATAAAATATTGATTACACATTTCCCATGTTTTTTTCTTACTGGATGTTTTGTAATCTATTACGGAAAGTCTATTATCAAATTCTCCAATAAGGTCTGTTCTTCCTGCAAGTTTAAGATGGTCTGACCACATAGAACCCTCCACCACATGAATATTATCAATCCTATTTAATAGTGGTTGTATAGATGAAAACAAATCTACCTCATTGGGCATCCTACCATCTAAGTGTCCATATTCATTTTTGATATAGGCTTCACAGATATTATGTACGCTGGTTCCTCTTCTTGAGGCTTGGGTCGTAATCTTTCTGGCCTCATCTTCTCCAACACGCTCTCGCCACTTCTGTATAGAAGCTTTGGAGAGGTTTGATAAAAGTGAGGTGATTGATATATACTTATCGCCGTTAGGGGTTTCATAAATCCTCTTACCATCTACTGTTTCAGTTTTCAATTCACAGTCTAAATTACTGCCTACATGATTAAAATTTTTCATACTAAAATGGCACACTCATTGTTGCACCTGGCTGTTTCTTTTTAATTTCTTTAAGTTTGTCGGTCATCCACCCAGGCGGTTTATTAGCCTTAGCACTATTTCCTGCTTTTATATTATCGTATGCAAATCCTACAAGACCAATTACTTGTTTAATTTCTCCACCACATTCACATGGTGTTTCTGTTGGTTCTTTTCTTCTGGAAATAGTGAGCATTTCTTCAAATTCATTATCACACTTTTCACATCTATAATCATACGTTGGCACGTGGAGTCTCCTTTGAACCATGATTGGAAATAACAGTTACACGATTAAGATATGTAAAAGGTTTTCCTTTAAATTCTCGGTGGTCTGCAATAGTAGCCTTAACTAAGATACAATCACCTATTGAAAATGAATTTCCTTTATAATTATAAAACATGGCTTCGCGACCTTTACGGTCAACGAACTTATGAACTTGATAGTCGTGTTTCTTAATTATATTTTCTAACTTTAGGAAAAATTCACCTTTAGTATTTTTATCGCCCAAATAGGTTTCTTCCATAACAACCTCAGACCAATGTGTTTCCAATTTAGTATTTTAATTAGAAGCTACTGTTCGACAAACAGGTTCACGTTCATCCGAAGTTATCGGATTCCAATGGTCACATACTGTAATTTCATGATTACGTCTACTAGACCTTTTAGGAGTTGATAAAACAACTTCCTCTTCTTCCCATACACAAGTAGGACAGTATTCTTCTACAGTCTTTGCTTCTGGAAAAAGTTCACAGCCTCCAAGACGATGACACACATACTCGGCTGTTGCAGTGGGAGATATAATTCCAAAAGCAACTGTAAGTAAAATTTTCTTCATATTATCTCTCTAATAAAAAAGGTTCACTCTTATTGTTCAGTAGCTATTATACCCTAAAGAGTGAACCTTGTCAAGTCAAAAATCAAAACCTTCGCGTTTTATTTTTATTGTAAAGAATATGAGTATCTATTTGTAATGTTCTATGTCTAGCGATAGCCCATCGTGGATTTGGAATATAATCCGCATGGTAATGCGTTGCACCATCTGTAATGTCTAACATTTTAGTATTATTTGTTAGAGCATACTTAGCAATCTGTTTTGATTCCTCCCACATTTTACCTTTATTTGGTGTATCATGTTTACCGTCACAATACCATGAAAATTGGCATCTATCTCTAATGGGGAAACCATCCTTATTATGTTTTCCTTCATATACTACAGAACATACGGTATCTGGAAATCGCTGTGATTTTACGCGGTTAAGTGTTACTTGCGCGACAGCTAATTTCCCGGCAGTCGATTCTACTGCTGCCTCAAAATAAATGTTCTTTGACATACATTCTAATTCTTGTGGGTCCATCAATACAACTGCATTGTGTGGTATTTTATTTGGAAACCTTTTAACTGTTTCATACTGTGAACCAGTAAAGTAGTGTGCTTCCTCTATAGTTGTTGGTGCAACCCAGTATTTACTAGTGGTGCCTGAATTCAATATCGTCACAGACCATATTATAGTAAGACACACCAGAAACATGAATTTCTTCATACGCCTCTTTAAATTGGGTTAAAAAATATAGGAAACTTAGCTTCGGCGGGGACTTCTTACATAGTTCTTACCTTGTGTCCAAGGCGACTCCATAAAGTCTTTATAATCAAAATTAGAGTTCCAAGTATTTCCACCATAGCTGGTAGAAAATTTTTCATTTACTGCATCCCAATCCATAGTCAGTTGAACTCCAAACTCATGTGCAAGAACTACCTTAATATCTTTTGGCTCCATACCAAGAAGATTTAATTGCCTAAGTTCAGCTTCCTCAGTAGATATTACTCCTGTAGAGTCTACCTTCTGTAATTCGACTATTCTTTCGTTTAATGTTTTCATGGCAATAATTCTGGAAATGTTTCCTTAACCAAGTTATATGTTAATCCCCTACATTTTATTTTTTTATCTTTTACTTGTAGTAGAAGTTCGGCCTCTTGTGGATGAATACTTTCTAACATTTCTATAAACAAATATTCTCTCCTTGCTGGTTTAAGATTAGGATTTCCACCCTCAACAAATAGATATAATTTCCTTATCAGGCCATACAAGTATGTAGGATTATCTGAATCATCTACAACGCTTTTATATGGGGGATTTCCTGTTGGTAAGAGAAATTTGATATCGGGGTGAAATGCATGTTTTAGGATTTCCCTAAGTGCTCCGTTATCATATCTGATTAATGTTGCTTTTTTCTCATCTTTATTTTTAGCCTTTGCAACTTCTCTAAGTATTTTTGGTAAGCTTACTGCCATAGTTAAAACTCTTCAATATGTTCCATAAGATTTTTCAAACGCTTACTTACGAAGTAATTCAAGAGTTCGGCTCGACTTCCCAACTCCTGTTCTTCATAGTTTGTGATTATATTTATACGAATTGATTCTGGTGTTTCCCTTAAATCAACCATTGACTTGTTTCTACAGTAATTTCTGTACATATCCTCAGTCCAATCATCAAAGGTTTCAGTTAAATACGAATCCTTCCAAGCATCTAATTTCTTTTGTGTTATTGGTTTTTGTCTCTTATTTTCAGTAACAAATGTATCATCAGAAGACAAAATATTAGGAACACCATCGCCCGTATCTCCCTTTATTACCTTTTCATACAGCGAATCATGGGGGTTTCCTTTAAGAAATTTCTTCTGTAAAGGGGACCATTGGTCAATACCATTCTCAATATGTAGTTGCATAAAATCTTTATCGCTGGATAAGATAAGAGTAGGTACTTCTTTATAATGATGAACCAATACTCCAATAATATCATCAGCTTCTGCCCCCTCTACATAAACTACTTTATATGGAAAGTATTTTTCCAAATCATCTCGCATAATGTTAAGACAATCGAAAAGGTGTTGCCAATCTACTGGGTCAGAATCCCTTTTAGGTCTACGATTAGCTTTATATTCTGGAAATACATCTTTTCGCCAATTCTTATAATGGTCACAACAAATTACAATTTCTCCATACTCTTCTGTAAATTGTTTTCTAAATTGTCTAATAGTATTAAGTATGATATGCCTTAACATATCCTCTTCAACTACACCACCACCTTTGGACATCGCCATAAACGACCCAATGACAGTTTGTGAATAATCTAATAATATCATAATGTCCACCATGTAGGTTGTTTAGAATATTTCCATGTAGAAAATGATGATTTCTCTGTTAGGTAATAATTCCTGTATGCATCTATAGTGTCTGGTTTTTTACAATGGTCAGGCATACATTGTGGGGGGTCTACCCAACCATTGTCTTTAATATTTTTTGGTGCAGTTTTTAAAATCTTTCCAAGTTTGTTCCATGTCTTATGAACCTTGAGATCTCTACCCCAATTCCCACTCTTACTATATCGTAAAGTATATTCTGCACTCAACTGTCTGAACAAACGATACAACCAATCATAATGTTGTTTTGATGAACGTGCCCAGATTGTACTTGGATGATTTTTGTGTGTTGACTTATATAATATGTCAGGAACATCACCATCAAGTTCTCTATGTGCTGTGGATAACATCTGTGCACTTTCCAGTATCATTTTCACGCAATGTTTATCATTATGTGATTCAGCTGCCTCTTGAGGACAGTCACTTAAATAAAATATATTCATGATTTTTTCTGATCTTCAATTCCATCTTTTAAGGATTGTAGGAATGCTTTCCATTGATTAATTCTAATTTCCCAATTATAGAACATATCAAAATAACTTTTCTGTAAATTCATCAAAGCTTGTGTTTCATCTTTCCAATATGCTTCAATAGCTCGAGCTAATATATGAGCATGAACTACAACGTGTCTTTCTGGATTCGGTTCATATCCATACAACCAAGCAAAATTAGCACAAGTCTCTGGTAGGGCTCCTAAATTCGGACACACTACCAAACACTTAGCACTTAACGATTCAATAGCTGTAATACACGCAGTTTCCATGTATACTGATGGATATGCTAATATGTGATTCTTTTTTAACTCTTCCCTAATAGTATCGTTTGAAACTGTTCCATTATAATTGACCGATTCCATATCTTCGGCCTTCTTATATACATGCCTATATTGTTCATCCATGTGAGGTCTGTCATAAAGTTTAAAACTTGAAAATACATTGAGTTCTGCAGCATCTACAGCTTCAGACTTCATCTCTTTTTTCATGTAATCCCAAGCATCTAAAAGAACTTCTAAACCTCTATGTGGTGTACTGAAGTAAATACAGTTAATTTTGTCTTTAGGTTTCTCATGTTCTGGAATAGGGTCAACGGCATGTTGAATTACTACACCATGATCATAAGGAACACCCAAATATACACCATATTGATATTGTTGCCAATGTGATACAAAAATAATCTTCGCAAAGTCTAGTTGATTACTTGGTTCTTTGAGAAATTCTACTTCTGGATCTTGGGCTAAATCATGTACCCAAAATAGGCGGGGTTTATCTTCTAATTCTCTTTTTCTGGAAGCGATCCATTGAAAGTAATTTTTCAGTTCTGGATCAAGTCTACTGAATAACCATTTTTGTACTAATTCAGTACCACCCATGGCCTTAGGTGTTTCTGGTGGTGCTACTTGTTCTACTCCACTAAAATCAATTTTTAACGACATAAAAATAAATCTCCATAAATGTGTGTGTTGCCTAGACAGCAATGCTTTTCATGGTAATGAGTCGCACATATTAAACCTAGCTGAAGGACTAGGTGGAGAGAGATTGTGCACCATGATTACCCTAGGCAACATCTTATTATTAGTATACCACAAATATACTATTTGTCAACCACTATACATCTTCAGTAAATTGTTTATCAGTTATAGCCTTCAACTTGGATTCACGAGCTTTCCTCATGACATTACCAGACCCAAATGTTTTATCTTTCTCCTGTTCAAAACTTGGACTTGGTTTTTGTTTCTTTTTACCAAAGATAGCCTTTGGTTTACGATCCATCCATGTACCATCTTTAACTTGTTTCTCAAGTTCAGCATAACATTTATCTGAGCATACAAAAACGTGGTCAGGTGGATTATTCCACCAATGACCAACGTCATGTTTTATACTAATTTGTGTTTCGTAACAATTAGAACATATCATATATTTGCTGTAAATTGTTTATCCGTTAATGCAACTGTTTCAGATATTGGATATTCCCTATTTCCTTGAGTTACATACTCTGACTCATCCATACCACTTGTCCAAACTGCATTAATATCTGGATAGAATATCCCTACAGACCTCTTAGGAGTACCGTCTGGATGATATGCCATCGCAATACAACGTGGAATCACTTTCTGAGATTCATTCGCTCCAGAAAACATACTAATCCAATCACCAGTTTTAAGGTAGTATTCACAATACCTAATATATGCTTTTTTATGGTCAACCCCCGCTGCAGCTTTTTGTTTTTCTAGTGGGGCAGACTTAATACTTCTAGCAATTTTACTAAGTTCAGCAACTTTGTCTTTGGATTCTTTAATCCACTCTTTGACATTCTTGAAAGAATACTTATCGTCATCTGGAAGGTCTAAAACCTTTTTAGAAATATTCTTATATTCAGCGGGTTTCTTCTTAGCCCTCATTTCTGCGAGACGATTTCTCAACTTTTCTTTAGCCTCTTCAGAAAGTTTCCTTTTCTTTTTTAGAGGTTGAATTTTCTC
>Ga0114933_10005405_pt1 | contig 11634 bp, 20 predicted proteins | sample 4SBtaG_FD_89691 | JGI IMG/M metagenome (GOLD analysis project Ga0114933, IMG submission 89691) | Deep subsurface microbial communities from Kolumbo volcano to uncover new lineages of life (NeLLi) - 4SBTROV12_W25 metaG | ecosystem: Environmental > Aquatic > Marine > Volcanic | place: Kolumbo... | reverse complement strand
TTTCAATCTCTCATCACCTCTACCAAACTCTCCGTTTATTTTAACCTTATCTAATTGGTCTACAAACAGTATATCAATTTTATTTAATTTTGCAAACTGATCTATCTCTGCTATGTCGGAGCCTACAGAGTCCATGATGTACAGATTTTCTTCTATCTCTCTTTTGTAGACTTCTTTCATCTCAGGTAAACTATCTTCATAGTTATCCTTGTGGACATTAAAGTAGGCAGTTAATATCCTAGCCTTCATTCTTTTAGCTGTCTCTTCATTCATTATGTAACCAACCCTATGCCCTTTGCGTATTGCTTCTGCAGATAGGAAAGCACAGAAAGATGACTTACCACTCTCAGGGCGAGCAAAGATAATCCCTAGATTGCCTCTATAGGTTCCTGATACTTCATCATGTAATGTTGTTAATGGGAATGGAAAATCAGGGTCTTCATCAAACTCTTGAAACAATGTCTCTACATCTGTTTCTTCTCTCTGCATTGACAGTATGCCTGTAGCAGAATCCTGATTTATTATTTGATCTACCATTTGGCGTAAATCACCAAAGTTTGTAGACTCACCATTCCAAATGTCTATTGCTGTTTCTCCTACCTTACGAGCCATCTCTCTACGCCAGAACTCAGTCAGCGTATCTAATACAAACTGAGGATCACCGTCAACATCTTCAGGTATGTTTTTTATAGCCTCTTCTACAGCTTCTCTGGTAGAGTCTGGCATGGCAGGATATAAATTCCTATGTACTAAATATAAATTGTCTTTCGATAAGTCTCCCTCATACTTAGTATGGTAGTGCATTATCGCATCAAAGATAGTTTTGTATTTCTTATCAAACATATCTTTGGTAACTAAGGCTTTTGCCTTTTCAAAGTTTTCCCTACTTAAAAGTAGTGCTATTATCTGTGGCTCCATGTTTTTCTCCTAAAAAGGTTGGAACATTATATTACTATTTACCTAAAGGGTCAAGCTCCCATTTTTTAGCTCTATGACTTAGGTCTTCTTTGTTGTCTCTTATAGTTTCTGTAGCTTGTCCATTTTCATCTATTCTTTGTTGAACAATACTCATGTTCATACTAAAAGATCGCCTCTCACCATCAGAATAAAAAGGATAAACCATATGAATTAAATCAGAAGGGAATACAAAAAAATCACCTACACTAGGCTTAACAAGAAAAGTATGTGTATGCATTTTTCCAGAAGAGCCATGTAAAAATTCTATGTGACCTTTACAAGGGTAATGGTCTTTGTAATCTTCTTCCCACTCTTTATCTATTTCAGGTGGTAGTTTTAAATATCCTACACAGGACAAATCACATTCTGTATGTATATGTGCAGGATTAAATTCGCCAGCAAATTGACGAACAATCCATGCAGAATTATACTGGATAGAAAAACCTGTACCTTCTGATAATTGTTTAAAATGTCTAGCCAACTCTGTTGAAACAAAATTAGCTATAATTTGATTAAAAGTATCAGTGTGTTTATTTAACTCGGTATGATCAATTAAAAATTCTTGTTTAAGTTTACCTACAAGATGATCAGAATGATCTAGCTGTTTAGATTTCTTTTCATCCTTTACAGTTTTGTTAGTGTATTTATTTAATCTTCTAACCAAATCCATAGGAAGTTTAGCATGCATCATCATCGGACCAAAAGGAAACAAGGGAGACATAGCTCCCTCTGGATGCTTTTTAAAAGATGCCCCACCAGCCATTATTTGCTCCTTGATTTAAATAAACGATTACCAAACCAAAAACTTATAATAGCAGCAAAGATAGTTTGACTTTCAGAATCCCATGCTTCCAAGATAGCAGGTAACACTTCTGTTCCGCCTTGCACTGCTATTACTACATAGGTAATTTTAACAAATGCAAATACGCTAAAGAAAGCGTAGGTTATAACTGGTCGCACTGATGCTTGTAAGGCAGATACAAATGTAGATTTGTTTGCCTGTGCTAATGACTCAGCATGTTTATACAAACCTTTCACTTCTTCTATATCTGCCTGAGCATCCATCTCTTGTAATTTTAATTTACTTAATTCTGATGCATATTTAGCCTTAGCTTCAAGCATTAAAAGTTCTTGTTTGTTAGCCTGTTTCTTTTCAAAAAACCCCATAACACTAGGTAAGAAACTTGTACCGAATCCTAGTAATGAGCCTAATAATGATATCATGTTATGTCTACAATCTCACAGGCATCTGCTGTACATGCCAGCTCTTGCATACCCTTTGTATTGTCCTCTTGTTCGTAGTTAGAAAGTAATGTCCAATCCACATTGGTTGGCATTTGTTTAGTCAAAGCATCATACTCTTTTTTCGTTATCTCTTGGTAAGGTGCCTGCTTATAAGTGTGATCAGAATGAGGTAAAAATGATACCCCTGCCACATCTTTAAAGTTGTTAAACACCCATGCTCCCACATCAAACCATTCGTCTTCTCTAACAGTAATAGTAACTGAAGGTTTGTGTTCACACCAGTGCTCTTGGTAAGTTTTCCATGTTTCTAATTGTGTTATAGCATCTATATCATCTCTCAAAACCGCAGTTTCTGGCGATTTCATAGGAAATGAAAACACAACAGTATTGTCTGGTTGAATCAAATCATCCTCACAAGGTATGCCTTGATCTATCATAAAATTAGTTAGAGGGTCTTTCTTATCTCCTCTTACAGTTCTTATGTAGTAAGCTGAATGTCTTGCATGTATGCCTGATGCAGAATCTACTAACTGAGAAACTGTACCTGATGGTTTAACACAAGTAATAGAAGTAGATTGAGGTATACCTAATCTGTCTGACAATCCTAGGTTGGTATCTACAGCCACTTGTCGTAACCTCTTCAGGTCATCTGCTTTTCCTAGCTTAGGATTATCTAGTATACCTGTAAGAGATACACCTAACAATCTTTCTTCTTCTGTATTGTTTTGCCAAATCTTGCGTAAGTATTTAAAGTTTGTCAAGGTAGATTGAAATGTACCTAGTATAGTAGCATCTGATACCTTACCTTCTAATGTCTTAACAGTGTCTGTCTCTCTGACTACTACTTCTGTCAGGTTGCAGAATTGATATGGGCGTAATATTATTTCACTACAAGGGTTAGTTCCGAAATCATATTTCGTCTTTCTTCTGCCGTTCTTTTTTGCCTGTCTAACAGAAGCATCTCGACTAAATATCCCTCTTTCTCCTGACTTGGAATTGTAAAGATTTAACCACTCTTTCATAAAAATACCTATAGGTGGTGTATTTTTGTAACACACAGAGTTGTTTGCTAATGCTCTTTGTCCTTCACCATTCCACCACTCACCAGACTTAGCTAAAGCCATCTCTTGATCGTCAAGGTCAGATAAGCTTATTAGAGCCGATCTTCTGACTCCACCTACCACTACCACTGATCCTATCTTGCACATAATGTCATGGCACTCTATGGGCTTTAAACGCCTACCTGCAGATTTTTTAAAAATTTCTACTGTAAACTTGAACAAATCGTCAAGTGGGTCTGGACCAGATGATCTACCGCCAAATGTTTTTAGTCTAGCTCCTGCAGGGCGTAGGCGAGACAAATCCCACTGAGGTATCTGTCCTGTGTATAACAATGATATAAGTTCTTTGTAACCTTTAGCCCAACCCTCCTTAGAATCAGAGACTATCACTTTAGTTTCTGTAGGGCTAAGTGCTTCTGCTACCTTGGGAAGATTGTCGGTGTATTTCTTTTCTACAGAAAAACCTACACCAGTTCCGCACATCAAAATGTAAAGACATTCGTCAAACGACCTTTGACTGTCGACTGGTAGGTAGGAACAATTATATCCTGCTACATTGCACCTATCTAAGGCAAGTCCTGCTGTCATCAGTGCTCTCATAGAAGGCATAATCTCAAGATTGATAACCCTATCTTCTAATCTTCTCTTTAGTTCAGTCGTAATCTGATAACCATGTTCGTCTCTTAGATGTTCTTCTAGGTAGTCAAAGTATCTAGTAACTGTCTCTACCCAAGTCTCTCTTCTTGCGTCTTCTTCTCGCCACCTAGCGTAACGAGACTTGTGAATAAAATTTTGATAATCTGTTGGTAATTGGTTTTGCATGCTACACCCATATAATTTCCTTAACAGGTACCGAGATATAATCCTCATGTAATCTGGATAACCTATTGAATTTATTAACTACTCTCTCTTTCTTAACAGAGTCTTTTGTCATTATACCAGCTTGCGTTCTGTCAGTGTTAAACACGACAAAGAAAACTTCACCATCAACTTTTGTGTATCTAAATTTTCTTCTAGGAATATGCATGTCACCCCATTGAAATTTACCAGAGCCCCATCCATGTTTTGTTTCTACCTCAACACTGAGGTTATGTTTTTCACAGATAAGATCAATACCATATGCCTTTGGATTATCTTCCAAGACAGGCTCTTCATCTAGTCCTAATATCTCTTTCAATTTTGGTGGTAATAATTTTTTAGCTGACTCTCTTGTCTGAGGATCATTTGCATTAAACAGTTCTCTATCGAATCTTTTTGTAGGTGCCGTATGTGGCTTTGCTTGACTTGTCATTGTATCTCCATGATTTTGTTAAGTTCCATATTTTTAATATCCTTTTCTAAAAAAGTCAAAGAAGCTGGTACCACTAACCTAATGTGTTTAGTTAGTTCAACAGCTTTTTTGGAGGCATCTCTGTCCAATGCTATTATTATTTTACTGTAATTTTTAAGGGTTGTCAAGTAGTCATTTGGAAGATTTGTTCCCATCAGTGCAATACCAGTGTGAGCTTGAGAAACAGCACAGGCAGAAAAACAATCTTCTACCAAGACAGCTTTGTCACTGTCAGTCTGAGCATCGCAAACAAATGGATGTCTGCTCCTTGCATAGCGAAACCACTTAGGTCTTTTGTCAGCCTCAGATAATTTCCTACCCACAGCATCTACCACCTTGTCATCTCGCTTGACCATAAACACTACCCTGTCTTGCCTAACATCATACTGAATGTCAGCAATACCTTTTCGATAAGCTTCATAGCTGTTCCGCTTGACCACCATGTCGAGAGCCTTTTGGTTTCTACCTAGGGGCACAAAACTGCGTGAGTCAAGGGGAACAGGTTTGTCAGCAACTATTTTAGGTTTGCTGAATGTCAGTTCTTTTCTGTCAGACACCTTGCCTCTTACATCACATGATGCAGAGAAGCAGTGGTACAGAATAGTTCCGTTGTCATTTTTGATAGAGAGAGTTTTTTTATGATCGCAGAAAGGACAATCATATCTCAGTGCTACACCTTCTTGACTAGGCGGTGGGGCTAACTGTAGTATGACATCAGTAATCATTTTCTAACTCCGAAGTTATCTGCAATCGAATCTTCATTCGCTTGTTTGCCCTAGTATGGACTAACTGGATGTCAGTGTCAACACAAAAACAATAAATCGCAAATGTCAGATTAAGCAGAAGAACTTTTCATTTATTTTTGTCAGCCATTTTGTCACCTTTTGTCAGTAAACATTTTTGTCAGCCCAGTAGTTGAGATACGACTGACAGAATTGTAACTTGTATTGTCACTACAAGCATAACGAGTCTAGTAAAATTTATTTTCATATTTCCCTCCTAAAAAAAATAAACAAATATATTTGACATATAAAAACATATCTATATAATAAGCTTTAGCTTTTAAATAAACATAATAATATTAGGGAGTATTATATATTTTAATTCATATACTGTTATAGTCAAATAAAAAAACTTAAAAAAAGATTTGACATTAGTAAATGGCTAAATTATAAGGATAAACATGATTACTTTTTTAAAAACAATTTTAGGTATAAATAAACTAACAAAAGATATTAAATCTTGTTCAGAAGAATTATCTAAGTTATATTTAAAAATGAATATAGATTATGCAGAGACGAATACAAAATTAGAAAAGATAAAAATGATTTTAGAAACAAGACATAAAGAAGAGGAGAAAAGAGATTGAGTTTCTTAGCTAGTAAAGTGTGGTTTTTTATAGGTAGGTTTTTTTATTTTTCCCTACCATATTTTCCTTCCCCACACAAACTGGCAAAGAGAGTGATGTAGGTTGGGAAAGGCAGTGAAAGTCTGTGGAAAGCATTCCTTAAACAAGGGAGTAAACCCATTAAAATATACCCTAAGAGATATCCTATCAATGCCTACATCACAGAAATTAACCTAGCTAGGTTACCTAGTAGTAAGAGCACGAAATAAGTCTTGGTAATGTGCTTAAAAATATACTGAGTTGGGGTTGCTCCTGACATGCAATTTACTTACTACTGGGAGTTATACTAAAAGCGAATGGTCACTAAGGTAATAAGGCATGTGTAATAACCATATGAATGACCTGACAGTCTATTAGATAATTGTATAATTATTGAAGACTGGTTGAGGAAGTTATGTAGCTTTTAGGGTAGAGAGAGAGTCAGAAGTTGGGTTTGATCTACCCATTACGGAACTCTCTCTCGCTAGTAAGAATACGAATACGAAAACGAATGGTCGGTGAGAGATAATACTATAGAGCCTAGTAGTTTTCGGACAGAAAGAGAGTTGGCATTGATCTTGTAGAACTGCAAGGTGTTAACAGGGAAAGCCATTAAATAGTGTCCTAAAAAATAGCTCTCTTTCGACATGTTACAACATAGGAGATGAAAATGAAAACAAAACAAGAGATAAGAAAAAGATTAGCCGATGTCATAAAGCAATATAAAAATGACATAAGAAACGGTTGGGCAGAAGAAACAGAAAACCAAGTAGATATACAGTATGATCTAGGATATATTAATGCTTTGTATTTTATCCTAGGTAGGCAAAGTTGTAAACAGTTAACATGGATTGAAAAATGGGAGGAAAGAATATGAAATACGAACATCATCCCCTAGATGTAGAGGGTAGGAAAACATTAGAGAAAAGGGCAAACATACTGGGAGAGTTTAGGACTGCTCCTGAGATGTTAGAATTTATCAGAGAAGTTTACGAGATAGCATTTGGCGATGACGCATACAACAGAGGATTTTATAAAGATGATGTTCTTGCTAGGTTGCGAAATTATTCTGATGAATCCTACCTATCAGAACAGTATCGAGATAAGAAACATGAGGGCAAAGGATTTAGAGAATGGTTAAAACAAAAATTATAGGTAGGAAAAAAGAGATCAAGCCCACAAAGAAATGGGAGAACGCTGTTTTCGTTATGTTGGAGAATTATAATGGTAGAAAAAGATTACAAAACAAAAGCTAAGTGGAAATACGAACTACAAATGCAGGATAGGAAAGACAAGAAGGCAAGACCTATTACACTTCCTAGATACAAATTTATGGAGAAGAAGAGTGGCTAAAACTTATAGTGGACATAATGAAGAATATAAAGGTTTTTGTATTAGCTATGATTATCAACAACAAACAATAAATTATGATGATATTGAGAGACATTTAATTTGGAGTCCTGATAGACTTGATGTGGTTGCTGAAGAATTTAAAACACTAGAACAAGCTAAACAATGGATTGATGACAATGGAGAAGAAGAGTGGCTCTAATCTTAAATGAAAATTATTGGGATTGTGAATGTTTATCAAATTATATTCACAGTAAGAAAGAATTAAAATGCAGTAAGTGTAATTCTTTAGCAGATGAACAGCCTGATAGTCGTCAAAATGAAATTAATAAATTTATAGGAGAAGAAGAGTGGCTAAAAAACAGATAGAGGGCAAACCTAGAAAAAGTAAATTCAAGAGTATGTCGCACACTGGAGGAAACAGCAGACCTCTAAAAGATAAGGTAGAAAGAAAAAATGGTCAGTGGGTTTTAAAAAAACAGGAGACACAAGATGAAAATAGATAGTGAAACAGAGGGAGCTTTAACTGATCTCCTAGATACTGTCAGAGATAAAGTCATAGAGCAAAATGATCAGGTGTTGGAGTGGTATGTCCATGACGATACAGACGCAGAACAAATTGTCATCGGCTTCTATGTTTACAAGGAGGGAGAAGAGCCACCGAGAAAAGATAAGGTACAAGTTGTCATCAATGATGATAACTATGGATTTACAGGGAGACTACCATAATGCAGATATTTTTAGGGATATATAAAATACTTGTCATTATTGTTTCTTTGTGTATAGTATGGGTATTAAGTAAATTTTAGGAGATGAAAATGCAAGATACAGAAAAACAAGAAAGTGTATATATAAAAGAAGTAGCCGATCAATTTTTAGTTAACCTTAAAGAATTGGTAGGTAACAGATTTGTCGGTTTAAGGTATTATTCTAACAGTGCAGACGCTATCAAGAAATATAATATTTCCCTAGGTGTTAAAAAACACATTAAGGGAACAGGCAGAAAAGATGAGCCTCAATTTTCTTTTGTCGCCTACGATCATAACGCAAAACATTATAGAACTTTCAACCTAGCGAATTTTAAATACCTAAACTTCAAAGGTAAGTTTTACAACTTTGAAGATATTTATAACTTGTCAGCATAATGGGAGTGTATGGAGATATGTCATTTAATCCGTCAGATGAAAAACCTTTGTCAGCTTATACCAATGATGAGCTTCTTGAATTTTGTAATATCAAAGTGTCAGAAGATGAGTACTTTAGAAATTATAGTTACAATGCAGAAGAAAGAAGAGAATATCTTTTAGAGGTAGCAGAAGAAAAAAACAGCCAGTATGTTTTATTTCCTAGATAGAGAAAAAAAATATTTGACATTAAATATTCTATAATGTAAAAAAGAAAAGAAGGTAAAAAAATGGTAGCAATATATTTATTAGATAAGAGATATGAAGACGCAATATATTTACAAGATAAGAAAAATGATATCTTAAAATTTAAAAATGATAATGACGCATTTAATTACCTACATTGTAGAATTAAATTTAATGATGAAAAGCACTTGGAAGACTTTGGGCTTTTCCTAGATAGAGGAATAAAATGAGTAACGAATATAAATACGAAAAAAAGGTTTTTGTTAATAAAGTAGGTCAGAGACATTCAGTCATATTTTCAGACCTACAAGAAGCTATGAAATACATAACTGAGAAAGTTGACATAGCGATTGCAAGTTGTCCTGAACAGAAAAAAGTTAAGGTAGAGATTTTACCTAACCCACATATTGATGATCACTTCAATTTAAGGCTTCAATATTCTACTACATTGGAAAATAAATAATGCAATACAAGTTCATCAATAATACACAATCTAGGAAAGTTGGAGATATGCCCACAAGCTATAGCCCTAGAAAAACTTGCCCTGATACTTGCAGTCTAAAAAAGAATGGTTGTTATGGTGAACGCTTCCCTATAAGACTACACTGGGATCGATACAGTAAATCTGAAAATAATAACTGGGATGAATTTGTCAGCGATGTCAGAAAGTTTAGGCAGGAAAATCCTGATAGGCTCTGGAGATATAATATAGTTGGTGACATTGTTGGTAACAATGGCAAGATAGATTTCCCTAGACTGAAGAAATTAGTTAAAGCTAATAATGGTGGAGATGTCATTGCCTACACTCATAAATACACTAGGCAGGAAAACTTAGCTCATATTCGCTATGCAGTAAAAAGAGGGTTTAATCTAAACTTGTCAGCAGATAATACTGGAGACGCACTTGTCCTACGCAAGAAAACAAACCTACCTGTAACTGCTGTATTGTCAGTAACTAAAAACCAATATGAGAAAATGTCAGATAGCGAAAAACAAGATTACAGATCAAATTTGTCAGTCAATAAAATTGTCATATGCCCTGAACAAACTGGAGCAGTTAAAGATTGCCAATCTTGCAAATTATGCTCTAACCCAAAAAGAAAATCTATCGTGGGATTTTTAAAACATTAAAAACCTACATAGGACTTGCACCTATCCTTAAATTGCTATATAAGAAAATCACAAACTATATAAAATTTCTTATATAGTAATTTTAAGGAGTACCAAAATGGGTGCAAGTTACGAATGGCTTACTGATCAGAAGAGCCACAATGATATTACTGATCTATCTGTATTTGATGTTAAGTTTAGAGAAGATGATTTATTTTCTAAAAATAAGTATACTGGAGACTATGAAAAGGTCACTGGTAGAAGAGGGATATATCTTGATATTCCAGAAGAAAATAGATTTGAGTTTAAAGCACCAGTATCAAGTAAGTATAAACTTATTCAACATAATGATATATTCGATAAACTGAACAAAGCAATTCTTAAAAATGATGATCTATCAAAAGAGAATGTTCAAGTTAATGATTTTGCCTTTGATGATTATACCAAGGTGCAGAGGGAAATCTTATTTTTAGATCATTCCGAAAACTTTGGAGATACTGGAATTGGTCAAGATGATACTTCATGTTTAAAAATAGTGGCTTTAAATTCTACTGATACCTCATGGAAATTTCAGGCATTTGTTGGTCAATTCAGAGACTTTTGTCAGAATACAATGGTGTTCGGTGGTAAGAGATACTTTCACAGACTGCTAAAACATACTAGCGGATTTGATGTTGCTGGAGAAGTTAACAAGATTTCTAATGCGACTGGAGACTTTGCAGAACATGGTGAACACTTCAGAAAAATGCTAGATACCCCAGTAACAGAAGAATGGGTCATCAAACTCTTTCAGGAGACTGTTGCCAAGAAAGAAGTTAAACTTAAATCTGTAAATTATTCTGATAACTTTCAGACTGCTGAAAATCTACAAAAGGCTATCGATGAAAATTTGTCAGAAGAGGACAAGCTTAAACAGAATGTCAACCAAAAATCATTTGGTGCATTAATGGCAAGATTTGAAGATGAACTAAACCATGGTATGGGTCTTAACTTGTATACTGTTTATAATGCCCTTACGAATTGGTCTACTCATGTTGGTGGTGTTCAAGATAGTTATGAGAATGACAAAGGTGTCATCGTCAACAATACGAACAAAAAATCAAAACTTCATAATGTCAGACTACAGAGACAGAAAGAAGTTGTGCAAGTTGTCAACAGCCCAATATGGTTGGAGCAAGTTAGAGCAGTCGCTTAAATATTAATTGCCTACATTCAGACCCAGTTAAGTTAATTCTTAGCTGGGTTTTTTTGTATGTTTAATTTTGACATACACTCTGGACACGCATTGCAAATCACTTTATCCACAAATTATGAACAATTATTTACATAAAACTAAAAAAGGAGACTTATACATGTATGACTTAATTGCTATTATATACAAAGTTGTTTTTGCAATATTTGTATATTCAATTTTATTAACCATTTTTAACTTATAGGAGAAAAACCCAATGACAGAAAAAAATAATATTAAACAAGCGGTGGAAGTATCTAGCTTATTAGAACTCTACCATTTAACCATTAAACAGAATTTAAAGAGGTTAGGACTTGAAATATCTATATTAGATGTTTCAGACCCAAATCAATTTGAATTGCTTCAAGATGAAGACTATCTAGACAACAAAATAAAATTGTTGGCTGAAACTCTGGAAACTATCTTTTTAAAGACTAGACACACTCTGAGCCAGTTACCCCTTGACACTATTGCACAGGAAAGACTGGAGACCCTAGGCATAAACTTTCAGAAAGATATTGAGACTTCAGAAGAGTTTAATAATGCTGTTATTTCATTAAAACAAAAATTTGAAAAGGATATAAACTAATGAC
>Ga0114933_10005404_pt1 | contig 11636 bp, 15 predicted proteins | sample 4SBtaG_FD_89691 | JGI IMG/M metagenome (GOLD analysis project Ga0114933, IMG submission 89691) | Deep subsurface microbial communities from Kolumbo volcano to uncover new lineages of life (NeLLi) - 4SBTROV12_W25 metaG | ecosystem: Environmental > Aquatic > Marine > Volcanic | place: Kolumbo... | reverse complement strand
TCTTTGCTAGCTCAACAGTCCAATCTAGTGCGGAATCTCCCCCACCAAAAATTACAATTTTTTTATCTTTATAATAATCTTTATTTATAACCGAGTAAGAGAGTCCTTTATTTTCAAATTTATTAATTCCATCAATTGGTGGTTTTCTTGGCTCAAAGGACCCTACTCCTCCTGCAATAAATATATTTGGAGTAAGTATTTCGGTTCCAGCAGAGGTAATTGCAAGCCATTGATCATCAATCTTTTTGATTGAGTCTACTCTCTGATTGAGATGAAAGTTTGTTTTGAATGGCTTAATCTGCTTTAGCAAGTTATCAATTAAAGATTGGCCAGTGCATTCTGGCAGACCAGGAATATCATAAATAGGTTTATCAGGATATAGTTCTGCGCATTGACCTCCAATCTTATCTAGGTTGTCAATGACTTCAGCATTTATTCCAAGAATGCCAAGTTCAAATACTGCAAACAGTCCAACGGGTCCAGCTCCAACAATTAAGCAGTCAGTCTTTATTTGATCAGGCATTTGTTAATCTATGATTATATGCTATTAAATAGTATTAATTAATGATTTTACAATGATTTTTGCTCGTAAATACTTGCTATACTTTCTAATTATAGTAGCCATTGCTGCTCTTGAAACAGTAATTGCAGCGAAAATTTATCCTGAAATTGCATCAATTAAAAATGATATTTGGAGAATCATTCCATCACCTGGAGACCCAGATCGTAACATTTATACGAGGGCTGCGGTAGCAACTCAGGGTACCTTAGCAAGTAAAAAACCTGAGCAAGCCTACTTTTTGACTGAGATTGATATTGAAGAGCAGCCTCTCACAGGCAGTTGTCTGTATAAATTGAGCGGTGAAGATATCGATTCCCGTTGGTGGAGTATAAATCCATATGCTGAAGATGGCTTCTTAATTGAAAATTCTGAGAAATTATATTCCTATAATAGTGAAACCATAAACTACAATCCCACTGGAGGATATGAAATTTATTTTCTAGGCAGTAATGAATTTATTACAGAAATTTCTGATAAAAACTGGCTAAGGGTAAATTCTGACGAAAACTTTAGTATTGCATTAAGAGTTTACAATCCTGGTGAAGAGTTTTTTTCAAATTTGAAAAGAGTTAATTTACCTATAGTAGAGAAAGTACGATGTTCAGAATGAAGTCATTATTCAGTAAAATACTTTTATTATTCATATTAGGTACCACTTTGCATTTAACATTTATTTATTATTATCCATATTTTAAAATGTGGCAGATAGATAGAAATAATACGTCCATGTCCGTAAATAAAATAACGCATGGTAAAAAGATTGACTCAAATTATAGAGACATAATAAGACCTAGTCCTGATTTACTTTATTCTGCCTGCTCCTACGACGCCACCTATTCTCCAGTAATTATAACTTCTGATGTACTGGACACTTATTGGGCTATGTCTTTTTATTCTTCTAATTCAGACAACTATGCAATAATTAACGATATGGATATTGATGACAGTAATGTTAAAGTCTATCTTTTTGGACCAAATTCAAAACCAACTAAAATAAATGATGGGTATGCTATATTTTCTCCATCAAATAAAGGAGCGGTATTGATTAGAAGATTTTTAGGAAATGAGTCTAATATCGATGAATTATATAAAAATCAAGAGACTCTAACGTGTGACACTCTAGATAACTAAAACTGTTTTTCAGGTAAATTCACTATTAATCCATTTAATTCGTCAGTAACTGAAATTTGACAACTAAGTCGTGAATTATCTTTTACATCAAATGCAAAATCTAACATATCTTCTTCAGTGTCTTCTTTAGGGTTTAATTTATCTATCCAATCTTGATCTATATACACATGGCATGTAGCGCATGCACAGGCACCTCCACAATCTGCATCAATTCCGGGTATGTTATTTTTAATTGCCCCTTCCATGACTGTAAGACCACTTGAAACCTCTATCTCATGTTCCTTGCCATTGTGTTCAATGTATTTGATCTTTGCCATTGTGAAATTCTCAAGATTATTTAAAAGTATTTATGATTTTGGGGAATTTATATCAAAAAAGCACCAAAGCAAGTTAAACCTACCTTGATGCTTTTTTGGGGGCCGGTCGAACCCCCTAAAATGCATGAACGTTACATTGCGGAAGGTATTTTATAGAATCATATGGCAATTAAGAGAAAAATATTGAATTTTGAGTTATTTAACTCCTATGAACAAGTTATCCACAGGTTAATAAGAGGTATATAAACATGATATCAAAGCCATATTTGTTATTTTTGGGTGAGGCAAAAGACTATTTAGCCATAAAAACTGCCGCTGGGATTAGTTTTTGGAGACCTGAATGGTGTGTGGGTCAAATATTTTTTGAAAATGCAAAAGCGAAGCTTGATCTAGCAGAAATGAGTATTGAAGAGGCGGTTGCTAAAGGTTGCAAAACGATGGTCATAGGAGTTGTCAATGCTGGTGGTGTAATGCCTGAAACATGGATTAGTACAATCCTTGAAGCAATTAATGCTGGATTAAATATCGCAAGTGGTATGCATACTCGTTTATCTTCTATAAGAGAGTTTAGAGAAGCTGCAGAAAAGAATAATGTCCAATTGCATGATCTAAGATTCAATGAAAAGACTTTTAAAACTGGATCTGGAGTCAAAAGAAAAGGTAAAAGACTTTTAACAGTTGGTACTGATTGCTCCGTTGGAAAAAAGTATACCGCTCTTGCTATTGAAAAAGCTATGAAAGAGCATGGAATGAAAGCCTCCTTTAAAGCAACTGGGCAAACTGGAGTTTTGATAGCTGAAAATGGAGTTGCAATAGATGCCATTATTTCTGACTTTATATCTGGTGCAGTAGAATGGCTTTCTCCTGATAACGAAGAAGATCATTGGGATATTATTGAAGGTCAAGGCTCACTTTTTCACCCCTCATTCGCAGGGGTATCATTGGGATTACTACATGGGAGCCAACCTGACAAATTTATAGTTTGTCATGAGCCTACAAGGTCAAATATGAGAGGAGTTAAAAATAAGCTACCTAGTATTTCCGAAGTTATTTCAAAAACGATAGAATTGGGCAAATTAACAAACCCAGACATTAAATGTGCTGGGATCGCGCTTAATACATCAAATATGTTAAACAAATCTGAAGATATGAAAAAAATGATTTCTGATAAGCATTCAATTCCATGTTTGGATCCATTAAAGGATGATCTTTCAGACTTTATTAATATGATTAATAAATAATAATGATAGAGCTTTTAATACAAGAGCAAGTTTGGAAACTAAATAAGTCTTTCAATATTTCAAGAGGAGCAAAAATTACTGCTGATACTTTACAGGTTCATCTTATAAAGGATGGTGAAAAAGGTTCGGGAGAGTGTGTCCCCTATTCCCGGTATGATGAAACGATTGACTCAGTAAAAAATCAAATTATCGAACTTCAATTAGATATTGAATCTGGGAAAATAAATTTAAACAATTTATCTTCTTATCTTAAGCCTGGTGCCGCAAGAAATGCTATTGATTGTGCTTTTTGGGACTTAAAATGCAAGATTGAAAAAAGAAATATTTGGTCTTTACTTGGCGAAAAGATGCCTAATTCTATCCAGTCCTGTTATACAATTGTACTTAATTCACCTGATAAGATGATTGATGATGCAATGAAGCATGTAAATTTTCCAATGTTAAAAGTAAAGCTGGATCAAAATAACCTAGAAGAATGCCTAAAAGGTATTCGAAAAGTTTCTCCAAACTCTACATTAATATTAGATGCAAATGAATCCTTTGATTTTAAAACACTTGATACAAATATGGATCTATTTTTAGAGACTGATGTTGGCTTAATCGAGCAACCATTATCCGCAGATAAAGATGGTGAGATTCTTAATTATCAAAGTCCGATTCCAATATGTGCAGATGAATCTTTTCACTGCTTAAAAGATTTCGAGCTAATTTCAAATAAATACGATTCTATTAATATAAAATTAGATAAAACTGGAGGCCTCTCTGAAGCTTTAGAAATAAAAAAACAAGCTCTAGAAAGCAATAAGATCATTATGGTAGGCTGCATGGTTTCATCTTCATTATCCATGATGCCCGCCTTAACTCTTTGCAATAATGTAAAATTTGTTGATCTTGATGGACCTTGTTTTTTATCGCAAGATATTGAAAATGGACTTGTTTACCAGTATGGTACTATAAATCTTCGAGATAGCGGTTGTTGGGGTTAAACTATTTTTCAGCTTTCGGAGTAAATATTTTTTTACCATTGTACATTCCAGTAGTCATATCAACATGGTGAGAAAGCCTTATTTCACCAGAGTCTTTATCCTCAATTAAATTTTTAGTGTTTAATTTAATATGAGATCTTCTCATTCCTCTTCTAGAATTTGAAATTTTACTTTTAGGAACTGCCATTATATTACCTCTACAATTTAGTTGGGTTAGGAGCATCTCCATAAACCACGTTCGGATCAAAAACTTTTTCTTCAGTAGTAAACTCTAGACCCGGCTTATTTGCAGTATCTTCTAAGTCAATTTTACGATAAAAACAAGACTTATAACCTACATGACAACTTGCCCCATTTTCTCCAATATTTACTTTAATACAAAGAGCGTCTTGATCATCATCAATTAGAATCTCAACAATTTTTTGAACATAGCCACTAGAAGCCCCTTTATGCCATATTATATTTCGACTTCTACTAAAATAATGTGCTTCCTTAGTCTCAATTGTTTTTTGGAGAGATTCTTGGTTCATATAGCCAATCATTAAAATTTCATTAGTTTCCGAATCAATAGTTGTCACCACTATAAGTCCATTTTCATCAAACTTTGGGGCCAATTCATTGCTCTCTTCAACTTGCTCAATAGATAAACGTTTTTTAAACATAAGATTATACTTGTAAAAAATTTTATGGTGGGTTTAACTTAAATCAGAAGTTTTTACAATAATTATGACAGAAAAGAAAAGAAAAGGCGCAAGAGTTAAGTTTTTCCCCCCTTACGCCCTAATGTTTGGGCTTTTAATATCTAGCTTAATCGAAGTCTTTATATACCCAATGCCATTTATGGGAAATGGAAGTTATTTATTTTTAATTCTCGGTATAACTATTACATTAGCTTCTTTTGTCTTGGCAATTTTTACACTTACAATTTTCACTGCAAATGATCAAAACCCTCACCCTAAGGCTTTACAAAATGAATTATTTGTTGGAGGATCATTTCGTTTTTCAAGAAATCCAATTTACCTAGCAATCATCATAATTTTATTAAGTTGCGGCTTAGCCTTTAATTCTATTTGGTATATTGTCAGTGCAGTAATTTCGTATTTTTTAATTAATTATTTAGTAATCATTCCTGAAGAAATATATCTTGAAAAAGAATTTGGAAAAGTTTATTTAGACTATAAGAAGTCTGTCAGAAGATGGCTTTGAACTAATTTCTTTACAACATAATGTATAATTTACTAAAGGGAACTTGGGCACTCTTTTTTGGGGTAGGCATGATGATGCTCGCTAATGGGCTTCAGGGAAGTCTTATTGGCATAAGAGCATCTCTTGAAGGATATTCTGCTTCTGCTGCAGGTATAATCTTAACAGGTTATTACGCTGGTTTCTTATTAGGGGCATTATACATACCTCAACGAATTAAAAATGTTGGCCATGTTAGAACGTTTGCAGCTTTAGCATCTATCGCTTCAATTTCAATATTAATTCACTCTTTACACGTCAGTTTTTTAGGCTGGTTCTTAATGAGGTTTATTTCAGGCATATGTTTTGTTGGTCTTTATACTGTAGCTGAAAGTTGGGTGAATGACTTATCTGATAATGAACATCGTGGTCAAGCTTTGTCTGTTTATATGATCGTTAGTATGGCAGGCAGTGCTTTTGGACAATTGTTTTTAAATATTGCGGACCCTGAAACAGCTGCATTGTTCATGATTGTATCAATTTTAATTTCTATATCTTTGGTGCCAATTTTAATTGTTGTCAGTAAACAACCAGATTTTTCTGTTGCAAAATTTTTTACTGTGAAAGAACTTTATAAAGCATCTCCACTTGGTGTGGTAACAGCAATTATGACAGGGTTAGCCCATGGAACGTTATGGGGAATTGGATCAATTTATGGATTAAAAAATGGCTTATCAATCGAGCAAGTTTCGATCTTTATGTTTACATTTGTCATCGGTGGAGCAATAAATCAATATCTCGTAGGCTATCTTTCAGATAAATATGACAGAAGGACAGTAATTGTAATTGTAGCTTTTCTAGCATCAATTTTTGCTGTCTTAGCAGTTTTGATCGGAAGTTCTTTTATAGCTTTAATAATTACAACGTTTATCTTTGGAGGATTAACGGTCCCTCTTTATGCTCTGGCGATAGCTCATACAAATGATTTTCTTGAAAAAGATGAAATGGTAGCTGCAAGCTCAGGATTACAATTAGCTGGCGGAATAGGACTTACAATAGGCCCTATCATTGGTGGTTTATCAATTGATTTTGTAGGAGCTAATGGTTTCTGGATATATCTTTTTTTAATTCATGCTTTACTTGGAGTTTTTGGTTTATTTAGAATGCAAGTAAGAGAGGCTGTGCCACTAGATGAACAAGGAAGTACTGTTTTGGTAAGTAGCCGTGCAACAGCAACTTTGATGGAACTCTATCCTGATGCAGAGGAATCTATTGATCCCGTCGAATAGTATTTTTATTTTTTAATAAAATGTGCCCAATCACTTAAAGGTCGTCTCTCTGTCTTAAAATGATTTACTGGATCATCAGGATTCTGATATCCAATTGCCATTCCACAAAATAACATTAAATCTTCGTCAGCCCCTAGGTATGTTGAAACCATTTTGTGTTTTAATGACCATGACTCTTGTGCGCATGTATCCAAGCCAGCTTCTTGAGCTAAAAGCATAAATGTTTGTAGAAACATTCCTAAATCAGACCATTGAGGCTGGTTCATTTGCCTATCGATGAAACAAAATAATCCTGCCGGTGCATTAAAGAAATCAAAATTCTTCATCATTTGATTTGCTCTTGAAGCCTTATCCTCTCTATCTATGCCTAATGATGAGTACATAAGCTCTCCCATTTCATACCGAGATGTCCTATATGGCTCTTTGAGTTTTTGAGGATATATTAAATATTCGGGAACTTCTGGTTCGTTCCATGTTTTCTGGAATTTGAGAAAAGATCTCATAGACTCATCATTAATTATAAAAATTTTCCAGGGTTGTAAATTTCCTCCTGAAGGAGAAAAAGATGCTTTTTCTAATAGATCACTTATTAAGTTATTGCTTACAGGATTACTTAAAAAAGATCTGATTGATTTTCTAGACTCTACTGCCTCAGTTACAGTTTTCATATTTGTATCTTTTATTAATAATTTCCCTTTTCTTATTAGGTATTTTCTTTTGTCGATATTTTGGTGTTCTTAGATCTTTTGCAATAGGATTCTTTTTTGTTTCTTTCTTTTTTTTCATTTAAAGAAGGACACTACCTCCATCGACCATCAATGTCTGACCTGTAACAAATTTACTTTGGTCACTCGCAAGATATAATACAGTTCCATATATATCATCTACTTCCAATGTTTTTTGTAAAATTTGGCTTTTTGAAATAACTTCAAATCCTCTTTCAGCCTTTTCACCTAAAAACTCTTTTGCTGACTCCGTATAAACCATGGAAGGGGCAACTGAATTAACCCTTATATTATCTTTACCTACTTCTCTTGCAACTACCCTGGTTAAGCCTAAAACTGCCGCTTTTGAAGCAGCGTAATCAGCTGCATAGGGCATTCCATATAAAGCAGCAAGTGAAGCTATATTTATAATTGATCCACTTTTTTGCTCTCTCATAGAAGGGATGATAGCTCTAATACAATTCCATACGCCTTTAACATTGACATTCATTGCTTTGTCCCATTGATCCTCATCTATATCTTCAAAACGTGAACTCTTAAGTGCTCCATATAAGGCTGCATTATTAATTAAAACATCAATACTTTTAAATTTAGATTTAGCGTTATCAGCTAATTTTAGACAGCTGTTAAAATTTGTAACATCTAAGTCTAAATTTAAATAGTTTGAAGTTATTTTTTTTATTTTTTCTTCAGTTTCATCACATGAGCTTATATCGGCAAAAACAACATTAGATCCCAATTTAGCAAATTCAATTGTATACTTTTGCCCCAATCCTCTTGCTGCGCCAGTAATAATAACAGTTTTATCTTTCATAAATATCCTCTATTTCTTCTTTTTTCATATCAACAAGCAATTTTTTACAAATACCATAAGAAAAACCTGCTCGGGACATGATTCCAAACTCTTTATTTTTTACTTTATCATTAAATTCTACTCGACGAAATGCCCCTAAAGATCTTTTTTTGACAAGTCTTGCAGCAGCATACAAATCTAATTCACTATTTTCTTTTTTCATTTCATCGATACATGTTTCAATATCATGACTTGATATGCCAAGTTGCTTTAATTTATATATTGATTTATTTATTGACCACCCTCGTAAAATTAAATTCCTCAGTTTTCCTTCCGCAAATAATTTATCATTAATTATTTTTTGATCTTGAAACTCTCTAATAATTTCAGCAATAATTTCAGCAGACCCGATACTTAAGTGACTGTCTCTAACTTTTCTTACCAAGTATTTCCTTAGATTTTCACTTGATGTAGCATATCTTTCGACATACCAAATTGCTTTAGCTTGAATATCAAGATACTGCTTATCTTTCATTGTTTAATACTTTAATTACAGTTTGGGCAGCAATTGCACTAGATGATTCACTTAGGGATAATTCTTCTAAAGCGCGGCTCACATTATCTTTTATTGAATTTTGATAATCATTATTTTTTATTATCTTTTCTAACTCTAGATTTATATTTTTTGGATTACAGTCGCTTTGAATAAGCTCAGGAATAATCATTTTTCCTAATATAATATTTATTAAATTACCGAATTTTGATTTTACAAGTAATTTAAGTAAGTGATATGTAATGAAATTGAATTTATAAGCACTTACATATATTACATTAAAATAAGAAAGTTCTAACCCAACCGTACCTGATGCTATAAGTGCATATTCAGCTAAAGAAAATGATTTAAATTTTTTTTCTTCATCATTAAATATAATCATATTAAAATTTAGGGACTTCGATGAAATTATACTTTTAACAATTGGTTGCATTGTTTCAGTTGTGGGAAGAATAAAATCAAACTTATCAATAAAACTTGAGTTATTAATCGTATCAATAAATATAGGTAATAATCTTTTTACCTCTGATGCCCTACTTCCAGGTAGAATCAAAAAAATTGGTTTAGTGATTGATTTATCAACCTCATCTAATTTGATGTCTTCAAATTTACTTAAATCTATTTGAGTAATCGGGTGCCCAACAAAAGTTGTCGGTACAGACTCTTTATCAAAAATTTTTTTTTCAAATGGTAAAATTGTTAATAAGTGATCTATACTTCTTTTTACTATCTCAATTCTCTTGGGTCTCCAATTCCAGACGGAAGGTGCCACATATTGGATAATCTTTAAGTGTGAATTCTCATTTTTAAGTCTTGAGGCAATTCTTAAATTAAAATCAGGACTATCAATAGTAATTACTAAATCTGGTTTAATTTTTAATATCTTTTTAACTGTTTGTGTTATTATATTTTTTATTTTAAAAATTTTAGGAACAACCTCTATTAGACCCATAACATTAATATCAGAAATACTATAAAAATTTTTCATGTTATGTTTTTCTAATTCTTTTCCTCCGATTCCATGCAGTTCAATTGGTTTCAAATAGCTTTTTTTAAGCGCATCCATAAGAGATGCACCTAAAACATCTCCTGACTCTTCACCCGTAATGATCACTAGTTTCATTGACTTACCATTTGATTATTAATGATTTGAATGTAATATTATTTTTAAAATATGTCTAAAACAGTTATTTTCTGCTTTGATTTTGGAAGTCCATATTCATATATGGCCTACAAATACCTCAATGTAATTGAGGATAAAGGGGCAACTATAGAAATGAAGCCGGTACTTGTTGGAGCAATACATAAAGCTACAGGAAATCAGTCGCCAGTAATGATTAAAAACAAAGGTGACTACATGTTTAAAGATCTTAATCGATGGTCTAATAAATTAGATGTACCACTTAAAATGAACCCCTATTTTCCAATAATAACTATCCCTCATATGAGAGGGGCCATATTAGCTCAACAAGAAAATATCTTAAAGCCATATATGGATACAATGTTCAAAGCAATATGGGTAGACTCATTAAACTTGAATGATCAAGAAGTACTATCTCAAGTTGCAACAGATGCTGGCTTTGATGCAAACTCATTTTCTGAAGGCATAATGAGTGAAGAAATTAAAGAAAAATTGAAAGAAAATACTCAGTATGCGATTGATAATGGTTCATTTGGAGTGCCAACTTTCTATTGCAATGACCAAATTTACTGGGGAATTGATAGTGTAAAGTTTCTCCTCGACGACTTATCCTAAATCTCTTTCATGAATACTCTTCGATATGCAAGAAATAAAGATGCGGATGGATTAATTAAATTAATCGATACTTGTTTTAGAGAGTATCCAAATTGTATTCTCGACGTTGATAACGAAATGACTGAATTAAAAAATATTTATTCTTATTTTAAAAAAAAGAATGGATATTTTTGGGTTATAGAAAAGAATAAAAAAATTATAGGCTCTATGGGAGTTGCGCCCTTAAAGAGAAATCTTGAATTACACAAAGTTTACATAACTAAGAAAGAGAGAAGAAAAGGTCTCGCTAGAAAGCTCGTATTAAAAGCTGAAAAATTTGCAAAAAAAAATAATTTTGAAAAAATTATACTTTGGTCAGATACTAGATTTAAAGAAGCACACAGTATGTATCTAAATTTTAATTACAAGAAATTATCTAAAACAAGAAAGCTATATGATATAAGTAAAACGACTGAATTCTGTTTTGAAAAGAAACTTAATTAAGTACTAGGAATACTTAATCTATTTTCAGCATATTTTACTAATCTTGTAATAATAAAATTGATAAATAAATAGATCGATCCTGCAACTAAAAATATTTCAACAGGTGCATAAGTTTTCGAGATTATTGTTCTAGCAATTCCAGTAATTTCCATCAGTGTAACAATTGAGATAAGAGAGCTTGCCTTAACCATTAATATTAACTCATTTCCATATGCTGGGAGAGCCTGTCTGATCGTAATTGGCATCACTATTCTAAAGAAGAGTGAAATTCTTCCAAGTCCCAGAGCTTTTCCAGACTCGATGTAACCTTGTGATACAGATTGGATTCCTCCTCTTATAATTTCAGCAGAATATGCACCAGTGCTGATTGTAAGGGTAATTATTCCACACCAAAAAGGCTCCTTTAAAATTGGCCATAAAAAACTTTCTCTTACAAAACTAAATTGACTAATCCCATAATAAACAAAATATAATTGTAGTAATAATGGTGTCCCTCTTATTAAATAAATAAAAGAATAAGCAGGCACACTATAAAGCTTATTATCTGATATCCTCATGAGGGCGACAATTATAGCTAGTCCAAATCCAAGAAGTGTTGATATAAAAACAACTTCAAGA
>Ga0114933_10005403_pt1 | contig 11637 bp, 9 predicted proteins | sample 4SBtaG_FD_89691 | JGI IMG/M metagenome (GOLD analysis project Ga0114933, IMG submission 89691) | Deep subsurface microbial communities from Kolumbo volcano to uncover new lineages of life (NeLLi) - 4SBTROV12_W25 metaG | ecosystem: Environmental > Aquatic > Marine > Volcanic | place: Kolumbo... | reverse complement strand
TTCTAAAGAATTAAATTCTAATTCTATCTTATACCAATTTCTAATTTTGATTATTTTTGGGAGTTGAATAATTTGATCATAAAATCTGCATGAAATTTTAAAACTTTTACTAATATAAATGCTTAAACAATCAACATTAAAAAGGGTTTGAATACTCTTGTTTTTTAGAGTGTTAAAGAAATTTACATCAATCTTAAAGTTATTATTTGTACTAAACTTCAATTCTTTCGAGGAAATTGCATATGAACCAGGAAAATGATCTTGTTTCCTTGATTTAAATGATTTTGGAGAGAAAAATTGATCAGCTTTTTCTTCATTTATTCCTTGACCACAAGGATTTGGATCAGACGAAAATGACCTAAATAGACTTGCATTAAAATTAGATTTTGATTCTGAGGAAACTTTAAATGAAATTACTTCACCAGGTCGAACTGATAATCGATTACAGTAACCAATTAAAGGAATAGTCTTAATTTTTTGATTCAATCTCAGTTCTCCAATATTAAAATATCTTAGATGATTTATTTAAATATTATACATCTAAAACTCAGGAGCAGGCAAACCTTCCATCTGGACATCTAAAACTGTAGTCATTTTTGACAACATTGAATTGTTTAAAGCTTTTACTAATTCATTTTCTGTCTTTATGTAAAGTCCTTCACATCCCAATCCTTTGGCTATAATGTCATACCGAGTTATCTCATCGAGATAGCAAAACTTTGCTCTATCATTACCATAATCTCTAATTTGAATTTCTACTTCAGCTCCCCATCTTCTATCATTTCCAATTACAAATATAATTGGTAAATTATATCTTCGAGCTGTTTCCCATTCAGCAATTTGAAAGCCAGCAGTGCCGTCACCCATAAAACTCACTATTGTTTTTCCAGGGTTAGCAAAAGATGCTCCAATTGCTTGAGGCGTTGCTCCACCAATTGCACCAGAAAGGCCATTTGTAAACATATTGGATCGCGGTATCTTAGACTGAGCCCATTGACCAAATTCACCTCCATCGCTGAAAAATAAAGTATTTTCTGATAATGTTTCCTTGATAACTAACTCACACAATTTAGATGGTGATAATTTGTTTGTTCTACTTTTAGGTATTGGTGGGCGATCATTAATTAATTTGTTTACTAAATTAACCCAATCTAAATTACACTTATAGTCTAACTCACATAAGGAATTCATAGCATATATAGGGTCAACTTTATAAGAGAGTAAAATTCTTTCTTTGAGCATTTTTTTTGCATGTTCAATTGTTAAATCTTGATCTGCAAGGAATATTATTTTTTTTGCACCTAATCTATCATTTGATCCAAAACCAACTGTAAAATCAATGTCCTTATCTACGAAAATAATCATATCAGCTTTAATTAGAATTTCTTTTAATCGCCCATTAGTAGGATCGTTTGAACCCCTTGGACTTGCCATTGTAATTACAGGAATATTAATAGAATTAAATAAGTCTTTATATAAATCTCTATTTCTACTTTGTGACAAGGACGGACTAGCAATAATTATTGGCTTTGCACTTTTTTTTATTTCAGAGAATAAATTATCTTTATCATTAGCACTTAAATTTTTTGTAAAAGTATTATAATCTTTTACATCTGGAATACTTCTTTCTTTTATTTCTTTATTTAATATATCGAATGGAATTGCAATATGAACAGGACCTGGTCTGCCTGATCGAGAAGTTTTAATAGCATTAGCTATTTCTTTTCCAATACTTTCTGCCTTTTCAATTCGTAAACTTTTTTTGACTAGACCCTTTGAAATATTTGGCTGATCTAATTCTTGAAAAGCCATCATATTTTTTTGACTAATAGGGCTGTCACCAGACAAAAGTAAAACTGGAGACTGATTAGAATTTATTGCAAATAAGGGTCCTAAAGAATTTGTAAAGCCAGGAGCAGCAGTTACAAGTGCAACTCCAACTTTACCACTTGATTGAGCATAGCCGTCTGCCATGAAAACAGCACTTGCTTCGTGACGGCAATGAACCATTTCAATACCTAAATCAATTGCAGCGTCGTATATTGGCATGATTTGGTTGCCTGAAAGAGTAAATATTTTATCAACTCCAGAATTGAAAATGCTTTTTAAAAGGAGTTCAGCACCTATCATTTATAATTACCTATTAAATTATTTTGGAATGTCGCCTTTTATCGTTACTCTTCTACCTTTTCTTTCATTTGGCCAATAATCCCAAATAGCTCTATGCATAGCACATCTATTATCCCAGAAAGCCATGTCATTTAATGACCATCGATACCTTATCTGAAAGTTAATATGCTCACAATGTTCAAATAAAAAATGAAGTATAGATAAACTTTCTTGTTTACTCATACCCTCAATTCCTGTTGTAAAAGTTCTATTGACATAAATTGCTTTCTTACCAGTTTCAGGGTGAGTTCTTACCAAAGGGTGCTTTGCTGTAGGAGTTAATATTTTATCTTCGGCAACACCTCTATCATTATATCTTCCTTTATAAATATGTTCGGATTCATGTATAGCCACAAGTCCGTCTAGTATATTTTTATATTCTTCGGTTAATGCGTCATATGCAGCATACATATTTGAAAACATAGTATCACCACCTGTTTCAGGTAAAATATGTAATTGAAGCATTGTTCCTAAAGGGGGTTGCTTATCACATGAAACATCTGAATGCCAAAATTCGCCATTTGCAATTTTACTTCCCTTATGAGCGTGGATCTCAAAAATTTCGGGGTAACCTTCCATAGTTGGAGCCGCTGGATGACTGTGTAACTCTCCAAATTTCTTTCCAAATTCTATATGTAAATCGGGTGGTATTTCACTTTGTTCTTGAAAAAACAAAACTTGGTGATCAAGAAAGGCCTGAAAAATATCACTAAATTGTTCATTATTAATTTTTTTTGATAAATCTACACCTGTTACTATAGCACCAAGCGATGGAGAAAATTTTTCAATTTTTATTCCTGATTGTTTTTCTATCATTAACTAAATCCTATCTATTCAATAAAAAATATTATACCTATAAAATGATATAATTATAGTTTAAAAAAAATGTTTACTGCAAATATAATCCGTAAATAAAAAATGGAAATAATTTCTTTAGATTTTCAATTATATATTTTAATGGGGGCAGTTTTTTTCATTGCTGGAATTATTCAAGGTTTATTTGGAATGGGGTTGCCGGCTATAGGAATTGCACTGTTGTCAATATTCCTACCTCCTTTGCAAGCTATAGGCTTGAATATTATACCTATATTTTTAATTAGTCTTTTTCAAATTTTCCAATCTGGAAATCCAGCAAATATAATCCATAAATATAGAGTTTTTATTATTGCCTCAATTACAGTTGGTTTTTCTATTTCCTTTTTAGTGATTTTTTTAGGTGACAGAGTTTTAATGACACTTCTTGCAAGTGTAGTTATTATTTTTAGTTTGAATAATATTTTTGGTAAGCGAATTTTCATTTCAGATCAATTAGATAAAATCTGGCAGTTATTCTTTGGAACTGTTGCTGGAATAGTTGGAGGTTTAACCTCTATACTTGGGGTTGTTGGAGTTTTTTATCTTTCTATGAAAGATCTAAAGCCCAAAGAATTTATAGCTGGAAATGGTCTTTTAATTTTTGTTGGTTGTTTATCTGTAGGTGCAGGTTACATATTCACTGGTGTTCTTCAATTTTATATGATTGGACCATCTTTATTAGGAACATTAAGTGCTCTGTTAGGTTTTTTATTAGGAACTTTTCTAAGGAATTTCTTATCACCTGAAAATTTTTATAAAGTAATATGGTTTTTATTTTTAATAACTGGATTTAGGTTAGCTTTGACAGCATTTTCAAAATTTTAATATATAAAGAAGGTTTAATTGAGCTCTCAACAAAACACATTAAAAGCGAAAACAGCAAATACTAAAAGAGGTTTTGCAATGTTTTTAATGATTGTGTGCTGTATTACCATTAGTATTGGACCGTTATTATTTAGAAATATGGAAAGTGCTGATATTTGGCAGATTAATATTTATAGGTCTGTTTCATGGATATCAGCTTTATTGATTATATTATTATTTAAATATAGATCAGCCATTTTTAGTAAAATTTTAGCAATTGGAAGATGGGGTATCATTGCAGGTACTTTTTTAGCAAGTGCTCAAATTTTTTATATGCATGCACTGGATAATACAACAGTAGCAAATGTGCTCTTTATTTTGAGCGCTATACCTTTTGTAACAGCTATAATAGCCTATCTATTTATAAGTGAGAAAATAAAACTTCCAACGATTTTCATGATGGCATTTGCTGCGATAGGCATCATCATTATGGTTTCTGAAGGAATAAATAGTGGCAATGCTTTTGGAAATAGTATGGCAATTATAACATTGTTATGTTTTTCCTGTTTCCCTGTAATTTTAAGAAATAATCGTCATATTGATATGCTACCAACTCTCTTGGTTCCTGCATTAATAATTGGTATAACAGGCTTAATAATAAAAGGAAACCAAATACAAATATCAAATAATGATCTTGTTTTATCATGTATTTGGGGTGGCTTATTAAATGGTTTTGCTCACTCAATATTTATAATAGCTACAAGGCATTTGCTTGCAGCAGAGATAACTTTATTTATGCTATTAGAATTTTCTTTAGGTCCACTCTGGGTTTGGTATTTTATTGGTGAAACACCTGCTGTTAATACTCTTCTAGGTGGTTCTATAGTCATGACAGCTATAGCTTTTCTTACTTTTTATGAGCTATTGAAAAGAAGAAAACTTAATAATATTATTAAAGATATAGGATGGGATGAAAGTTCAGATAATAACAAAATAGAAATAAATAATAAAAGTGAAGATAAAATGTCTAATGAGGAAATGAGAGCAATGAAAGAAATTCAAACTATCAAAAATTCTGATGATCAAATTTCAGAAAAAATAGGTTTAGAAGTAGAGAAACAAATAATACCTAGCTTACATAATTGGATGGATGAAAACCTTAAAAAGATGCTTAAAAAAAATATAGAAGATCAATTTAATAATTTGAAAAAAGAAAAAAAATAGAATGGAAAATAACTTTAAGAAATCTTTCACTCAACAAGAAGCCATACCTCAGGTTGGAATTGATAATGCAATTTCTGTAATGCAGTCAGGTAGACTCCATCGTTATAATACCTTAGAAGGTGAGGATTCGGTTACAAGTCAATTAGAGCTATTATTTTCAAAATGGCAAGGAAGTAAATACTGTCTTGCATGTACTTCAGGTGGAGTGGCAATTCAACTTGCACTTCGTTCTGTTGGTGTAAAGCCAGGGGACAACGTTCTCGCAAATGCTTTTACTCTGGCTCCAGTTCCTGGAGCTATAGAAAACGTTGGAGCCAATTCAATACTTGTTGAAATCGACGAAAATTTTCACATTAACATTGCTGATTTTACAGCAAAAGCTAACGCATCAAAATCTAAATTTTTACTTCTATCGCATATGCGAGGACATATAACTAATATGGATAAATTAGTTGAAATTTGTAAAAGTCTTAAAATTCAAATTATCGAAGACTGTGCACATACAATGGGTGCAAAATGGGACGGTAAAAGATCAGGAAATTTTGGATTAGTGTCAGCATTTTCAACACAAACATATAAGCATATAAATTCTGGTGAGGGTGGTTTTCTAGTTACAAATGATGATGAAGTAATCGCCAAAGCAATAATGCATTCTGGTTCATATATGCTGTATGAGAAACATGCATCGTCGCCAAATAATGATATTTTTGAAAAAGTTAAACTTAAAACAGCAAACTTTTCAGGGCGCATGGATAATCTTAGATCTTCTATTTTAATTCCACAATTAAAAGATTTAGATAATAAAGTTATAAAGTGGAACAATTTATATAAAGAGTTATATGACAGACTAAAGACACAAGATGGTATCTTTATACCTAATAGGGATAAAAGGGAATTCTATGTAGGTTCTTCTATTCAATTTAGATTAAAAGACTTTGCGGATAAAAAAATTCAAGACTTTATTAAAAATTGTAAGAAAAGGGGTGTGGATCTTAAATGGTTTGGGGATAAAAACCCAATTGCATATACCAGTCGCTATGATAGTTGGGAATATTTAGAAAATATTCCAGTTTTAAAAAATACCTTGGAGATTTTAAAAACCACTCTAGATATGAGAATTCCACTTACTTTTGATAATAATGATTGTAGGATTATAGCTGAAATAATTATTGAAGAGTTTAGAAAATTAAAATTATAGATAATTATTAACTGTTTATCTTATACTTTCTTCCATTCTAAGAATTGTCTCTTTTGGAGCATCATTTAGTTGTATAAGTCGCATCATTTCTTCGTTTAACCTTTCTAAAACTGCTTTTTCCATAATTGGTTTAGTTTGACCAGGGTCAGATAAAACATCATAAATAACGCTTTGTGTATCCTCCATTTTTTCAGGAAAATGAAAAGAGTGTGTTTTCGAACCCGCTTTTGATTTATGCGCAACTCTTAAGACAGGTAATTCTTTTGTAAAATCAAAAGGCCCAGCAAGACTAGCACTTTTTAGCTCATCTACTGTAAATAATTTAGTCATATGAGTTGGCATTAAAGTATACTGAAATAAATCTTGATTAAGCATATCTTTTGGATAGCAAAAATAAGTATATTTACCATCAACAATGTTAATTCCACCTCCCCAATATCCAAACATACCTGCAGTCCTTGAAGTAGTGTCATTTTCAAGGATTGGAACAAGCGAAAGACCTTCTACTTCATTTGGAATAGGGGCATCATAAAGATCTAAAATTGTAGGCATTAGATCAATTGTTTGTGTCAAACTTTTACGTCTTTGACCAGCCTTGTTTGAATACTTTGGGTGATAAAAGAATAGTGGTATATGAGATATTTCTTCATAAAGTGGCATTCTATTTTTTGCCCACCAATCGTGTTCACCTAAAAGAAATCCGTGATCAGTTCCTACTATAAGAGTGGTATCTTTCCAAAGATTATGTTCATCAAAGTAATCTAAAAGTTTTCCTAACAACTCATCACAAAGAGAGAGAAGGGCCATATAATTTGCTCTAATCTCATCAATGTGATCCTGATCCTCGGTTACTCTATTATATCTTGGCCAATCTAAAATAGGACCTTTATAATTAGTTTTAAATCTTTCCTTTAATCTTTCAGGTGCAAAAAAAGGCTCATGAGGATCAAATGTTTCTATCTGCAAAAACCAATCGTCAGCATTTTTATTTAGATTTAAAAAATCAATAGCGCTGTTAAAACATTTGACTGAAGGAAAATCATTTTCTTCATTTATAAACTCTCTATTAATCATGTAATTATATGGATTTTGCATAGACTCTGTATCATTTTGACTTGGATGATATTTTTCTTTAATCCTATCAAGTGGGGAATCAAGTAGAACCTTCCATGGATCTGATTCTTGCCCTCTTATAAATTCATGTGAGTTATACCTTGTGTGATAAGTTGCTCCGCCATCCTCCCAGTAATGATAATGGTCAGAAATTAAATGAGAATGAACTTTTTTCTTTTTAAGTACTTCGGGAAATGAATTATCAAATGGTTCCATGGGGCCCCATGATCTATGAAGAAAAGAATGCCTTCCAGTTTGCATATCTCTTCGCGCAGGCATACAAGGCATTGATCCAATATAGTGAGAATCAAAAGTTACAGCTTTTTTAGCTAATCTAGAAAAATTAGGGGTTTTTAATATTTTGCATCCATAAGCTTCAAGCATTAATCGATTAATTGAGTCAAATAATACGAATACCGTTTTCATAAAATCACCATATATAATTTATTAAATATCTAAAAATATTAATGTGCAACTAAATATTTATTTATTGATTTTAAATTAGGTTCGCATCCAAGACCTGGTTTATCACTTAGTTCTAAACACCCCTTATCTTGTATTAACATATCACTAATAATCTCTGATCTTAGTGGGTTTTTGTTTACATCAACTTCTAGTATACCATTATCATTTGATGCAGAAAGTAAATGTGCAGACGCTATTAGACCAATCCCACCACCAAGAAAATGTGGGCAATAAGTAACTCTATTTTTCTTTATTTTTTTTACGAGGGTTATACATTCAGAAAAGCCACCCCACTTAGCTATGTCTGGTTGCAAATATTTAAAAACCTTATTTCTAAAATATTTAGAAAATTCCTCATGACCACTAAAATTTTCACCTGCTGCAAGAGGAATATTTGTTTTTTCACTTAATAGCTTCCAATCTTTCAGTGATGAATCAGCGGGTATCGGTTCTTCCACCCAATTTAAATCAAATTTCTCTAATTTATTACAGTTTTTGATTGCTTCTTTTAGGTCCCACGCTTGATTTGCATCAACCATTAATGAATAATTTTTTGGAATAATGTTATTTATTTCCTTTATATTTTCTAGATCCTTTTCAATGCCGAAACCAATTTTTAACTTAAAAGCCTTAAAATTATCTTTTAGAGCTTTTTCAACTATTAAGCCTGGATTCGTAGGATTAATTCCACTTGCATAAATAGGTATAATTTTTTTCTTGCCACCAAATTTTTTCCATAATGGAACCTTCTCTTTTTTAGCAATTAAATCATGTAAAGCTATATCGATACCAGCAATACATTGTGCTATAGGACCAGGTTCACCAGATTGTATTGATAAAATTTTAGTTTTATTAGTTAAAAATGCAAATGTTTCTTTAGGTGAACTTATTTCATGATTTGTTAATAAAGGTGAAAAAACATTATCAACCAGCTTTGCTCTATGTTCTGCACCGGTTAAAGGGAAATTACACCAAATTTCACCCCAACCCTCAATTCCATTATTATCAGTAACTTTTAAAAGTAACAAAGGTCTATTGTTCATTATACCAAATGAGGTTATTACAGGATTATCTAATGGATAACGATATACAAAAACATCTACTTTTTTTAAAATACTCATTTTTAATTCCAAGAAAACTTATAAAAATCGATATTTAATTAATTTGATAATAATAAAAAAATAATTAAATTAATAATCATTACGTTAATAATAGTCAAAGTTAATAAAAGGTTAATATTTTATATGACAAAATTTCAATGGAGTGATCCATTTCTTCTTGAAGAGCAGTTATCTTTAGAAGAAAAAATGATAATGAGGACGGCCAATCAATACTCCCAAGAAAAACTTTTTCCTAGGATCAAAAGTGCATGGAAAAATGAAACAATGGATAAATCTATTTTCCATGAAATGGGAGAATTAGGATTATTAGGTTGCACCTTACCAGAGGAGTATGGTGGCATAAATGCGAATTATGTATCATATGGACTTATTGCACGAGAAATAGAAAACGTTGACTCAAGTTATAGATCGATGATGTCTGTCCAATCAAGTTTAGTCATGCATCCTATTTATGCTTTTGGAAGTAATATTCAAAAAGAAAAGTACCTCCCAAAACTTGCCAAAGGTGAATTCATCGGTTGTTTTGGTTTAACAGAAGCAGACGCAGGTTCAGACCCGAGTTCCATGTTGACCACTGCAAAGAAAGTCGATGATGGATATGTTTTAAATGGATCAAAGATGTGGATTTCAAACAGCCCAATTGCTGATATATTTATAATCTGGGCTAAATCACAAGCTCATGACAATAAAATTAAAGGATTTATTTTAGAAAAGGGAATGAAAGGACTCAGCGCACCTATCATTGAGGGAAAAATGAGCTTAAGAGCCTCAATAACTGGCGAAATTATTTTAGAAAATGTTCATGTTTCGAATGATCATATTTTAGATGGGGTATCAGGACTCAAAGGACCTTTTGAATGTTTAAATAGGGCAAGGTACGGAATTAGTTGGGGTGTTATGGGCGCTGCTGAATTTTGTTGGAAGGCTAGCTTGGACTATGGTTTAAGTAGAAAGCAATTTAATAGGCCACTTGCACAAACCCAATTATGGCAAAAAAAACTAGTTGATATGCAAACTGAAATATCTTTAGGCCTTCAAGCATGTCTTAGAGTTGGAAGAGTATTTGATGAAGGTAAAATATCTCCGGAAATGATATCAATTGTTAAAAGAAATAATTGTGGGAAAGCCCTTGATATATCAAGACAAGCTAGGGATTTGCATGGTGGAAACGGCATAATGGAAGATTATAATGTTATGAGACATATGTGTAATCTTGAAACTGTTAACACTTATGAAGGCACCCATGATGTACATGCTTTGATCTTGGGAAGAGCACAAACTGGCTTACAAGCTTTTTTCTAATGAAATTTCCTCTTGAAGGCATAAGAGTATTAGAACTAGCTAGAGTATTAGCAGGTCCTTGGGTTGGTCAATCACTATCAGACTTGGGTGCAGATGTAATTAAAATAGAAAGTCCTAAAGGAGATGAAACTAGAAAATGGGGACCACCTTTTATCGATGGTGGAGAGGGAGGATTAGATTCAGCATACTTTCATTCATGTAATAGAGGCAAAAGGTCATTAGTTCTTGATTTTAAGAATAAAAAAGATCTTCAAATTCTACATAAATTAATTCAAAAAAGTGATGTAATTATAGAAAACTTTAAGGTTGGGGGATTAAATAAATATAATTTAGATTATCCTTCAGTTTCAAAATTAAATCCTGAGATAATTTATTGTTCTATTACTGGGTTTGGTCAGACAGGTCCATATGCTGATAGATTGGGATATGATTTCATAATCCAAGCACTTTCAGGAATAATGGATTTAACAGGAGAGCCTGACGGAGAACCTCAAAAAATGGGCGTAGCTTTTGCAGATATTTTCACTGGTTTATATGGTGTCATTGCCATTCAATCTGCTTTAAGAGTAAGAGAACACTCTCAGAAAGGACAACATATTGACCTTTCATTAATGGATAGCATGATTGCCGTATTGGCTAATCAAGCCTCAAATTACTTTGTATCTGGAAAATCACCAAAAAGGATGGGAAATAAGCACCCAAATATAGTCCCATATCAAGTTTTCAAAGTAAAAGACGGTCACTTAATTATTGCTGTTGGAAACAATGAACAATTTGAAAGATTTTGTAAAGTTATTGGTTTGGATTATTTATGCTCTTCCGAGGAATACAATGATAATCAAAAACGAGTTCAAAATAGAGAAAAGTTAGTTGAAATAATTACTTCTAAAACTATTCATTATAATAAAAATGATTTGAAGTCTTTATTGGAAGAAAACAATGTTCCTGTCGGGGCTATAAATGATATAGAAGAGGTATTTAACGACCCTCAGGTTAAATATAGAAAACTCAAAATAAATATGACAAATAAAAATGCAAAAAAAGGATATACTCAAAGTGTTAGAACACCAATTCTATTTTCTGATACACAATTAGACTATTCTAGAGGTGTTCCTATGTTAGGGGAGCATAATAATGAAATTTTAAAACAGCTAGATAACGAAAGTTGATGGCCTTTATTTAATTTGAAGATTTATTGTCAAAACCTCCAAAATTTTTAAATAAGTTTGGATCAGCAAAAATATTATTAAAGTCTTTTGTCCCTCCTAATTGTCCACCCTTAAGAGCTTTTTCATCCACGTTATCGACATTTTGCTGAAGCAATTTTAGTTGATCTGAAAATTTTGACTTTTTAGTATCTTCTGCTGCTTTTACACATTCAGATCC
>Ga0114933_10005400_pt1 | contig 11644 bp, 11 predicted proteins | sample 4SBtaG_FD_89691 | JGI IMG/M metagenome (GOLD analysis project Ga0114933, IMG submission 89691) | Deep subsurface microbial communities from Kolumbo volcano to uncover new lineages of life (NeLLi) - 4SBTROV12_W25 metaG | ecosystem: Environmental > Aquatic > Marine > Volcanic | place: Kolumbo... | reverse complement strand
TCTTCAGCTATTCTTGCTTCTTCAGCTATTCTTGCTTCTTCAGCTATTCTTGCTTCTTCAGCTATTCTTGCTTCTTCAGCTATACGCTCTTCTTCAGCTATTCTTGCTTCTTCTGCAAGTCTTGCTTGTTCAGCTTCTTCGGCTAATCGAGCTTCTTCCGTTTCATCTATGTATACATAAGGCTCAGATGAAGCTTCAACACTATCAGTATTTTCAGATCTTATTGATTGAATATTCTCTGATTGAGATGTTGAACTATTAGACATTACAGCATTGGTACTTACATGAAGATCAATGACTGATTTAGTTGGACGAGGTGTCGTATCAAGACCAGTGGCTACAACTGAAACTCTTGCACTTCCCTCCAAACTTTCATCAAATATTGAACCAACAATTACGTCAGCATCAGGGTGTACTTGTTCCCTTATTTCGTTCGTTATCTTATCAACCTCATGAAGGGTTAAATCTGTGCCACCTGTGATATTAATCAACAACCCTTTTGCTCCGTCAAGCGAGTAATCATCCAATAATGGATTTGCTACAGCGGCTCTTGCACAATCAATTGCTCTGTTCTCTCCAGAAGCTTGTCCAGTACCCATCATAGCTCTCCCCATATTATTCATAATTGTTTTTACATCTGCAAAATCTAAATTAATTAAACCAGGTACAACCATTAAATCAGTAACACTACGAACACCAGCGTGTAACACTTCATCTGCCATTGCAAAAGCATCGGCAAATGTTGTCTTTTCATCGGCAACTCTAAATAGATTTTGATTTGGAATAACTATCGTTGTATCAACTAAACATTCTAACTCTTTAAGTCCTTGTTCAGCTATCCGCATACGACCAGCACCTTCAAATTGAAAAGGTTTTGTTACTACAGCTACAGTTAAGATGCCTAATTCTTTTGCGACTCTCGCTATTACTGGCGCAGCTCCTGTACCGGTACCACCACCCAATCCAGCAGTAATGAAAAGCATATTTGTTCCTTCTAGTCTTTCCATTATTTCATGCTTAGTTTCATCAGCAGAGGATTTACCGATATCAGGATGAGAGCCGGCTCCGAGTCCTTTTGTAATTTGAACACCAAGCTGCATTTTGCTATCACTTAAAGATTTTGATAAAGCTTGTGCATCAGTATTAGCTGCAACAAACTCTACTCCAGCTAAACCTGCGCTAATCATATTGTTAATGGCGTTTCCACCTGCTCCACCAACACCAAAGACAGTTATCTTTGGCTTAAGCTCTTTTAGTTCTGGTACACTTAAATTTAAAACCATGAATTTTATCCTCCTTTATTCAAAGTTATATATCTTTACTCCATTGGAGCTTTGATAATTTTTCCTGTGCTTGTTTTTGATTTTCTTTTTTATAATTATTATAAGTTTCCGGATCCCACATTTGGAAAGTTTCGCCCATTCCAATAAAAGCAATCTCATTTTTTATTCCAACAGAACTAATGAGTTCGGAAGGTAAAATTACTCTTCCCTCTTTATCAAATCCAACTTGATGACTGTCGGCTAAAATTGAAGATGAAAAACTGCTACGTTCTTCTGAAAATGGACCTAAAGAATCTATGGCATCACTTAATTTTTTTATTCGATTAAATGTACAACCCTCAATAGAAGTAAGAGTTGGAGACGGATAGCAAATTAAGCCTTTTAAACCATTATGTTCTAGTACACTTCTAAAAGACGAAGGAACAGAAATTCTTCCCTTTTTGTCAATTCGATTAATGTATGTAGATAAAAACAATGTCATCTTTAATAAAAAATTTCTTAATAATATTACCAACAAAATTTCCTCTTTGGGTTTAATTGGGATTACTTGGGATATTATGGGTTATAAATTAATATGTCTAGCAAAAAAATCAATTTTATAGATAAAAATCAATTACTTAAATAATTTACTTTATGAAAATGAAATAAATAGCTGAAATGATTAGATAATGCCAGATAATCTATAAGCCGGGTTCTGTATTTTTTATAAAAAATGATGACTATTCATCTAGTTCAAGTGTTGCCACTTAAATCTTGCGATCAACCCAGTTAAAGCCAAGAGAAAGCTATATTAACTCTATTCGATCTTGCTCCTAGTGGGGTTTACCATGCCATTTTTGTTACCAAAAATGCGGTAGGCTCTTACTCTACCTTTTCACCCTTACCCGAAGGCGGTATATTTTCTGCGGCACTCTCCCTGGGGTTACCCCCGCCGGGCATTACCCGGCACCATACTCTTGTGGAGCCCGGACTTTCCTCTTTAAATTCATAAAGCAGTCATCCGATTATCTGGCAAAAAAGGTTTATAGACTTAATTTTTTTTGGTCAAGCACCTATTTTTTTGTAAAATTAAATCCCTCAAAATAGGGATAATCGAAGAGTCGTATAGAAAGTTTTTCATACGATCCTGGACGTAATGTGACTGAAAAGCATTTAATACAAGTATTGTCTGTAAATCCATATTTTCTGTAACTTGAATTTTATATCCAAATTCTTTTAATAGTGCTTGAACAATAGGTATTTCCGAATTTTTGAGTATTTTTTTTTTTGATATTTTTCTTGATGGAAGAATTCCTATGTTCTTTTTTTTAAGTAAGTTCCAAGGAAATAAATACCCAGGATCAGTTTTACGATCTGGAGAAATGTCAGAATGACCCAAGATATGATAATCTTTTATGTTATATTTATTTTTAAGATCTAAGATTAATTCAATTAAGATCTGTATTTGCTTAGATTTAAATTTTTCATACCTTGAAGGCTCACCTTTATTCTGAATTTCAATTCCGATTGAATTTTTATTTAATGATCTATCACTATTCCAAAATGACGTACCTGCGTGCCATGCTACATTCTTATCATCTACTAACCTGCTTAATGAACCTTTCTCATCAATGAAATAGTGGCAGCTTACTTTACTTTTCTTATCTCTTAGTCTTCTGATAGATGCTTTAGCTGTTGCCATTCCAGTATAATGAATAATGATAAATTTAATCTTTCTATGCCGTTTCTCGTCATAATTAGGTGAAGGTTTATTTGCTATTTTCATACTGTACTTACAACCTTATTTTCTTTTTCTCTGATCATAACGATTGCAACTCCAACGAGGGTAAGGCTCCCCCCTAGTAATATTTTTAAAGTTATTGTTTCATCAAATCCATCAAAAATACTGAAATATGTAATAATTAATGCATTCACGATTGCAAGGACTGGGGCTAATAATGTTAAAGGGGTTATTCTTGATACATCGTACTTTGTTAATAAATAATAGAAACCTGCATGCCCTATTCCTGTTGCGACAATTGCTGTAAAAATTACCGCTATCCACGCATTGATAGAAGCACTTTGAATAATAAGCATTTGATTATCTTCTACTATAAAAGAAATAATTGCTAAAAATACAAAACTCGTCCAAGCAATCCATACTTGAAGATCAAATACTTTAATATTTTTTAATTTTTTCATAAATAATAGACTCACTGAAATAGAAAAAGCTGCCAGTAATGCATAGTAAACGCCTCCTAAGTCTGAAAAAATAGTTGGCTCAAATATGAGAATAACTACTCCTGCAAACGCTAAAAAAATACCAAGTAACCTTTTCCATCTAATAATTTCTCCCAAAAAAATAACTGATAGAATTGTTGCAAATGGCGTGCCCAGTTGTAAAAAAATCGCAACAGAAGAAATATGAGTAGAATTATCAAGCGCTAAATAAAAAAAAGCAAAATGAAACGCTCCACCTAACAATGAAATAAATAGAATATTAAACATCTGACCTTGATGTAATTTAAGAAATGGTAAGAGTATAATGGCAATAATTAAGAATCGCATTGATGTGAATAAGAACGGTGGAAAATAGCTTACTCCAATTTTTGCTGAAATAAATGCTGCTCCAAAGGCAATATTCATAATTAGCACTAAAGCTACATCTGTTGATTTCATTGATTACTTAAAATTATAACGATAGTATATATTACATATATTATGATTTATAGTCGTACTATTACTGCTTTTGTTTTTTGCTTACTGCTTGTTGGAGGCTGCTCTAGCAATCCAAGAAGTACTGCATTAGATTCAAGCTTAAACGCATCTTCTATTAGTGATCCATTTGAGGCTGTAAACAGAGTTACTTTTTCATTTAATTCAATATTTGATAAAACAATTGTTCGCCCAACTGCATTAGTCTATCGTGGAGTGGTTCCAGGGTTTGTAAGAAATAGAGTTACCTATTCTCTTGATAATCTTAATATGCCTGTAACGGCAGTAAATAATCTACTTCAAGGTGAGTTGTCAAAAGCCGGTATTGCCTCATCAAGATTTATAATTAATAGCACTATTGGAATTTTTGGAATTTTCGATCCTGCTTCTAGTTTTGGGCTAGTCGTTGAAAATGAGGATTTTGGACAAACTCTTGCCGTCTGGGGTGTGCCATCAGGACCCTATATTGTTTTGCCTTTTTTAGGACCTTCTTCACCAAGAGATTTTACTGGTCTTTTATCAACATCTCTACTTGATCCAATGTATCAAATAGGAAGTGAATCAAATCAAAATGCGTTTAGATCCTATAGGATGGGAGTCGGTGTAGTTGATTTTAGATCTCAGAATATAGAAATTTTTGATGACCTCCAAAATAATTCATTGGATTATTATGCTGCGGTTCGTAGCTTTTATAATCAAAGTAGGGAAAGTCAGTCTTTGAATAATTTAGAAACTGGAAGTGATTTAGAAGATGATATTTTTGATGAATTTGAAGACCTTGAACTTGATGATAGTTATGTTGGACCTGATATAGAAATTGAGTATAGTGGTGAATAGCAGATGCAAAGTTATATAAAAAAATCAATAAGCGCTATTGCCTCTATCTTTATTCTAATTCAAATCAGCTACGCATCTAATCATAGTTCTGAAGAAGAGTTCATAAAAACTTTCTCGGACAAGGCGATTTCTATCTTAAGCAATACAGAAATTTCAGAACAAGAAAAAAGTGAGAAATTTACCTCAATTGTTATGAGTGCAATTGATCTAAATTTAATATCAAAATTTGTTTTATCTAAAACATGGAAGAATGCTACTGATGATCAAAAAGAAAGATATTTAAAGGCATTTAAAACTTATTTTGTAAATTCTTATGCCAATAAGCTTAATCAATATTCTGGTGAAAAAGTTAAAATTATTGGTTCTGAAGTTAAAGGTAAATACACGATAGTTGAGAGCAACATAATAAGAGAAGGAACTGACACACTTCAAATTAATCTCAAGTGGAGAATTCTTAATAGAGATGGGGATATTAAAATTATAGATTTAAATATTGAAGGAATAAGCCTTATTATTGCCCAACGTGAGGAGTTTCAGTCATTTTTAGCAAATAATAACTCTGATTTAGATCAACTAATTACAAAATTAGAAAATATAAATAATTAATATTAGGGTTATTAGAAGAGGTTCCAATAACCCTAAGTATGGTATTTTATTTTTGCTTTGGGTACCAAATTTGCCCTGCAATCATTATTGCAATAACTAACAATAATAACATGCCTCCCATATTTGGAGTTGTTGATACATCTGTTGTTCCTACATAATTTATAAAACCCTCTGCTAATTCAGATTTATCTTCTACATCTGAAAGAGTTGCAGCGGCAATGATCCAATTATTTGTTGCATTTGTCCATTGTTGCCAAGCACCACCTATTGCAAGCACTCCAAATGCACTTGATACAATTTTGGCAAATAAGTTTGTTTCTTCTGAGTTGCGCGTTGCGACTGCAACACGCAGTGCTAGCCACAATAATAAAACTGTCCAAATGATTGATAAACCAGATCCAATCCTACCAGAATTGAAAAGAGTCCATATTTGATATTCTTCCATAACTTACTCCTCTTAATTATTATAATTAATCAGAGTAGATAATTTCTTAGTTTTAACTAATATAAATCTTACAGATAATAATTATTAATGGATATTAATAGCAATAATATATCGTAGGGCTTAAAAAGCGCCCTACGAATATTTTCTTAGTTTTGTTTAGGCATCCAAATAATTGCCATATACATAATAGCTATAAAGACAACAAATAAAATTCCCAATGGCTCAGGTGTATTTGTTACCTCACTTGTTCCGATAAAATCAATAAATTCCTCAGCGGTTTCAGTTATTGCTACACCACTTTCTTTTAAGTTTTCGAGACCTCTTACAGCGAGAGTATAGGTTGCATAGCCTTCTGACCATATCCTCCAAGCACCCATACAAGTACCCAGACAAAATATTGTTGACAAAATTTGTGCGGCTTTTGTAACACTTTCACCGCTCACAGGAGCACGTGTTCCTGCGGCAACTCTAAATCCTAACCATATAAAAATTGCTGAAGCGATAAGCCCAAGAGCTCCTGCAATTCTACCTGAATTAAAAAGAGTCCACATTGATAATTCTTCTGGTGACATAATAATCTCCCTTTCATTTAAATTAAAATTTAATCTTAATGAACGTATAAAAAATAACATAACTAAAAGTTATGCTTAATAATTATTGGATAATTAATTGATTAATAGACTTTAATTTATGAATTCGCCGTTTCTGAATTCACCAACATATTGGTCACCGTCTGCAAATGTAAACGTACCTTGGCCATGTCTTTGATCATTAAGGTAGCCACCTACATATTTATCACCGCTTGACCATGTATATGTACCTTGGCCATGACGTTTATCGTCTTTGAACTGACCAACATACTTATCTCCATTTGCGTAAAGATATGTTCCTTCACCATGAGGAAGTCCATCTTTGACTCCTCCAATGTACTTATCACCATCTGCATAGTCATAAGTTCCAAAATTATTATTGTCTTCAACTTGTGCTACTCCTTCATTTGAAGGAATGACAATTATAGGCTCAGATTCTTCTGTTTCAACTTGTGGCTCATTAGAAGAAGTAATTTGATCAGAATTTCCAATTCCTAACCCTTTAAGAAAGTTAGTTATGCCACTAAAATTAGGTGAATTGCTTGTGCTAGTAGCTGTGCTAGCTGGCGTTTCCTTATAAACAATTGAACCATCAGGTGAAACTATATACCCGCCCTGACCTGAACCACTTTCAATTTCCTCAGTAATCTCAGCTGACTCAGTCTCTGCAACAGTTGATCCACTTGTATATAAGTCAAGTGAACTCTCATCATATACATAGCTTGAAATATTTTTGTTGGTTGAGATATTCTCTTGATCTTCATAGCCCACAACATTCTTGCCTAAATTAGCATATGTATATGTTCCTTGGCCAAATTTATTATCATCTTGAAACTCACCTTCATACATATTTCCATTTGCATATGTAATTGTTCCCTGACCGTGTTTCTTTCCTAATTTAACTTCTCCAACGTAAACATCGCCATTGACATAACTAAGAGTTCCCTGAACATCTATATCGTCGATAAAGCCTCCGTCAAATCTGTTGCCATTCGCATATACGATTGAACCTTCTCCATATTTCTGACCATCCTGAAATTCACCGATATACTTATCATCGTTTGCATATTTTATATTACCTTGTCCATGAGGCTGGCCTTCTTGAACTTCACCAATATAATTATCTCCATTGGCAAATTCTATTGTTCCAACTTGTTCTGCATCATTAATAAATTCGCCAATAAATTTATTTCCATTAGAATAAATAAAAGTGCCTTCTCCATGCATTAAGTCTTCCTTGTACTGACCAATATATTTATCTCCATTCGCATAGATGAATGTTCCCTGACCATGTTTTAATTCATAATTTAATTCACCAATGTATTTATCACCATTGACGAATGTATGATTTCCTTCACCATGTCTTTGACCATTTCTAAATGTACCAATATATTTTGAACCATCTGAGTATGTAAATGTTCCTTGGCCATTTTGTTTGCCATCATTGAACTCTCCTGAGTATGTTCCCCCTGAAGCATATATAAATGTACCTTGACCTTGCATTACTTTATTTACAACTTGCCCAATATACTGATCACCATTAGAGAACGTTAAAGTTCCCTGACCATTTGGATTATCATCTCTAAATTCACCAGAATAAGTAGATCCGTCAACATATGTTAGAGTTCCTTGTCCTTGTTTCTGACCATTCTTTGACTCTCCTACATACTTGTCGCCATTAAAATAAATATAAACACCCTCACCATGTCTTTTATCATTACGATACTCACCGACATACTTGTCCCCATCTACCCAAGTATAAGTGCCTTGACCATGTCTTTTATCGTCACGCCATTCCCCATCATAAGTCGCGCCATTTGGAAATGTAAATACACCTTGTCCACTTCGCTTATCATTCAAAAATTGACCTGAATATGTTGCACCATCAGCATAAGTAAACGTTCCTTGTCCATGATATTTAAAATCTTTCCACTCACCTGAATAGCGAGCTCCATTTGTCCAAGTTAATGTACCCTGTCCATGAGGTAATCCATTTTTAACATCACCTGTGTATGTATCTCCATTGGCCCAAGTAATAGTATCTCCATAGGTATAAGAAAGTGGAATTAAAATTGAAAATATGGCTATAAAGATGAATTTTTTCATAAAGCTAATGTAGATCAAAATTTCTAATTATTAAAGTACTGAATTTTCCTAGAATCACCATAACGGGTTAAAAAAAAATGCTCTAATTCATCAACTTCTTGATTGTTTTGCCTGTTATTGATGCTCTTATTAATCCAATGTACCTAATTATCTTAAAAAGCAGATTATCGTTTAATTCTTTTCTAAATTCTCTTCTGCTAAATAATGAACTGTACCATCTGAAAACATTTGGGTATTTCTCTTTGAATGGAAAACCAGAAATGTACAATCTGTAGGTATAAATAAACCAAGCAATGTCTAAAATAGATATTTCATCACCTTTTAGAAACTTACTTTCTTCAAGTTGTTTATTAAATTTTTGATACTTTTGATCAAATTTTGTTAAAGACCCTTTTATTGCTTCATCAGTAATTCCTGATTCACCATAATTTCGATAGAAATCGATTTCTTTATTTTTCTGTTTGATAAGCTCACTATCTGCTTTAAGTTCATGTTTTTCAAAGTTATCTAATTTTTTTGAACTTTTTTTCCCTAGTCCATTAAACATATAACGATAGGCTATGTTTCTTATATCTACATGAAGATCATCCTCTTCAAGCAATTCTTTTTCAATTTTAGTTGTATCAATATCATGTATTAGTTTTGGACTAGGATATTTTTTTTCTAGATAAAGAAGAATGTCATTACTCTCAATTTCTACATCACCATCATCTACTAAAACCGGGACTAATCCATTTGGATTGATTCCTAAAAACCAATTACTATAATTTTGACCAGTCGCTAAATTAACTTCATGAGATTTCCAATCAATATTTTTTAGGTTTAAATATATTCTAAGTTTTTGTGAACAAGATGAATTAGAAAAATTTAAGAGGTGAATACCTTTCCACTCTAAAATTTCTTTAGTTTGAATATTTTCATGTTTTAATTTTACCATTGAAGATAGAATTTGTATTAAATTTTCATTGCTCTGAAGTTACCAGGTCGGTGTTCACCTTTTTCTACTACACCCAATAACTTTTTCCAAATATCGAGTGCGTAAGCACCTTCTTCAGGGCCTATAGCATCAACAACCTTATTCCATAATGGACCTTCAATTTGTTCAACTTCATTTCTTACTTTTTCTAAATACCATTGATTACGATCAGTCATTGAAATTATTTTGAAACCTGAACTTTCTAAAACTTCCCTGTATTTATCAAGTGAACACATAAAATAGTCTAATCCTTCAGCTTTAATATATTCTTTCATTTGTTCAGATGGAGGTCCATCATCATTTCTCATCCAATCTCCAACAGCTAAAAGACCACTCGGTTTTAAAATACGATTTATATCTTTCATGAGTTCATACTTATCGGGTATATGAATAAATGCTTCTTTACTAAATACTACATCCATTGACTCATCGTCCGCTTGAATTGGACCAGGTTCAATACAGTAAAACTTTGCTCTATCAGATAAATTTTTTTCTGCAGCTAATTCAGTTGCTTTTTCAATTACAAGAGGTTCTGGATCATATCCAATTGCTTCAGCTGCATTATGTTTTTCTAATAAATGAAAAACAGCTCCTCCAGTGCCACAGCCGATGTCTAAGATTTTTTTATTAGATAAATCAAGATCTCCGATAATTTCATCAATTTCCATAGATCCACCGGGTGATAGATAGCCTTCACCCCAGATCACTTTAAGCATATTTAGTTGTTTTGGACCGTAATGTCCTTCATCAGTTAAACTCATAATAATGTTTCTTGTTTTGAGTATGCTATGAAATAAATCTTAACTTGTAAATATGATGGATCAATTTACTTAGCTTGATAAGCGGCTATTGTTGTTCGATGAAGAAGTCGCTCATGACCATGATAGCCACCTGTTGCTTTGTGAAGCACACTGCGATTATCCCACATGACTAGCATATTTTTTTTCCATTTGTGCCTGTATTGAAATTGCTCTTGAGATTGCCAATTGCTTAATTCAATCAATAATTGCATCGCATCTTGATCTTCCATATCTTCAATACCAATTGTGTAACCAAATGTTCCAAAAATTCCTTCTCTACCTGTTTCTGGATGTTTTTTAATAATTGGATGTGTTTGTCTTGCAAGAGCGTCTTCTGAATATCTTATATCCATACTTCTGCCCATCTCTTGGTCTTTTTGACCATATCCTCCTGTTGGAGAATATGGAATCATAGCAGAGTGAATACCTTGCTTGCCCTCTAACTTTTTTCTTAAATCAGATGACATCATATCCAATGCTAAGTGTTGATTTGCAAAGAGAGTATCACCTCCCTCTGGAGGAATTGTGATCCCAAATAAACACGTCCCAGCTGGTGGCTTCTCTTGAAAGCTCCAATCCGTATGCCAATTGTCTGCAAAAATTGGAACTTTTTCATCTGCAGTTCTTTTAACGGCTACAATATTTGTGCGACCTGGAATTGGACCAATGAAAGGATCATCTCCAAATGATCCAAAATAGAGAGTAAATCTCTCAAGATCATCGTCATTCAATGACTGATCAGGAAAACTTAGTACATGATGTTCCAACCAGGCTTCTCTGATAGAAGTAACCTCAGTTACTGATAGTTCTTTTGTAAGATCAATACCAGTGACTTCTGCTCCACAAGCTTGATTAGACTCTTTAATATTTAAAATCATTTTAGAGATAGTATAAATTTATTGATATCTTTGAAGGATCTTTGAGGATCTTCATAAATTGGAAAATGTCCAATATCTGAATAATATTGAACGTCTACATCATCTATATATTCTTCAAAATATTTCACTGACCAAAGATTTACCAAGTTATCTTTCTCTCCATGTATGACTAAGGTAGGCACTTCAATACTTTTAAGTAGATCAAGATCCTCAATAAAATCGTTTTTCTTTACTTGAGACATCATATCACCAAAAGCTAATCTCGTACCATCAAGCAAAGCGAGTTCATGAAATAATGTAATTAATTCTTCTGTTACAAGTGCTTGATCATATATAGAAGTTTTAGCTCCTTGAGCTGCAAAAAACTTCGGGGTAAAATATAATAATTGCTCTTTAAAAGGAAAATCAGCTCTTAATAGATCAAAAATG
>Ga0114933_10005395_pt1 | contig 11647 bp, 8 predicted proteins | sample 4SBtaG_FD_89691 | JGI IMG/M metagenome (GOLD analysis project Ga0114933, IMG submission 89691) | Deep subsurface microbial communities from Kolumbo volcano to uncover new lineages of life (NeLLi) - 4SBTROV12_W25 metaG | ecosystem: Environmental > Aquatic > Marine > Volcanic | place: Kolumbo... | reverse complement strand
GCTGATTGGCCCGCGATGACACGGGTCTTCGTTTCGGCAACGAGCGGCGAACTGCTCTTCACGGAATCGCTCATTCCGACCGACTTCGGCGACGCCGTCCGCTCGGTCTCCATTCACAATGGACGCCAACAGACGAGCATGAGCACGATCGCGGCCGCGGGAGGCCACGACGTCTGGATCACGGAAGCGATGACTTCTCCCGACGCCGACACCGAGGCGAGGGCGGTAAACACCCGATTGAACGCGGCCTACGACTACTACTGGGGCACGTTTGACTGGGTGGGCCCGGACAACTTGTGCGCACCCGTGATCGGAGTCGTGCACTACGCCAGGGCGGACGGCAGCGGAAACGCTTTCTGGAGCCCGCGGCACGGGACGATTTTCGTGACCGACGGGTTTGGCGCCAACGACATCATTCAGCACGAATACACGCATGCGGTGCTCGACCACATCACGCTCAATCCGCTGGAGTTCGCACTCGAGTCGGGCGCACTCGAGGAGTCTCTCGCAGACACGTTTGCTGCCTTCCTGGACCTCGATGACGGGATGTGGCTCGTCGGAGAAGATCGTCCGCCCGGGCCCATGCGACCGATGGGCTTCAGTCGCGACATGTCCAACCCGATAGCCACCAACCACCCCGACCACGACGATGATCGTGTCACCTCGGTCTTCACGATCTGTCCCGAGTCCAGTCCCGTCTGCGACCGCGACTCGACCTGCGTCGAGGGGGAGTGCCGATGTCACACAAAGAGTTGCGACTGGGGAGGGGTACACAGCAACAGTCAGATCCTGAACCACGCCGCCTATCTGATGGTGCACGGCGGAACGCACCGGCTGGGCGGAATTCCCGTCGCGCCGATCGGCGAGTCTGCCGCCGAACGGATCTTCTTTCACGCCGCGCACCGGCTGGGAACAAGCACCGGCTTCGTGGAGTGGGCGATGATGATGATGTCGAGCTGCCACCACCTCGCGCGCACGGGGTTCACACTGCCCGGTGGTGGCACGATCAGCATGCTCGACTGCGGCAACGTCAACAACGCTTACGCGGCAGTCGGAGTCTTTCTCGTCGATTCTGACAGTGATGGCTGGCCCGACGAGTGGGACAACTGTGATCTGGTCATCAACCCGGACCAGGACGGCCCGGACGGCGACGAGACCGGAACCGCCTGCCAATCGCGGCCGCGACCGACCGAACCCGAGGAGCTGCCGCTGCCTCCCCCGGTCGAGCCAACTTGCCCGGAGGACTTCGTGACCACGTACCGCGACGACCGGATCGTCGAGGGCACGTGGCCACTCACAGACATCGGCCCAGTCATGACCTCGATGGCGACCGGACGCGAGGGTGTGTGGGGGCACTACTCCCAGACCTGCACCTATCAGAACGCGGCGAACGGCGGTGCGGTAACCATCTTCGAGCTGGCTTGGCAACCGCACGACCCGGCAGACTTTGGCCTTGTCCGGGATGTCATGTGCCTGTCGTCCTACCGACCGCTGATGCTCGAGGTCACGAGTTCGAGCGAGCAAGCCCGGGTGCGGTGGAGTCAGAACTGGAGCATCGCGGGCGGGCAGCTCGACGCAGTCGTCGCGGAGCAGTCGACGTTCGCAGAGACGATCCTGACCCCGCTCGAGGGTCTAGCGTTCAGCTGCGGAGCCCCGTAGCGGAGGCGCCCGTCGTCGATGACGGGGCCGCACGACGCACCACGTTTCCCAGCGTGTTCCTCCTACCTGCGCTGAGCCCAAGTTCGACGTGCGCTCAACGCTCGATCAGGGCTCGACAGCGCCGGCCGCGCAGCCGCTCGTCGGTCGGGGCATACCGCGCTGGTCGGTGTCCGGGCAGCTCGCGCCGAGGCCGATCACGACGCTGCCCGAGGCGGGCAACATCGTGGGCGTCGGCCCGCCGTTGTCGGCCAGAGCCGTGAGCATGGCGTCTTGCCACAGGATGCCGGCGGTGCAGGGGTCGTCCTCGTTCATGGCCGGGCCGTTGCGCAGCCGCGGCCACTGCACGTTGTTGTCGCCGGGCAAGGTGCTCGGCGAGCCGGGGTTGCCGATCAGGCACGTCATCGGCGTCCACTCGTGGTCGTCCCGGTTGTTCCAAAAGATCGTGTTGTGAACCTGGAGGCCGGAGCTGGCGGGACCGGTGGCGACGATCGCGGCCCCGAAGAAGCCCTCCCCGCCTGCGGCTTCGTTCTCGGCGAACGTGCAGTTCTGAATCGTGCCCTCGCCCGAGAAGACCAGGCCGCCGCCGAGCGCGCCCGTCGCGACGTTGCCCGCGATCGTGGTGTTCTCGATGCGCACCGTGCTGCCGTGGGGCCCTTGATCGATGCGCAGCCCGCCGCCCAGGCCGTCGCTCGTGTTTCCGAGGATGGCCGAGTGGAACATCTCGAACGTCATGTCCTGCATCCAGAGCGCGCCGCCGCCGTCGCCAGCGTGGTTGCCCTCGAAGAGACAGAAGTTGAACGTCGAGCGACCCCGCATCGAGTTGGGCGTCCGGAAGATTGTGCCCAGCTCGTTGCCGCGGTTGTTCCGGAACGTGGCGCCACAGAACTCGACCGTTTCGACGCTGCCGCCGTCGATGGCGATCGCCCCGCCGTTGCCGCCTGCGCCCCCTTGCTCGGCGTGATTGAAGGCTGGGCAGCCGCTGGCGCCGCCAAAGTTCTGCCCCGTGCCCGTAGCGCGGTTGTCCTCGAAGACCGTGTTGTAGACGACGATGTCGGACTGAAGGATGCCCACCGCCCCCGAGTTGCTGCCCTCGTTGCCGATGAAGGTGCTGCCGACGATGGTGACGTTCAGCGCCCCGAGCGCGTAGATCGCCCCGCCGCCCGTGTCCGGACCGGTCGGGGCCGCGTGGTTGTTTCGGAAGACACAATCGATGACGTGCAGGCGCCCGTCGCGCACACGAACCGCCCCGCCCTCGCCGTCCCGGTATCCCCAGGCGCACTCCGGGTTCGACGGGTTCTCGGGCGTGAAGTCTCCCGTGGGCGCCTCGGCGTTCTGAAGGGTCAGCCCCTGCAGCACCACGCGGGTCGTCGTCGCTCGGTAGTCGGGGGAGTTGAACTCGAAGATGCGCGTCTGGCGCCCGCCTGAGCGACCGGCATCGAGCGTCACCATGCCGCCGCCATCGATGATGGTGTCGACATCGATGCGGAGCTCATAGGCCGAGGTCACATCGATCGTCGCCTCGCCGCCACAGTTGAAGGTAATGACGCCGCCGCCGGCCACGGCCGCCGCCAGCGCCTCGTGGGTGCAACTCGCCGCGCTGCCGTCCCCGACCACCGCGTCGGGGCTCGACGTGTCTTCAGCGCTGATCGGCGCATCGCAGGTCGCAGGCGGCGGATCGACCGGCCCACCGCCCATGCAGGTCCCCCCCGAACAGGACTGCGCGCCCGTGCACGCCGCGCCACAGCCCCCGCAGTTTCGAGCATCCGTACTGGTGTCCACGCAGGCACCGTCGCAGGCCGTCAGAGAGGATCCGCAGCCCATCGAAGAGCACATCCCCGCGGAGCAGACCTCCCCCATCCCGCAGGAATTGTCGCAGGCCCCACAATGCCGCGGATCGCTCGCCGTCGTCACACAGCCCCCGCCACAAGTCGTCTCGTCGGCCCGGCAGCCCCCGGGCCCCGCATCGGCCCCACCGCCATCACCGCCGCCGCCCCCGCCATCACAAGCCGCAAGAAGCAAAACCAGCCCAACCGCGACCATTCGAATCGATTGTGTGAACATGGGCCGGGAGTCTAGTTCAGACCCACGCCTCGTCCGCAAGCTCCGGGGACGTATTGTTGACTTGTTGACTTGCCGTCAACCTAACTTTCTGCACCTACAACTACGCCCAACGACTTCGCGACCGAACGCGCGAGATCACAGGCGCCGTCGGCCAGAGCGATGGCTCGCCCGACCCGACGTGGCGCGTAACTAGCGGCGGCGACCCACGTAGATGCACGAACCAGCAGATCGGAACGGTCCATGAATTCGCAGGCAGAAGAGTTGGAATGGCAGAGCGTCGAGCCGGAGAGCGGGTCCACCCTCACGGCGACGCGAGTCGCCCTGCATTGGGCGGCTCAGCTCCCCGCTGCGGCGGGCGCCACCTTGGTCGCAGCGCGCGACGACTATTCACACACCACCTTGACGTGGCACCGAGGGCCCAACGCTCTGCTGACAGAGACGCTGCCGACCGGTCAGCGGGCGGGGATCCGCCCACGCGATCTCGCACTGATCGTCTTGCAGGCCGACGGCGCGATCGGGTCCACCTACCCGCTCGCCGGCCGCACACTCGAGATGGGCCTCACCTGGCTCGCGACGCATCTGGGAACCACGAATCTGGAACGGCCGCCGCACCACCTTCCGTCACATGGAGTCGAACGAGGCGAGCCGTTTCCGGAGCCTGACCCGCGCGCTTCGGCACAGCTCGAGACGTGGTTCTCGAACGCCGATCTGGTGCTTCGTTCGACCACAGAGGCAGAAGAATGGAGCGAGGTCCGGGTCTGGCCGCACCACTTCGACATCGCGTCACTCAAGGACCTCGGTGGAGGTCAGTCGGTCGGGGCCGGCCTCTCGCCCGGCGACGGGAGCTACGACCAACCGTACTTCTACGTGACGCCGTGGCCCCCTCCTGATGACGCGCCCACCTCCACGCTCCAAGAGGGAGGCGCGTGGCACACGGACGGCTGGACGGGAGCGGTGCTCGTGGCGAACAACGTCGAGAACGCCGGACAGGAAGACCAGGTACGGGGCTTCTTGAAGAGCGCGGTCGACGCAGCCACACAATTGCTCAGCTGAGTCCGGCGGGCGCGCCATGAGATCGGCTCAGAAGCCGTGCCGCGGCATCCGGCCGCGCACGCGGTGACGCCAATTCTTCCGGCTCGTCAACGCTCGTTGCTCGCTCGTTGGGCGTGCCGTCGCCCCACCAACATCGACGTTCAGCTCCGAGGAGGGCACCGCGCCCGTCCTGATCGCCGGCGGTCCGGCGTCGACCTCCGCAGGCGTCGGGGTCATCGGCGGGCCGATCTCCAGACGCTCGGGCACCACCTCGGCAGAGGCTCCGGCCGGGTCTTGCTGCAGGGTGCAGCCGCCGGCGCCAAGCGCGGTGATCAGGACCAGGCCGCCTACGAAATGAGGGGTCCAGCTGCGAGGAGGAGCCGCAAACACCGCCTCGCCGAAGCGGTCCAGACTGAGCTGCACACAGAGCTCGGGCCCTTCGATCTGAGCGACGCGTGCCTCGGCTTGGGCTCGACTCAACCCGACGAGGTCGACGACGACCGTCTCGCAGCGCTGGCAGAAGCGCCCTCCGGGCCGCGCCTCCATCTCATCCCACGACTCCTCGCAGGGATCGGTGATTTCGAATCGCACGAGTCACTGACCAGGACGCCCCGACTCATCTTGGTCATTTCCGCTACCCGTCTCCGGTTTCTGACCTCAGCTCGGCTCGGCCAGGCACAATGGGTGCGTGCCACGGCCGCTTCACGAGCTCGCAAAGCTCTCCCGTGAGATGCGCGGACGTCCATCTCTCGAGGATCTGCTTCAGCTGATCACCGAGCGAGCCGCGGACCTGCTCGAGGTAGAGCGCGTGAGCGTGCGGCTGCTCGAGCCGGGTGGAGCGCGGCTGCTCGCCGTGGCGCGAGCTGGAGAGCCGGTGCACGCCCAGCCCATCGATTTTCGGCTCGGTGAAGGGCTGATCGGATGGATCGCCCAGGAGGGACAGGTGATCCGTGTTCCCGACGCGGAGACCGACCCGCGTTTCGCCGCGAGGCCTGGGCGAGCCCAACGCATCGGATCGTTCCTCGGCGTTCCCATGATGGCGGGCGCCACTTGCATGGGTGTGATCAGCACAGTGAATCCAGACGGAGAGTTTGGCGAAGCGCATGAGGATCTGCTCGTGCTGCTCGCGGAGCTCAGCGCGCCTTATGTGGAGATCTCGAGGCTCTCGAGGCTGTCTCAGGTCGATCCCTTGACCGGCTCGCTCAACCGGCGTGGCCTCGACGAGACCTTCCCGGAGATCGTCACCGAGGACGCCCTCGTGGTCCCCCTCTCGGTCGTGATGATGGACTTGGACCATTTCAAGCTCGTCAACGACGAGAGGGGACACGCGGTCGGCGACCTGGTCCTCAAGCACGTCACGAACGTCGTCTCACAAGTACTGCGCTCCGGCGACGCCGTCGTGCGGGTGGGCGGCGAAGAGTTCCTGTTGATCTTGCCGGCCGTTGACCTCACCGCCGCACACCGCGTGGCAGAGCGATGCCGGGCCGCGATCGAGGCGCTGCCGACTCCGGTGGCCGGCAACCCGGTGCAGGCGACCGCCTCTTTCGGGGTGGCGGAACGACGTGAAGGAGAGCCGCGCGACGACCTCATCGCGCGCGCCGACGCCGCGCTCTACGCCGCCAAAGCCGCAGGACGCAATCGGGTCAGCGCAGCGAAGTAGTCTTTGAACGAGGACTCGCTCTTCGATCTGCGGCACACTCTGTCCGTGCACCGCCGTACGGACCTCTGCTTGCTCGCGCTCGCGCCGCTCCTCGCAGCGCTGAGCACAGGCTGCATGCTCGACCGCGCTGGAACGCAAATCTCTGGCACGGATGCCGGCGCCCGAAGCGATGCTGGCGCTGGGATCGACGCCGGCGGCGATCGACGCGACGCCGGTGACGGCGGCTTCTTGGACGCGGCCGCGGATGCGGGCTCCGACGCCTCGCTCCCTGGAGATGACGCCGCTACGCCAGACGCTGGCGCCGACGCGGGAACGGATGCGGGCTTCGACGCGGGAACGGACGCCGGCTTCGATGCGGGCATGGACGCCGGCTTCGATGCGGGCATGGACGCTGGCTTCGATGCGGGTTCGGACGCCGGCTTCGATGCGGGTTCGGACGCCGGCTTCGACGCGGGGCCGCCCACTTGCGACGACCTCTACGGAGGCGCCGTCGACTACCTCTTCTGCGCGTCCACGCCGACCGAGTGTGAGTTCTTCACGACGCAGGACAGGATCCGGACGTGTAACAGCACCTGTGAGGCGTTCGGCGGCACGTGCCTTCGACGCTGGCGAGACAGCAGCAGCGACCCGTGCGGGCACCGAGACCGGACCCCTCGGTCGTGTGGGACCGTGGGTAATCTGTCCGACATCTGCGTCTGCAGCCGCTGAGCTCCCCGTCAGCCAGGCACCGGACCGTCCCGATGCACACAGGCGCTCGTGCCGACGCCCGCCGTGAAAGCCTGGACCTCGATCCCGTCGAGCCAGACCCGGTAGAAGTGACCGGGTGTCAGCGGCGGCACGTCGCAGATCCGCTCCGACCGGTGACAGACGTCCGGACAGTCGACGTCGCAGAACGTCGTGTGGGTCGTCGTTCGAATGTGCAGATCGCCGCCCGGAGGAAAATCGCGGGTGATGCGCGGCTGAACCTCGACGCCGCAGGGTCCTTGAAGGTCGCCGCAGCTCCAGCACTCGGAGGCCACGGTGATGGACGCGAGTTCGGGACGCGTGTCGGTGTTGGAGACGCAGACCACGTCCGGCTGCCAGGGGCGGTAGGTCAAAGGGTCGGTTCCAAACGCACACACGTCCGGTTGCGCGTAGCTCGCGCATGCGGGCGGCGGGGGCACCACGCCGGAGTCGTAGACAACCGGGAGGTCAAAGGCTGGTGCCCCGTTGACGACGACATTCCAGAAGCCCTCATGAAGCGCGGGAACGGCGCAGCGCCTCGGCGGTCAGGCATTGATCACAGTCCGCGTCGTCGGGGCAGAGCGTCGTGGTGAGTCGCAGGACTGGATGCGCCGGATCGTCGCTCACCTCCACCGTGCAGCTCGTCTCCGCAGTGCAAACGCAGTGATCCAGCGTCACCGGCAACTCAAAAGGAGCATCGGGCAGGACCGCGAAGCTCTCGAGACAGGTGGCTCGACCTCGGCGCTCAGGACAGCTCGGCTCCGGCCCTGCGTCCCGGCGTGGCGGCGGAGGCCGGCCCGCGTCCGGAGGCGTCGTCGGGCGACACTCGGCGACCGGAGTGAGTGCCGAACCCGTTGGACAAGAGAACGGGCAGCCAACGCCAGCTTCGACCGGAGCGCCGCTCGGAGAGCAGCACCGCATGCCGGGCGGGGGCCCGCAAAACGGCTCCTCGCCCCCCGCCTGGTGAGACAGCATGCAGCCGCCAAGGCCCAGGGCGAAGGCGCAGAGAATCGGCACAGTGCGACACAACGAAGCCATGAGCATCAGCGGTAGCAGGCTCCGTACCGAAGACGCTTCGGTGGAAACAGGCCCTTACGCACCCGCGGTCACGACCGAACGAGACACGCGTTGGTGCAGCCGTCCGTGTCATCCGAGTTGCCGTCGTCGCACTCCTCGACGCCGATGTGCACAAAACCATCCCCACAGCGGTTGAGCACACAGGTGCTCAGACAAGCGTCAGTGTTGTCCGAGTTGCCGTCGTCACACTCGGTGGTGGGGCCATCGATGCCATCGCCGCACTCATCGTGCCCGCACAGCACGCATCCGTCGGTTGGGTCGGTGTTCCCATCATCACAAGCCTCGACGCCGAGACGGACGAAGCCGTCACCGCAGACCGCCGGCTCACAGCTCGTCGGACAAGCGTCGCCGTCCGCGTCGTTCCCATCGTCGCAGGTCTCCATGCCCGCCCAAATCACACCGTCACCGCAAACCGCCGCCTCGCAAGAGTTCAGGCAACCGTCTTCATCCACATCATTGCCATCGTCGCAGACCTCCATTCCCGCCCAGACCAAGCCGTCACCGCAGATCGCGGCCTCGCAGGTGCTCGAGCAAGCATCGTCATCGGCGCGGTTGCCGTCGTCGCAGGCTTCCACGCCTGCCTGCACGACCCCGTCTCCGCACGACGCAGTGACGCAGATGCTGAGACAGCCGTCTGTTTCATCGAAGTTGCCGTCGTCGCATTCCTCCCCCGGCTGAACGAATCCATCGCCGCAACCGTCGCCCCCGTCGCAGCGGTTGGGGCACGCATCGTCGTCGACCATGTTGCCGTCGTCGCACGCCTCGACCCCTCGGCGGACGATTCCATCGCCGCAGATCGCCTCTGCGCACGCGACACACGCATCGCTGTCGACATCGTTGCCGTCGTCACATGCTTCACCGGCCTGCACGAGGCCATCGCCGCATCGAGCCGCGCGGCAGGTGTTGGAGCACTCGTCGTCGTTCACGACGTTGCCGTCATCACACTCCTCTCCTGACTCCGTGATCCCGTCTCCGCAGCTGGGTCCAGAGTCGCAAGTGTTTGGGCAGCCATCGGCGTCAACGCGGTTGCCGTCGTCACACGACTCGCCCATCTCGACGACCCCGTTCCCGCACACGGCGGGTTCGAGCGCGCAAGCCGTGCAGCCGTCACCGTCGGTCAGGTTACCGTCGTCGCATTGCTCGGCTCCCTCGAGTAGGCCGTCACCACAGATGGGGCCGGCTTCCGTACAGCCGGTGATCAGGAGCACCAGCACGAGCGGTCTCAGGGGAGTGAGCGCAAGGAGTTGGGTTTTCATGTCGGGGCTCAAATCGGTTGCAGAGGAAGTGGAAGCTGAGGGGTGTCGATCTGTGCCGCGGGGCACTCTACCCAGGTCGTAGGCACAAACCAGTCCGCTTTGCTGAGCCACCGCAGCCCAGACCCATTACGCTCTGCAACCCCAAGGACTTCCTCGAGAATTGGTCACACGGGGGATCCGATGGCGGGAAAAAACGTATGCTGGGACGAGTTGCACCCCCCGGGAAACATTCCGCGCTTTCGGCCGTCAGTAACGGGGCGTGCAATCGAATGAAGCAGAACTCGGATGGTCTGGTCACAGATCGGCGCTTCATCGCTACTCCTTCGCTGAGATCGAAGGAGTGACGTGAGCGAAACGACTGCAGACACGAAGCTGCCGGCCGCCATCGGCGGCGCGGTCGAAGGCGTCCGGGGCAAGCTGAACCGTCACGTGCTCTTCGACGCCCTGCTCTGCGGGCTCGGAGCGGCGGTCGCCGTGGGCGCCCCGGTGGCGCTAGCCCTGAGCATCGCCGGGGTGGCACCGATCTGGGCCGCGGTGGTCGCGGGAGCGGCACTCCTCGGAGCGAGTGCCTGGGAGCTCTTTCGACGGTGGCACGACTCGCTCGACGCGGCGCTGGTGCTCGACGTCTTGGTCGACGGAAAGGACCGCTTCTCGACGGCGCTCCAGTTCTCCAGGGAGGAGAACCCACCGAAGCTGCACCTGCTGCAGATCAAGGAGGCCAGGACCTTCCTCGACGAGGTCGAGGTCATTCCTTCTCCGCCGCGTCCCGAGTACAAGGTCGGCCGATACGCCATGGCGGCCGTCGTGGCGCTCGGGTTGGCCGTTCCGTTCGCCTACGCCTGGCCGGAGCTGCAAGCCTGGCTCGCTGCGAACGAGACGACGGACGAGCGAGACGAGCCGAGGAGTGTCGAGGAGATCGCCGAGGCCGCCGAGGCCCTGCGGCGGCGGATCGCCGAAAACCCCGATCACCGGCTCGACGCCGAGATCAACGCCTTGGAGCACGAGCTCGCCGACCGGAGAGACCAGGCGATCGACCAGCGCGCCGATCGCATGCGCGAGGCGGCCGAGATCCTCGAGCGCGCAGCGGGGATCAACCCCGACGCGCGCGATGGCTCGGAGAGCGGCTCGCCCGAGACCCCCGAGGGTGGTGACGAGACCGGCGACGAGGGCGGTGAGCCAGACCAGGCGGAGGCCCCGACCTCTGTTGATCAGGAGCCGCCGGAGACCGCCTCCCGACGACTGATGGAGTCTTGGAACGAAGCGCGTGAGGCCATGCAGGAGTGGCGCGAGCAAGCCTCACGGCCCGACGCCGAGCCTTTCGAGACAGCACGACTGCAGCAAGAGGCCCAACGACAGCAGATGGAGGCGCTCGAGCTCGCGCGGCAAGAGCGTGCCTGGGAGTCCAACCGAAGCGACGAGGACCGACAAGCCGAAGCGGAGGCCCGCGAACGCCAGCGGGAGGCAGCGGAGACGCCCGGGGATCGACTGCGGGAATCCGCCGAACGCCTCGACGAGGCGCTCGCGGCGCTCCATCGGAGCGACGAGAACCCCGACCTACCCGGCGCGGACGTGAGCGAAGCGCTGCGCAGCGCCCAAGAGCGCTTGAACGAGCAGACCCCCCGCACCGCCGAGGCGATGGGTCAGGCGGCGGGCGCGCGGGACGAGGGCAACGGCGAGCGTATGGATCGGTCCCTCGAGCAGGCCCGCGAAGCCCTTCGGCGAGAAGCCGGCACGCAGGCTGAACAGCTCAGCGATGCGCGCCGACGGCTCGACGAGCTGCACGACGAGGTCGCGAGCCGAGCCGCGGAGCGGGCTCAGCAGAACGCCCAAGAACAGCTCGCGCAGAACGGGCAGCAGGGCGAAGGGCAGCAGGGGCAGCAGGGGCAGGGACAGCAGGGCGAAGGGCAGCAGGGGCAGGGCCAGCAGGGCCAGCAGGGCCAGGGCCAGCAGGGGCAGGGACAGCAGGGCCAGGGACAGCAGGGCCAGGGCCAGCAGGGCCAGGGCCAGCAGGGCCAGGGACAGCAGGGGCAGGGACAGCAGGGGCAAGGACAGCAGGGCCAGGGCCAAGGCCAGCAGGGGCAAGGCCAGCAGGGGCAAGGGCAGCAAGGCCAGGGGCAAGGGCAAGGCCAGGGGCAAGGGCAAGGCCAGGGGCAAGGGCAAGGCCAGGGGCAAGGGCAAG
>Ga0114933_10005394_pt1 | contig 11650 bp, 10 predicted proteins | sample 4SBtaG_FD_89691 | JGI IMG/M metagenome (GOLD analysis project Ga0114933, IMG submission 89691) | Deep subsurface microbial communities from Kolumbo volcano to uncover new lineages of life (NeLLi) - 4SBTROV12_W25 metaG | ecosystem: Environmental > Aquatic > Marine > Volcanic | place: Kolumbo... | reverse complement strand
TGATTATATATTAGATGGGTTAAGAGAATTTGGGCATAATGTTTCACGTGCTGGTGGTTATGAAGGGTTTGGTGGTGGGCAAGGAATAATGTTATTACCAAATGGAGTTTATGTAGCAGGTTCTGATCATCGTAGAGATGGCTGTGCAGTCGGTTTTTAGGAGTTTATTTAAATGAAGTTTATTTTCATTTTCATTTTTATTCATTTCACTTTCGTCTTTTATTCACAAGAAATTTTCGGAACTTGTTTGGGTAAAAGTTTTGTTGTTGAAAAAAATATATGGACTAAAAGCCCTCTGAGAAATTTAGAAACTCGAGAAATAAAAATACTTTTTTCAGATTCTTCTATTTCAAGACTATATGCAGTTCGTTTGTCTACATCTAATTTTAGGTCTCGTATCTATTTACAAAAAAATAAGAATTTACTTATGAATTCATCAAAGTTAATTAAGAGATTAAACGCTACTGTTATAATCAATGCTGGGTTCTATAATCGTAATTACCGACCGATGGGTTTTTTTAGAAGTGGGACAAAAACCTATAATAGTAGAATTTTATTTAAAGGATCCCGTAGGTCATTGCATTTTGGCGCTCTTTTGCATTTTCATAAACAAACAAATCGTATTCAGATTTATCATCGAGATTTTTTTAATAAAACTATTCCTGGAGATGTTTTGCAGGCCGGTCCTTATCTTTTCAAAAATGGAAGACTTGTTAAAGGACTAAGGAAATATAGAGAGTTTAATCGAGCAGATAGAAGGACTGTAGTGTCTATTCTAAAAGATAGGACAATTGTTATTCTTGTAAGTCAAGAGAATGATAGAGGTGTTTCCTGGTGTGAACTTCAAAAACTTTTTACTAATAGTAATATAGGTTTTTCAGTTAAAGATGCGATTAATCTCGATGGTGGTGCTAGTTCGCAATTAAGTATTCATTCAGGAAATTTCAAAAAAGATATTTTTGGAAGACCTGTGCCTGCATTTGTTGTTTTTTATGAAAATTAATTTTTTTGTGTTAGTAAAAAACTGGAGTTGAAAATGGATAATCTGAAAGGAAAAGTTGCACTTATTTCAGCAGCTAGTAAGGGTTTAGGAAAGTCTTCTGCATTAGAAATTGCAAAGAAAGGCGCATCAGTAGCTATTTGTTCAAGGAACGAAGATGAAATTAATCAAACGGCAAAGGAGATTCGTGAAATTAGTGGATCTGAAACATGGTGTTGCGTATCTGATATAGGGACTAGGGAAGGTGTAGATAATTTTGTTTCCGGTGCCGCAAAATATTTTGGTGGCATAGATATTTTAGTTTCTAATGTAGGAGGTCCTCCCAGAGGATATTTTGATGAATTTGAAGATGATATTTGGATTTCTGCATTTGAAATAAACGTTCTAAGTTCTGTTCGCCTTGTCCGTGCAGCTTTGCCTTATATAAGAAAAAGGGATTATGGTCGAATCATTTTCATTTTATCAAGTTCTGTTAGAGAACCTATAGAAGATTTATTACTTTCAAATGTAATGCGTCCTGCAGTTGCCGGATTGTCAAAATCTCTCTCTAAGTCACTTGGTTCAGAAAATATTTTAGTAAACGTTGTTTGTCCCGGAACGATCCTGACGGATCGTCTTATCTCAGGAAGAAAAAAAGCTGCAGAAAAAGAGGGAATTTCTTTAGAAGAAGCTTTAGCAAATTCTGCAGTAGGTATACCCTTAAAACGTCATGGAGAACCAATAGAATTTGGGTCCATGGTAGCTTTTTTAGCATCTCCTGATGCAAGTTATGTCACAGGGAGTGTTCTAATGGTGGATGGTGGAAGACTTCATGCGATATAAGCCAATTCTTAAATAGAGATTTAGAATAATGAATGATAAAATTATTATCAGAGGTGCTCGCGAACATAATCTAAAAAATATTTCTTTACATCTACCACGTGCCAAATTAATTGTTTTAACAGGTCCGAGTGGGTCAGGAAAATCTTCCCTAGCATTTGATACAATTTATGCAGAAGGACATCGTAGATATGTTGAAAGTCTCTCTACATATGCGAGACAATTTTTAGAAAGAATTGATAAACCGGATGTTGATTTTATTGATGGGATTAATCCTTCTATATCTATCGAACAGCATAATCCAGTCACTCATTCTAGATCTACTGTTGGGACAGCCTCTGAAATTTATGATTATTTAAGATTATTATTTTCAAAAGCAGGTGATTTACGTTGTCCTTCCTGCAAAAAGATTGTTTCACAAGATACTGAAGATAGGATTGTTAATACCCTACTTTTGAAACATAAAAATACGAGAGGCTTTATACTTTTTGAAAAGACTATCAACTCAATAGAGGAAATCCAAGAATTTCTTTTGTCAATGTTATCAAAGGGATATCTTCGTATTCTTGTAAATGAAGAAGTTATTGATTTGGATTCTCTTGATTTAAATAAAGAGTCTATAAGTTTAAAAAAATTATTTTCTCCAAAAACTAAAAGCTTTCATGTAGTAGTAGACCGCTTAGAATTTTCTGAACTAAATCAGTCTAGAATCTCGGAATCAATTGAAATGGCTTTTATGGAAGGAGATTCATACGCACAAGTCAAAATAGTTGATGGTCCTCTTCTTCGATTTAGCAAAAAATTTGAATGCTGCGGAGTCAGATTTCAATTGCCGTTACCAACTCTTTTTAGTTTTAATAATCCAAATGGAGCATGTCCTGAATGTGGAGGTTTTGGTAATACTTTGGCCTTAGATGAATCTTTGCTCATACCTAATTCTGATCTTACTTTAGCTCAAGGAGCTGTGCAGCCTTGGAAAATGCCACGTTATAGAGAGAGATTTGGTAAGCAACTTCTTGACTCAGCAAAAAATGAAGGTTTGGATATACATAGACCATGGAAGGATCTAAGTAAGAAACATAAAAAAATGATTTTCAATGGATCAAAAAGTTTATTAGGAATCAATTCTTTTTTTGAAAGATTGAAAAAAAGAAAATATAAAGTGTGGGTTAGAGTTTTAATTAGAAGATATCAAAGCCTCTATGAATGTGACAGCTGTAAAGGGAGTCGTCTAAGAGAAGAAGCCCATTATTTTGAGGTGAATAAGAAAAAAATAGGAGAAATCTGTGATATGTCTATTGCAGATTTGAAAATATTTTTTGATAAATTATCTGAATCAAAAAGAAACACTGTTTTGACATCTGATCTTTTTAGACAGATTCAAGATAGAATAGAATTTTTACATGATATGGGTTTAGAGTACCTAACACTTTCAAGGGAAACAAAGACATTAAGTGGGGGAGAGCATCAAAGAATTAATCTTGCTAAACAACTTGGAGCGAGACTTACAGGAACTTTGTATGTTTTAGATGAACCCACAATAGGTCTGCACCCGAGAGATAATCTTCGTTTAATCAAAATACTAAAAGGTCTTGTTAAGCAGGGAAATACAGTGTTAGTGGTCGAACATGATAGGGATGTTATAGAAAAATCTGATTACATAATTGATCTTGGTCCAGGAGCAGGAGAAAAGGGGGGACATATAGTTTTTAATGGTTTAAAGAAAGATTTCCATAAGAGCAAAAAATCAAAAACAGCTCTATATCTTTCAAGAGAGAAACAAATCTCTGTTCACAGAAATTCGAATCGTATAAAGAGTAATAAAAAATTATCTTTATACGGGGCAGAAGAAAATAATCTTAAAAAAGTAGATTTGCACATTCCAATGAGCAAACTTATTTCTGTTACAGGAGTTTCGGGTTCTGGTAAAAGTAGTTTAATTCATGGAGTTCTTTATCCTGCTTTAACGCGTATATTGAAAAATTCCAATGATCAAGTCGGTCGTTTCAAGCGTATAGAAGGATATGAAAATATTAATGATGTTGTTTTGCTTGATCAAAGCCCCATAGGAAAAAGTCCAAGAAGCAATCCTGTTACTTATTTAAAAGCTTACGATATAATTCGCAAACTTTTTGCAGAAACTAAAAAAGCAAGAAGTTTGGGTTTTGCTCCCGGACATTTCTCTTTTAATTCTCCAGGAGGAAGATGTATAAGTTGTTCTGGAAGTGGTGTTCAAAAAATAGAAATGCATTTTATGGCTGATTTATTTATAACCTGCCCTGATTGTTTGGGCAAAAGATTTAGTTCTCACGCTTTAGAAATAAAATATAAGGACTTGGATATTAATCAGGTTTTGCAATTAACAGTAGATGAGGCCATTATCTTTTTTCATAATGTAACTTCGATTGTAAAAAAGCTTTATGTTTTGAGGGATGTAGGTTTAGGATATTTGCGAATAGGACAGCCAGTAAATACTTTGTCTGGTGGAGAGGCACAACGTTTGAAAATAGCAGCCCAACTATCTTCTAGGCCTCCTAGTGACGTTTTGTATTTGATGGATGAACCAACTACTGGACTTCATTTTCAAGATATTGAATGTTTGATTAAAGTTTTATATAAGCTTGTTTTTTTAGGAAATACTGTTGTTGTAATCGAGCATAATTTAGATATGATAAGTCGCTCAGATTGGATAATAGATTTAGGGCCAGAAGGTGGAGAAAATGGTGGTTGTATTATTGCCCAGGGTACTCCAGAAGAAATACAGCAAAATAAATTATCAAAGACAGGAATGTTCTTAAAAAATGTTTCTTAAAATATAAAATTTTATGAGGTTATAATTAGCCATCTAACGTTAGGCTTTATTTATTCAAGTGGGGCTCTATTTGCATGGGCGGCACTTTCTTTTTTTATAAGATTGTCTATGCAGAATGCACCTTTATTAAAAGTGGCAGCTCTTGCTTCAACCTTTAACGGAATCTTTGTTTCCATTTTATTCTTTTTTACAGTTATTTTAGTTGATAATTTATTTTTTTCATCTGTCACAACTTATATTTTGATAGTTGTCACTGGTTTTATGATGATAGCTCTTTCAAGGCTTTCATATTATTACGCAATAGGTCAAATAGGACCTAGTAGAACAATTCCAATTGCTGCAAGTACTCCGGCGGTTAGTGCTTATTTAGCCTCTCTTTTTTTGAACGAACCTATTACTTTGAAAATGTTGTTGGGTCTGGTTGTTTTAATGGTAGGAGTGATTTATGTAGTTCGTTCTTCTGTTTCTCTGCAAGATTCGCAAGATTCAAAATCTAAGAAACGAATAATATTGGGATACTTGTCTGCTGGAGCCACAACATTGAATTGGAGTTTGTGTGGAACAATGCTGAAAGCTATCTCTAAAGATCTTCCTACTGAGTACGGACCTTTTGGAACCTCGATGTTTGTAATAAATATAGGTTGTGTATTTGCTTGGTTGTTGTATGTTTTTTTTAAACCGAAAGATATCGAGAAAAGAAAATTTCCTAAAAAAAATTGGAAATGGTTAATATGTGCTGCCGTATGTCAGACAATAGCAATTCCTTGTTATACGAATGCGTTGTCTTATACGTTAGTTGTAAATGTCTCTTCTATAACTGCTTTACAACCGTTAGTTGTGATCCTTGTTTCAAAAATATTTTTAGATCAAATTGAAAAAATTAATATGAAGTTGATAGGAGGAGCATTAATGTCTGTTGTAGGAACTATATTGATTCTTCTATCTTTCTAAAATCCAAAAAAACTAATTAATATCTTCTCAATACTCCGACTACAACACCTTGTATTCGAAGACGATCTTCTTCAATCATAATAGGTTCCATTGCAGAATTAGATGGTTGAAGACGAACCCAACCATTAGATTCATAGTAGAGTCGCTTTAGAGTAGCACTTAAATTGTCGACGAGTGCAACGACAGTCTCTCCATTTTGTGCAGATTGTCTCTGTTCGACAATAACGTAGTCCTCGTCCTGTATATGATCTTCTATCATAGAATTTCCTTTGACCTTCAAAACGTATAAATTGTTTTTTTCTGTTGCCCATGGCAGAGGAATTGTTTCAGTTTCTTCTATAGCTTCCAGAAGACCACCGGCAGCAATTACACCACGCAGAGGCAATTCTGTTATTCGTTCTTCAGGCAAAATATTTTCAACTGCAAGCGTTTCAGGCATTAATTCTATAGCACGACTTTTATTCCAACTTCTTTTAATCATTCCTTTTTGAGAAAGATTTTGAAGATGTTTATGAACTGTAGCTGGCGAAGTAAGATTGAAATTTTCACCTATTTCTACAATACTAGGTGCATATCCTTGTTCTTCTATAAAATCTTTAATGTAGTCATATATCTGTCGTTGTCTTTTCGTTAAAAACATGTTCTTCTCCTTAAAAGCGAAAATAATACGTTTACAATACAAACAAAAAACGAACATACTTGTCAAGCGTTTATTTCATTTTTTTCTTTGTAAGTTGAGAAAATCCTTTATTATTCTTAAAATTAGATTTAATCAATAATCTTAAAATTTAAATTTAGTTTTTGGGAGACTGTGAATCAATGACCAAAATGACAGCGGGACATGCAGTAATTGAAGCATTGGTTGAGTTAAAAGTGCAACACGTAATAGGCATGGCAGGTTCTTGTATGATTGAAATTCTTGATGGTATGTACGGAAGAGACGATATTCATTTTCTTACAGTACGTCATGAACAATCTGCGGTACTGATGGCTGATGCCTATTCGCGTTTAACTAGGAAGCCAAGTGTTTGTATGGCCACGAATGGTCCAGGTGCGACAAATTTAGTAACGGGAGTAGCTCATGCACAAGGTGCACAGAGTCCAGTTATCGTAATAACTGGGGCACCGATGATGAAGGATACATTTAGAGATTCTACGCAGGAATTGGATCAAATTGCGATGTTTAAACCTATGGTCAAATGGTCTGTTCAAGCAAGAAGACCGGATAGAATTGGTGAAATAATTCAGGAAGCATATATGATGTCTATTTCTGGAGTTCCTGGCCCTGTTCATGTAGATATTCCGAGAGATGTAATGATTGAGTCGGTTGAATTTGATGCTTCCAAAAATCTCTGGGATACTAGTCGACCTTCCTATGCACCAAATCCTCTCCTTATAGATAAAGCTGCTGATATGTTAAAACGATCAGAAAATCCGGTTATTATTGCTGGTGGCGGAGTTCTATGGTCAGAAGCAAGCGAAAAGTTAACAGCACTAGCTGATTCTCTTGGAGCAGTCATCATGACCTCTACAGGAAGAGATGATGTTGTTGATAACCACCATCCTCTTTTCTTAGGTTCAATTGGAAGAGGAACAATACCAGAGGCAAGAAAACTCTTTGAAGAATCTGATCTAGTTATTGCAATAGGTACTCGCTTAGCTCATTCGAGTACTTTCCTAAAATCAGAATTCGTTCCTAAGAAAGCTAAACTGATTCATATAGCTGTTGATCAAAGTGTGATAGGGCGAAATTTCAAGACAGATCTAGGGATTTGTTCTGATGCTTCGTTGGCAATTGACGCTTTAAATGTAGCTTTAGGTCAGGAAAAAAAATCACGTTCAAATTGGCGAAAAAAAATAGAAGAAGTAAAAAATGATCAAGAAACTCATAGAGCTAAAGCTTTTGAATTGAATGCGAAACCTATCGATCCAAGAAGAGCTCATATGGCATTATCAAAGGTTTTAGAGCCAGGCACTATTTTAACGAATGATGCAGGAAGTGCGGCTGGTTTCATTTATGAATATCAGAGATTTGATCGTCCTCATAGTTTTATATCTCCCCAAGATCTTGCTGCTATTGGAGTAGGCTATCCTCTTGGTCTTGGCGCAAAACTTGCATGTCCTGATAGGCCAGTTGTCACTATCAGTGGAGATGGAGCTTTCTTATGTAATGGTTCTGAGATTGAAACAGCCATTCGTGAAGGATTAAATACCGTTTGTATAGTCTTGAATAATTTTAATCTAGCTTCTGAAAGAGCTTATCAAAAACATTTTTATAATGAACGTTATGTCGCTGATCAAATTGGTAATCCTCGTTTTGATGAGTATGCACGTTCTTTTGGCGCAAAAGGATATCGAGTTGAGGACGCTCAAGATCTGGAAGATGTATTTACTGAGGCTTTAAAACACGATTCTCCTGTTATTGTTGAAGTGGTTATAGATCAGGATATTTTTCCTGGACCAAGAAGAAAAGATGCAACAAAAAAATAATTTATTTGAATTTTAAGTATGATCCTCTATCGATTTTTCAGATAGATGTATTCTTAAATATAAGAAGCATGCGATTATAGATACAAAAATACAGATTGGACCTGCGGTTTTTATTCCACCAATTGCGTAACCTAATCCCATGATAGAAGCACCTAACATATGTCCTAACTGATTGCTAGTAGAGTAGAATCCAATTATAGAACCTTTGGCTTCAGGTGCGACATTAGTAAGAAAATTCATAACCATAGGTCGACTAGTTTGACTTAAAAACATTAAACAGAAACCACATATTGCAGTCATTATAAATGTGGTTTCTACAGTGAAAACGAATATCATTAAAAATCCTTGAATTAAGGCCATGAAAGAAATGTATTGAAAACAATTTTTAAGTGAACCGAATGGGCCTGCAAAAAGAGCTCCTGGTGTTGCTCCTAAAAGAATGTAGGGGAGTAATACTGAAATATCTTGAATTTGAAGTTTGAATTTTTCGATCAAAAGAAGGGAAATATATGTTAAAAAAACTGCTGTGATGAATCTTTCACAGATATTTCCACCAATAATATGCCATGCTTTTGAATTTTTTATCCAAGAAAACTGTTTTGAAATTGTATAATTTTTTTTCCCTCGTAAGTTTGGAAAAAGTAAAATTACGAAAAGAACAACAAAAGCAGATAAAATTCCTAAAGCAACAAATCCTCCTCTCCATCCAAAAAAAGACGTGATATATGCAACACTTGGGAGTCCTATGAACATACCGATTGCAATTCCTGCTGTTGCAAGTCCCATACCTATAATACGTTTTTTCCCTGAGAAGAGTTCTCCTAAAGTAGATATGCAAGTTGCAGGTACAGAACCACAGAATAATCCTGTTGCAAAACGAAGTAAGAGCAGTATTGTATAATTGTTTGTTAATAAAATGAAAAAATTAGACACTACGACTCCTATTAGACCAAAAAGAAGAACGCGTTTCCCCCCTAACCTATCAGTCATAATGCCAGCTATTGGGCCACCAATACCCCAACCAAGAAAAGTTATAGCGGCAAGTTGACTCAAATTTGAAATAGATTGATCTAGTTCTGAAGACATTTCTTCTAGAATCGGTCCTATAAGAAATCCAGTAGTATAAACTGTGAAAATTGATAGAAAGGAAATAAGAATTAGCATATGCCATCCAGTTTTATAGAAAGGAAAATAAATATTCCTATTCCCTAGATGATCTATTCGGGAATTCCCTTTCGGATTTTTCTTAAGATTCTGATGTAATTAATTTCTAGCAGGTTGAAAAATTGCTACAAGCATAGTGTCTGATTCACTAGTACAGTGATTACAGTGTCGGGTCCCTTTGGGCATAAAAATAAATTGTCCAGCTCCATATACTATTTCTCCGTCGTCAAGAGCATAGCGACCGCTTCCTGAGATACAAAAAATTACTTCGTCTTCTTCATGATGATGCCAATCATGCGTTTGTCCAGGTTGAATTCGTGAATAATATACATTCAAATCTACTCCGTCTGCTTCTTTTGAAATAATTCCTTTGTGAGTTGCACCTCCTGCCATACCTTCAGAATCTAATTTTGCCGGGTCTATCAGACGAGCTTTCCTATCATCTAAATTCATTTTTATTCCCTTTCTAATTTAAAATTTGGGATAAACTTTTAGTATATTACTAATACATATATTTTGGCGTAATACTATTTTTTTGTCACTCTTTAATTGTTGCTTTTATTTAGTTCTTGAAATTTATTAGAGTCTTTTTCTGTTTCTATATTACGTATTTCTGTATAATTTGATTTTTCCTTGAATTTTATGTTCAATGTGGTAGTGAATATGATTATAGTTTTTGATTTTCCTAGGAGTATCAAATGTATCTTCGTATAGTTCTCTTTTTATTTTTTTCATTAAGTTTGATGCTTAGTCTTTCCATTTTAGATTTTGTAAATGCACAGACTAGTAAATCTGGTTCTATTGAAAAAAACTTATCTGGTTTTGATATTCCTGAAATCGCTACCTCTAATTTTCTTGGTTGGGACAAACGTGATTTTTCTAAAAGAATTTCTGGAAAAGAAACTATTATTAAGCAATTTCTTGATGAATGGGGATTTCAATTTGAGACTTTTTCTATCAACAAAGTCGTTTTTGCAATTAATCTGGACTTGGATGGAAAGTATCCTTTTGATGTAACTTTTTTGGATCAAAATTGTGATGGAGTATTTGAAACAAAGATTGAAGAAAAACCAGGAGAATCTGTAGATATGGGAATTCCAGAATGCGTTTTTAAATAGAAAATAGATTTATTCCTATATGTGGGATTTATAATGATAGATTTTGAAAAATATTTGGAAGCTTTGATCGTAGTCGACGTACAAAATGATTTTTGTCCTGGAGGTGCATTAGCCGTTGAAAATGGAGACAAAGTAATTTCGGGAATTAATAAATTACTTTCCATTGATAAATGGCTCCGTGTAGGTACTAGAGATTGGCATCCTGATAATCATATCTCCTTTCAAAAACATGGAGGGATGTGGCCCGAACATTGTGTAAGGGAATCTGTTGGATCGGAATTTCACCGTCTTCTGCATTCGCATTTTTTCCAAAAAATAGTCTCGAAAGGGACAAAAGAAACGTTAGAGGCATACTCTGGATTTGAAGGAACTGAACTCTCAGAAATTTTGACAGAACATGGAGTAAAAAAAATTTTTATCTGTGGTCTTGCTACTGATTATTGTGTTCGAGCGACTGCATTGGATGCGCGAAAGGAAGGCTTTGAAGTAGTTCTGATAAGTGATTGTGTGGAATCTGTTAATATCAAAGCAGGTGACGCTGAGAAAGCTATTCAAGAAATGACAGAATTTGGATGTGCTATGTTGAAATCAACTGATTTTAAATAAAAGTTTTAGATTTCTAAGGAGAAAATACTTGACGCTAATCAGAGTGCAAGTTCCTGCTAGTACCACAAATATTGGTCCTGGATTTGATACTATTGGTGTAGCTTTAAATCTTTACAATCGTATTGAATTAGATGAGCTTCCTTGGGGCTTGTCGATTCAGGTTGAAGGGGAAGGCGCAGGAATTATTCCTGAAAATGAAACTAATATCTGCGTTGAGGCTGTAAAGGAAGTATACAAAAAAGCGAATCGACCGTTTAAGGGATTGTGGATGAAGCAAAGAAATCATATTCCCTTGTCTAGAGGTTTAGGCAGTAGTTCGGCAGCTCTAGTAGGCGGAATTGTTGCAGGGAATCTGTTGATTGGAGAGCCTCTCAATTTAGATGAATTGGTTCAAATAGCTGTGAAAATGGAAGGTCATCCGGATAATGTCGTTCCTGCTCTGATAGGTGGTTTTTGTGTTTCTGCTATCGGAAAAAGTGGACAAACAATTTACACAAGGGTTCCTGTTCAGGAAGATTACAGTTGGGTTATCCTTGTTCCGGATTTTGAGGTAAATACTTCCGAAGCAAGAAAAAAACTGCCGTCAAAAGTGACTCTTGCTGATGCTACATTTAATGTCCAAAGAGTTGCTATGCTTCTGGCTGCTTTTTCCTCAGGAAGAAATGACTTATTTTCAGAGGGAATGGAAGA
>Ga0114933_10005387_pt1 | contig 11653 bp, 13 predicted proteins | sample 4SBtaG_FD_89691 | JGI IMG/M metagenome (GOLD analysis project Ga0114933, IMG submission 89691) | Deep subsurface microbial communities from Kolumbo volcano to uncover new lineages of life (NeLLi) - 4SBTROV12_W25 metaG | ecosystem: Environmental > Aquatic > Marine > Volcanic | place: Kolumbo... | reverse complement strand
GTTCCAAGTACATTTACACCATATTTTTGTAAAATTCCAGCCTCTTCTAGTTTAACTCCACAATTCAAAGCCGTTTGTCCACCATATGCCAACATGATTCCATCAGGCCTTTCTTTTTCAATGATAGATTCCACATATTCAGGGGTTACAGGTAAAAGATAGACTTGGTCTGCAAATCTTGTATCAGTTTGTATAGTTGCAATATTTGGATTGATGAGAACACTATTGATTCCATCTTCATGAATTGCTTTAAGACATTGACTTCCCGAATAATCAAATTCTCCAGCTTCACCAATTTTAATGGCGCCACTACCAAGAACAAGAATTTTTTTTAGGGATTCATTTTTTGGCATTATTTTTTCTCCATTAGTTGTTTTAGTTCTTCAAAGACAAATTTGCAATCATATGGACCAGGTGCAGCTTCTGGATGAAATTGTACTGCAATACAGTTCTTTGTCTTGTGTTTTATTCCTTCAACAGTTTTGTCATCAGCATTTGTAAACCATAAATTAAAATCAGATTTTTCCAAGGACTCAGGTTTAATTCCATATCCATGATTCTGACTAGTTACATAGACTTGATTATTTTCTAAATTAACACAAGGTTTGTTTTGTCCACGATGTCCATACTTTAGCTTGTATGTTTCTGTATTTCCTGCAATGCCAATAATTTGAGCACCAAGGCAAATTCCAAGAGTTGGGACATTATCTTCAATTAATTTTTTAACCGTATCAATTGTGTCAGGGCATTTTTGAGGATCACCTGGACCACTACTAAGAACAATTCCTTTTGGATTGTAAGACATTATTTTTTCATAAGGAGTATTCCAAGGAAGTAATACTACTTTGTATCCAATGTCACGAACATTTCTAAGAATTGCATGCTTTGCACCTGTATCAATTACTACAACAGTATTCGCATCATTTCCATAAATTTTTTCTTCTTTGGTAGAAACATCATCCATGAATTGTTCAGAATCATAATGAGGTGCAGATTCCAATTGCTTCTTTATTTTTTCTACATCAATTTCAGAATCAGATACTACAAGAGCTGCCATCATGACTCCGCCAGATCTAAGTTTTTTGGTTAATTCTCTAGTATCAATTCCTGAGATTCCAGGAATTTTTTCATTATACATCCATTCATCTAAAGTCATTGAAAGATTCCAATGGCTTGCAGTAAGAGATAGCTCATGTACAACTAATCCTCGAGCCTGGATTTTGCTTGATTCAAAGAATTTTGGTATTCCATCCTCATCAACTATTGATGGATCGGGAACTCCATAATTTCCAACAAGAGGATAAGTTAGAGTAAGAATTTGACCATTGTAAGAGGGATCAGTCAGTGCTTCTGTATATCCAACCATTCCAGTGTTAAAGACAATTTCACCAAAAACAGTAGTTGGATAACCAAAACCTTCGCCATCAAGAATAGTACCATCATCAAAAACTAGTTTTGCAAACTTTTTTGCGTGGATTGATTTCTTTGTAGTAATTGTGACCCTCGATAAGTCCGCATCAATGTGAATTTAAGTTTTATGCGTAAGAAAAGAGAATTTTTTTGATCGCTATTCTAAAGGGCTTGGAACTCTTCGCTCCACTTGTGATAAGCACGAATCATTTCTGTTGATACACTTGGTTTTCTTCTCTCCATAATATTTTTGAAATCAGCAGTTGTAAGTTCTCTTGGTTGAATTGGGTCTTCACCTTCAACTGGTTCATGATAATCAGGAGAATCAAAAATTTCGTGAACTGTTTTAATTTGTGCTGCTTGACATACATCCTTGATATCACTTGCACTGTATCCATCAAATAATTTTGCAAGATCGGTATTATTGATTCTCATACTTTTATTCAATTTTTCAGTATATTGTTCAAAGAGGTTTTCTCTTGCGGCTTGAGTAGGTAATGATACGTAAATTCTTTTTTGGAATCTTCTAAGGAAAGGCCAATCAAGACTCCATGGTTTGTTTGTTGCACCAATGACATATAGCATCAAATCTTTTCCTTTCCCATTAACTCCATCCATTTCAGTTAAAAATTGATTTTTAGTTCTAACTTCTCCACCAACTTCACTATTTCTAGAACCCAATAGAGAATCTACTTCATCTACAAACAAAATAACAGGTTTACCTTCTTTCTCAGCATATTGTCTTGCCATAGAAAATAATTTTGAAACATTCTTTTCTGCTTCACCTAACCATTTACTCATCATTGATGATGCATCAACATTTATGAAATATCCATCCATTTCATTTGCAGTTGCTGCTGCAAGCATAGTTTTTCCAGTACCTGGTGGACCATACAGTAACATTCCTTTTGGCCAGCCAAGAGGAAATAGATCAGGTCTTTTAGTTGGATAAACAATAGATTCACGTAATGCACTTTTAGCATCATCTAAACCAATTACTTGTTCCCAAGTAACATCAGGTTTTTCTTTCATTACTAATTCTTCAAAATCATTTTCATTTTCTTGTCTCTGAACAGATTTCTTTTGATCTGCATCAGAAGCTTTAGGATCAACTGCAGGCTCAACCCCATGAGCCTGTTGTAATGCTTGAATTCTACTATGGTAAGAATTACATCGTTCTTTGTAGATTTGATTCAGTTTACTGTTAGGGTATAATTGTAATAATTTCACTAGTGCATCAATTGCTTGCTGATAATGAGTAATTGCCATGCCACGGGCACCTTGAGAATCAAATTTGATGGCTTCAGAAGCATATTTGCTTGCTGTGTTTTCTAATTCTTGTGGGGCTAAACTCATCCTAATTACCTACGCAGTTTCTTCTCGAGAATTTTGTTGGTATTCTACGGTGTTAATCTCTGTCACAAAATTGGTTAAATTAATTCCACTCGTTTCGTGCTCATTATAATCAGGGCCATCATGATAATTTTTTTTAAAATCAGATTTTTCTGAGATATTAGTATGCATATCTTTAACCTTGTTAATAGAATCCTCAGCAGACATAATTAATTCAGAAACTTCATCATCTAAATCACCTAGAGAATCTGCAGTCTCATTGATTATCGAGGTAAAATGCTTTAGAATTGAGCGCATTTCTTTTTTATCAGCATATTTACACATCATAAAATCAGCAATACCCACAATTTTATCTAAATCCTGTAATTCTTCTAAAGAAAGTTTGTCAATTTTTGAATCATCTGAAGATTTCACCTCAGATAATTTTTTATCAATTTTAGAAGAAATAGATCTAATACGTTCTACATCCTTTGAAAAATCCCGTTTTTGATTTAACATATCAAGTATTGCATAATTTTAAAAAATCAAGATTAGGGTACTGCTTACTTAATTTAGAGCCGACCATCAATTTTACTTCATTAAGTGAAGTTGATGATTTACCATTTGATTGACTGAAATCAAATCTTGCAGTAGTAAGAGCCGCCGAATCAAGCACAATACTCCCTAAATGAACAGATATTTCAGATAATTTTTGGCTACAGTTTGGAATTATATCAAACAATTGTGCACTAACAGTTCTAATCATTGGAATTGAAGAAGGGAGAATTTCAGGAATAGTACCCACATTAGAAATACGGTTCATATTCTTTTTTACGTGAAGAAGAATCTCCAGAGAATAGGTTACGAGATGTTCAAGTTTCAAGGAATCAATCATAGTTTTATCTGATTCATCAAAGTCATGAACTAATTCTTTGTTTGTTTCTTTTAATGTAAATTGTTTTTCTTTGAGAGTGTCAATTATCCCATCTAATAGATTTACAGAATATTCCCATCTAGGAACTAGAGTTACAGAATGCGAAATATTTTCAATTTCTAATTGATTTACACTAGATTTTACCAACATACCAAATAGAACTTCTAGATTTCCTATATCAGGACGATGTATCAAATAATTTAGTAACCACAGTTACACCCATCAGTAGATACATTTTTGATTTTTTTTGAGTATTTGTGTAAAGGAATTTAGCTCTCAATTTTACCTAATAACAAATCAATGATAATCATGGTAAATGAGCACGTTTTAACAGTCAGTTTAGAAGAATTTGGATTAAGCAAGTATGAAGCACAGGCATATGTTGCTTTGATTGCAAAGGGGACAATATCAGCAAGTGAATTAGCATATTATTCTGAAATTCCAAGAACCAAAATTTATCCAACGTTGTTAAAATTAGAAAGTAAGAAACTAGTCATCATTTCAAAAAGTAAACCAATAATGTGTACAGCAATTGCACCCGAAGATGCGTTTGATGGGATTATTCACGAACAAATCAATAAAGTAAATGCAATGAATACACTAATTTCAAATTTAAAGAAAGCAAGTGAAGAGAGTAGAAAATCAAGAGGTTCAGAAGAAAAAAGATATTTCCATTTGAGTGCAAATAATGTTTTACCCCAACTTCAAACAATGATTGAAGGTTCAAAATCGTCAATTAAAATAATGACAGATCAGTGGGGATTTGGATTATTAGCAGAATGTAAAGAACAGTTATTGTCAGTACTACGTCGTAATTTAGATGTCAAATTGTTAGTATCACCATCACAAATTTGTTCTGAAGCATATAGAGCAATTCCAGATGATGTTGAAATTAGAGCATCAGAAATTACACAGAATTGTTTTATCTTTGATGAGACAGAATTGTTAATGGTAAATAATGAGAATGGTAAAGGGGCCACTTTCTCATCAACTGAAATTTTAGGAGTTAATCAAGAAAAAATATTTTCAAATATTTGGAAAAATTCAACAAAAACAAAAGCTCTTGCAGACATGACAAAAGCAGAAGCACAGGAAATTTACAAAATCATTAAAACAGTCAATGAAACAGGATTACCACACATTCTAAATTCTGCAATGGTTTCAAAAAAATCAGATGTAGACATGTTCAAACTTTTAGAAAAGAATGGAATTTCTCTCAAATCAAAGACACTAGATGATGTTATCGATATCATGGATGCAATATTGCAAATTACTTGTTCAGGACACGTGAATTTTGAGGCAAATACCAAAAATATCACAGTGGAATCAAAACTAAACAGTGGTCATTCACTACCATGGGTATCAATTTTGGATGGATGTCTTCAAAAACAAGGTTACAAAACTAGAACAGTATACCAAAATAACTCCAATAAAGGAGAAAAAGTCCTCATAAAAATAACAAAAAACTAATCAAAAAAATGCAGTTTGTATAGATTTAGAGTTTTTTCTGAGATTCTTTGTATGCAATATATGAAATAAAGTCAGATGTACTTTGAAATGGAGTATTACCTCTAAGATTTTTCTCAATATGTGCAGAGACCCTATTTGCTAATTTTTGACTATCAATCATTTTTGTATTCTTTTTGAATTAGTTCAATAGTCTTCGAATCAAATTTTGCAAAGCATTTGTTCAATTCTTCCTCATCTAATTCTTCATCATGAAATAACATGTACTAATTTTAAATTAAAAGTTCAAGACACATTACATTAGTAGATAAGAAACATGTACAAAATGCTCAAAATTGGATAGTTTTTGAAGAAATTCACACCTAGAAAATTTTCAGGTCAGCACCAATAAATAATTCCCAATAAGAAACTGATCATGCAAACAATTTCCATAAATTATATTTTAGAGTGTATGAATGATGAAAAAAATTATTTTGGAGATTTGTGGGAAACTTGTCTAAATAAGAAAAAAAGATTCAACAGGACAAAATTAAAAGAGATTTTAAAAAAAATGGAAGTTTTAGGGCATATCAAAAAGCATGGTTACAAAAATGACGCATATTATGTTAAAAATTATCATTATTCACTTGAGGAAAATATTGGTTTTATCAACAACATTATGTTTACTTATGAATCTAAAATCAATTCAACACTAAAGAAATTAGAAAATAGAAAAATATTTTTAGATATTTCAAAAAATCTAACTTCATATAAATTCAGCAAATACACAAAAACAGAATATGAGACATTACTTACAAACATGACAAGTATGTTTGAATTAGCATCATCAATTCTATGGTCTAAAGAAAATAGTGATGATGTAGAACTAAAAAAAGAATTAAAGAATTGTTTCAAACAGATAAACGAATTCATGGATGGAATAAATCAAAAACTTTTGGAAGGAAGGAAAACTCAAGAAAGAATATTGTTACAAAAAGACTTTAGCAGTAAAATTCCAAAAGCAGGGCATCTCAAAATTTAGATTAACAAATGCCACTAGAGACACTTACTAGATCCTCATCATAAAGTGCCCCTAGCAACACGTAATTTCAAATTCTGTGATATATACAACAATCCCTAAAGTTTAGAACTCAAAAGAGAATGAATAGTAAATACTAAAATCACAGTAAAATTTAGCAACATAGTCTTGATTGAAGAAAAACTAGAAACATTAGGAATTAAACTTCCAAATCCACCAACACCTGCAGGATCATACGTTCCTGCAATCAAGACAGGAAATTTGTTATTCATTTCAGGTCAAATTCCAATGGATGATGGCAAAGTCATCTTCACTGGAAAAGTTTCAAATGAAAACATGGAGGTAGCTCAAAAATCAGCAAGAATGTGTGCAATCAATTTACTAGCTCAGATGAAAAGAGAATTAGGTAGTTTAGACAAAGTTACCAAAATAGTGAAACTTTCAGGATTTGTAAATTCCATGCCCGAATTTTCGCAACATCCCAAAATAATCAATCCTGCATCAGATTTGTTTTTTGAAATATTTGGAGATAAAGGAAAACACGCCAGGGTAGCAGTAGGAGTTGCATGTTTACCATTAGATTCAATGACTGAAATTGATGCAGTTATAGAATTTTCAGATTAATCAATTTGGAAATTTTCTTAAATAGATTTTTGATGTTATTGACACATGGTGCAAATGTGTAGAGGCATATGTGGGCGTCTAAAATCAACTTCATTTACAAATAATTTACGTTACAAAATTGGTCAAAAATGGTGCTCATTATGTGCATTGTTTTTCTTTACTGAAGAAAATACATGTCCATGTTGTAAAACAAGACTTAGAACAAAAGCTAGAAGTAAAAAACATGAATTGCCCAGAATGTAAACACGAAAAAGGAAAATGTGAATGTCTTTGTTGCTGTTCTGTTTCCCAGATAGGCTGCGTATATTGTATTTTGCCAGTTTTAGGGTACAGACAAATTAAAAAAATTTTAAGAAAAAGAAAAAAGACAGAAAATTGAATCTAAAGATAAGAGCATTGCTATACATTTGTAGAAACAATTCATATATGCTAAAAATTCAGTGAAAAAATGCTCAAGATTTCATTGATGATGTTATTTGCAGTATCTATGGTATCAACATCAGCTTTTGCAGAATCAACAATTGAAGTACAAACATCAGCAGATGAAATCAAAGCTTTAGAATCAATTTGGATTTCAGGTAAAATTACAGATGTGTCAGAATTCAAACCAGTCAAACTTAGAGTAATTGGACCTGATGGTTCCATAGTATTTGCACCTCAAGTAGCAATAGGAGATAATGGAGAATTTAAAAAATTACTAAATCCACCAGTGCCAAGTTTTGATGTAGGAGTATACATTGTCACAGCTGGCCATGATGATACTCTAGTGGTTGGTAAAACCCAATTCACAGTTACCCCACAAGAGATTCCAAGAAATCCAATAGAGCAGTCAGAACCACAAGAAGTAATTGTTGATGAAAAACCAGCAATTACAAGTGGAATTACAATGGTAGCAGAGGCAGAAAATGGCTCAGATGTTATCAAAATTTTAGGAAATACTAGTTTTAGAGGCACAGACATTACACTAATTGTCAATTCGCCAGTTGGAAATCTCATCACAATTGATCAAGTGACACCTGGAATATATGGTGACTTTGAAGTAGAACTCAAAGTTGGAGGTCCAATGTGGAAAGAGGATGGAATGTATACAATTACTGCAAACCAAGGAGCATCATCAGAACATAAAGAATCAATTCAAGTAGAAATCAAAGATGGAGTAGTAGTTCCAGAATTTGGAGTCATAGCATCATTGGTTTTAGCAATTTCAATTATTGCAATAATTGCAGTTTCTGCAAAATCCAAACTTGCAATATTGCCTAGATATTAATTCTAGAGCAAGGCAATAAAATCATGTCAAAATTAGATGAAATTAAATCACATAAATGCATCTCACTAGAAACATATAGAAAAAATAACCAACCAATAAAAACACCAGTTTGGTTTGTAATTAAAAATAATTTAGTATACGTAGTGACTCGCAGTAAAACAGGCAAAGTAAAACGTCTTCAAAATAATTTGCTAGTAAAAATTGCACCATGTTCATTTAAAGGAAAAATTATGGGTAATTGGATTTCAGGTACTGCTAAAATACTGCCTAAAGAGCAAATCAAAGAGTTTGTGAAATTACGTGATAAAAAATATGGCTTTATGGCAAAAATTGCAAAATTTTTTAGTAAAAGTAAAGGTGATTTTTTTGTTTTCTCAATTAAAATAGATTGATTTAGGCAACATTAGATAATTTCATTTCTCTTTTTAGTTTGATTGTAGTAAGTCCTGCAAAACCAAAAATTATGATCAATCCAACATATGCTAAAACTTGACTATACTCTATCAAAACTGCAGAGACTCCTGTTCCAACAACACTTGGAAGCAAAGATAGTGCATATAACCACCACCCACAACAACCAAGAGGGACCAGTGAAAAAAATGAAAAGAAAGACGTAGCTGCTGTACTTCCAGTGTTTCCTCCAAAAGATTTTTTCTTTACAGATAGTTTACATCCCAACAATTTACTTTTCTCAGAGAGAAAAACTTGCAACCCTATTCCAATTCCCATTCCAACTATTACAATTGAATTTATTTGAAATGCTGCACTAATTGCTGCAAATGGTTCCAATGCAGGAGTAGTAAGTACAACTACAGAAAGATATACAACGATAGCAATTATTCCCACAAGAATTGCTTTCTGAATGGGTTTCATCATGAAACACCATAAACTAAGGTTTGAGGATGAAATGCAACCCATTCAAACCAAAATCCAGGCTCAATTGGGAGTCTCTCTAGTTGTTTTCCTTGATAAGTACCAGATATGGATAATCCATCATAATTCCATTCAGAATTAGTTTGCAAATCAAAGATTTTTCCATTTGTATAATCAAAATCTAAAACATCATCATCAACCATTCTTACAAAGGCTCGAGAATTTTCAGAAAATAAAGATGCCAACATAACAGGAGTGTTTCCTATAGAATCATTAATTATTATTTCAGACTCTATGTCATGTTGTTTGTAAGCTTTGTAAACATCATCTTGACTAAATCCAATGATAATTTCTTTTGGATGTAGTCTATCATCATTATGCTCTACTGGAAACATGATTCTTGGTTCTGTGTAATAATTTCCATATGGATCAGTTGCATACGAACGAATGTGACCAGTATCAGTTGTTAACACCACAGTTTCAGGATGAAGTTTTTTCCAATCACCCCAAGTAATTACATCAAATGGAATTAAATTTAATTGATATCCTGTTAATTCGCCTTTAACTGCAATTCCAAGAGCTTGACTCCAATAGGATTCAGTGTATCTATCATACATCAACAAGTTACTGTTGTATAATTTTCCAGACGTTCCAAACTCAACTTCTTGTCCGTCAATTATTCTCTCAAAAACTTGATTGGTATAACACAGAGGACAGTATGTAACAGAAACAGGGACGCCCCCAACTTTGTCATTAACAATTTCATGCCAAACTAAAATGAAAATAGGGTAAGCTTTTGCTTCACCATTTATTTTCAATCCGATTACAGTGTCAGAATCAGATACAAAACTAGAATCAGGTACATCGGCAAATACAGGATTGTCAATTGAGGGAATCCCATCTTTAGGAGGTCCTCCTCCTTTGATTTTCTCAAGCGGAATACTATGTCTTACACCATCTGTTTCCATAATATTCAACTTTCCAGGCTCAGAATCAACTATAGATGAAGAAGTGGGAGTTACAGGATCGTCAAAAATTTGAAATGAAATTGCTAAAACTGTAATTGCAACACCAATTACTATTATTGTTACAAGCATATTTTGATTCAATTTTGAATGTTTTTGGTCATCAAATTATTAAAAAATTGTTCCAACTATGTTTGGATTTGGGTAAATCCTTTTAATGAATTTCAAAAGCGTTTATCCATGAATACAGAAGCAAGCCTAAAAGAAAATGTATTACATGACATTACTCATTGGGGGATCAGTGCATCAATTGGTGTTATTTTCATTATTCATAGTTTGAAGAAATTTGATCCTAGCTGGCAAGAGTGGTTAGTGAGTATTGGAATTCCACCAGAAATGCAATTGCCAATTGCATTAGCAGAATTCATTGGAGGCATTTTGTTAGTGGTAGGCGTTCTTACTAGAGTTACAAGTTCAATATTTGCAGTAGTATTACTTGGTGCAATATTTCACATCAGGTGGGAAAATGGATTTTTTGTTTCCAAAGGAGGATGGGAATGGGATCTTGTAATGCTAGCTGCAGTTCTTGCAATAATAGTTGCAGGGCCTGGAAGAATTTCAATTTCACACCTAGTGAAAAAAATTCCTAGATTCTTACAGTGATTATTTTATTTTTTTGTTTAATTCTGTAAGGAATTTTTTAATTTTTGGTTTTGGAACTACAGCGCCACATGCTTTATCATGTCCACCACCAGAGCCTCCAAGACTAGTTGCTAAAAGATTTACAATTCTGCCCAAATGGACCTTACAGTCCTTTGAACCTCTAACTGAAACAGCATAGATACCATGATCAACTCGTTCTTTGTAAGCAACACCAACATTTTTCCCAGATAATCCCATAACAAAATTAACTGCGCCACTTGCACCAGCATCTAAAATTTCCATATGACCAAGATTAGGCATTGTTTTCAATCCCACCTTTACCTTTGCAATCATTTGAGATAGTTTCTCTACTTGGATTTGTGCAAATTCATAGGTGTTTGGAATATCATGTGGGAATCTAGAATCTGCTAATTCTTCAACTAAATATTGTAAATAATCAGGTTCTTTTTGATGGCCCACAATATTGTAAGTCATTACAGTTGCACTAATCAAAGCAAATTGTCTATCATAAATTTGAAGTAATTTGGAACCAATTGGTCTAGTTTCCATATAATCAGTAATTGCAGCACAGGTTGCAATAAAGGATGCATGATCATTGAGTTTTGATTTGAATGCAGTATAAGCTAGAACTGCAGTACACTCATTGATATCATGAATGACTTTAACTTTGAGTTTTTTTAGCGTCTTTACAACAATAGGATCAATATCGTGATGATCAATGTAAGTAACTGAAACTTTATTTTTTCTCAGTCTTGTCATAATATCTATAAATTCATCTTGGGTTTTTTTGCTCAATCCCAAATCACATATGAATAATGATTTTAATTTCTCATCTAATACTACTTGGTTTAATGCTTCCATTTGTCCAGGATAGTCAACTAAAATGGCATCCCCTCCAAATGCTTGTCTAATTAATGCCGCAGAACTAATTCCATCACAGTCTTCTTTGTGAGAAATACAAATTACTTTTGTTCTCTTTTTTTTGGTTACTTTTTTAGCTGGTGTTTTTTTGGTTACTTTTTTAGCTGGTGTTTTTTTGGTTACTTTTTTAGCTGGTGTTTTTTTGGTTACTTTTTTAGCTGGTGTTTTTTTGGTTACTT
>Ga0114933_10005385_pt1 | contig 11654 bp, 6 predicted proteins | sample 4SBtaG_FD_89691 | JGI IMG/M metagenome (GOLD analysis project Ga0114933, IMG submission 89691) | Deep subsurface microbial communities from Kolumbo volcano to uncover new lineages of life (NeLLi) - 4SBTROV12_W25 metaG | ecosystem: Environmental > Aquatic > Marine > Volcanic | place: Kolumbo... | reverse complement strand
GATGGGTAAGTATATTCCAATGTCTGGAAAGAATACTCCAAGAGGTTGGATTCCTGATAAAACTTTTCATAAAAATTTTGCCGAAGAAGTAATTCGTGCTCTTCATTATTTTGATGTATCAAGAGAGGAATATAACCAAGTATCTGAATTTATATCAAATTATGCAATAGAAAATTATAACTGGAAAAGAGTTGCTGAATTATGGAAAGAATATATTGATAAAATAACAGGTCAGAAAAGTTCAGATGATTACTATGAAAGATTTTCTGAAATATTAATGACTCCATATGATCATATTGATTATCTTTATCGGATGAAATATGAACAGTCAATAAATCCAAAAGTAATTTATGATATTGGTTCTAATTGTTTACACTGGTCAAAAGTTGCAAAGATGGTATGGAAGAATTCTGATATTTTTCATGTTGATGGGTATGATCAATTCGAACCTCTTTATAAAAAAAGAGGAGTTAAATATGCAATTGAAGTTTTAAGTTCTAAAGACAATAAAATTATTACTTATTTTCAAAATGCAAGAAATCATGGTGGATGCTCTTATTATGAATTAAACTATCAAGATTTTCCATACAATAAAAGTGCTTTTAGAAATCAATATTATTCTGAAGTTAAAAGAACAACAAAAACTCTAGATACTTTAATTAGAGAGCGAGGTTGGGCAAAACCAGATTTGGTTAAAATGGATGTCCAAGGATGTGAGTTGGATATTATTAAAGGTGCGATGAATACATTAAATTATTGTCCAAATATTATTCTTGAACTTCAAAATAAGGAATATATGAAAGGTGCTCCAATGAGAGATGAAGTTATTTTATATATGAAATCGATTGGATATAATTTAGTTTCTCATTTTACGCAAAATTCATCTGATGCTGATGGTGACTATCACTTCTCTAGATATAAATAAAACAAACTGAACTGAATTTTTTAGGAGTTCCATGTCTGAAAACTATAATGAAATTGCTCTTGCAAAAGCTGAGGATGTATTAGATGAGTCTAATGAATTTACTCTTAAAGTTTTACGAGAATGTGATCGTTGGAAAGAATCTGAAAGGGAATTAGCACAAGGAAGATCAAATTTTCAAATTGAAAAATTTATTGTTCATGATAATTTTACTATTCCATCGGCATTTAAATCTGCAATTATTAATAGAAAATCTGTTGCCGAAGGACTTCTTACTGGAATTCAAGATGCAAAAAGAATTGTGAGAGAGTTTCATTATAAGTGGGATGGGAAAGATAAGTCTCAACCCATTTGGTGGAAGACTCGTGATGGTGGTGAAGAACTTTGTTGGTATGATATGGATGAATTTAATTTTCATCGTTTTATTGATGGATTGAATGCTGGATTCAAGGCACAAGTTGGAGAACTTGAGTTTTTTGATAAACTTATTAAAGAACTCATTGAATTAAATGGTGGTCATCCACCAACTAAAGAAGAATTTGATGCGGATCAACCAGTTTATTGGGAAAGAAGATTTGCTAATCAGGCACTTGATGAACTTCTTGCCGCACAAACAGGAGTTTCTGGTGGTAATATTCGCTCTATGAGGAGAGCAAGTGCCCCTACAGTCCTTAAAGATGATGTGAATCGTATTAAGGAAGGATATGCCGATCCAAGTAATCCTATTGCATTCCTCGAAAGTCTTCAAAAGCATGTTGCTTCTGGTATTGAAGAAATAAGTGGGATGACGGAAAATATTCTTGCAAATAAGGAACAACCAAAACAAATTGCACAGGAAAAAGTTTCATTATTTAACGATCAACTTCGCAAATAATAAAAGAAAATGCCAAATGACGTATTTGGATTAAATACAGTTTATGATAGACAAGTTGATTCAACTTGGATAGAGTCTGAAAATTACGGATATTTTGCTGGTGGGTGGGCACAATCAGCTTCAGATCGTGTTTGTACCATTGATCGTATTGATTTTTCTAGTGAAACTGTATCACTGCCAGGACCATCATTGACTCAAGCAAGAAATGTTTTTGCAGGAGTTTCTGGTCCAGATTATGGTTACTTTGGTGGTGGTTATTCTCCACTGGGTTATGTCTGTACCATTGACCGCATTGATTTTTCTACAGAAGTAGTAGCAGTACCATCAGTAGGAAAACAATTAACTCATAATAAAAGTGGTTTGGCAGCAGTTTCTAGTTCCAATTATGGTTACTTTGGTGGTGGTTATTCTCCACCGGGTTATGTCTGTACCATTGACCGCATTGATTTTTCTAGTGAAACTGTGGCAGGACCACCAGTTCATGGGTTAAATTTATCTCAATCAAGAAATGCTTTAGCAGCAGTTTTTAATTCCGATGATGCTTACTTTGCTGGCGGTCTTGCACCAGGTAGTGTTTGTACCATTGACCGCATTGATTTTTCTAGTGAAACAGTAATAGCACCTGGTACATATCAATTAACTCAAGCAAGATATTATATGGGATCAGTTTCCAGTTCTAATTATGGATATTTTGCTGGAGGTTTTGCGGGACCTTATGCTGACACCATTGATCGCATTGATTTTTCTAATGAAACTACATCTGCACCAGGAAATGACTTAACTGAAGCAAGAGAAGCTGTTTCGGGAGTCTTTAGTTCAAATTATGGTTACTTTGGTGGTGGACTTGATGCGACACCCGCTTATGTTGCTACCATTGACCGTATTGATTTTTATAATGAAACTATATCACTGCCAGGAAATAATTTAACTCAAGCAAGAGGTTATCCGGGAGCAGTATCTGGCGGAAAATCAGTAAACTCAAAAGGAGTCAGAAAAGGATCTGATATAGACGGTAAAGGAATATCAAGTACTTATGGTTACTTTGCCGGTGGGTCTACTCCTCCTGGTCCTACCGTTGCTACAATTGACCGTATTGATTTTTCTAGTCATACTGTATCAGCACCCTCACCATCATTAACTCAGGCAAGATATGGTTTAGCAGCACTCTCTAATTCAAATTATGGTTACTTTGCCGGTGGTTTCCAATCAAATTGGTATATAACTATTGATCGTCTAGATTTTTCTAATGAAACTGTAGTAGGACCACCAGTAAATTTAACTCAAGCAAGAGCTGGTTTAGCAGCAGTTTCCAATTCCAACTATGGTTTTTATGCTGGTGGTGAAAGATTTGATTTTGAATGCACTATTGACCGTTTAGATTTTTCTAACGAAACATTAGCAGTGCCATCAGTAGGAAATGAATTAACTAAAGCGAGACAATTTTTAGGAGCAGTGTCAAATTCCAATTATGGTTACTTTGGTGGTGGTCGTACTCCACCTACTGTTGTTACTATTGACCGCATAGATTTTTCTAGTGAAACTGTGTCACTACCAGGAAATAATTTGACTCAAGCAAGAAGTGGTATAGCAGGAGTTTTTAGTTCTAATTATGGTTATTTTGGTGGTGGATCTCCATCCGTATGTACTATTGATCGCATTGATTTTTCTACAGAAACCGTGGATGGACCATCAGTTCATGGAGCAAGTTTAACTGCAGCAAGAAGTAGTTTAGCAGGAGTCTCTAATTCTAATTATGGTTACTTTGGTGGTGGGGGTGCCACTATTGATAATATAGATTTTTCTAGTGGAACTACATCACCGGCAGCATCATTATCACAATCGAGAGAAAGATTGGCAGCAGTCTCAAACTAGCTGATAAATAATAAAAAATAGAGATAAGATAAATGCCAAGAGTATTTGGTCTTAAGAAGGTATATAATAGACAAAGAGTTGATAATTGGTCAGAGTCTGCTAATTATGGATACTTTATTGGAGGATCTTATAGCGATATTGATCGTTTAGATTTTTCTAATGATACTATATCGAGACCAGAAAGTAATTTAACAGATACTAGATATCTTGTAAAAGGAGTTTCTAGTTCTAATTATGGATACTTTGCCGGTGGGTTTAATCCATCGTATGTTTGTACCGTTGATCGTATAGATTTTTCTAATGAAATTGTATCACTACCTGGTAACACATCAGTAACTCAAGCAAGAAATAGGATAGGAGCAGTCTCTAATTCCAATTACAGTTATCTTGCTGGAGGAGAGAGTCCAAGTGATGTATGTACCATTGACCGTCTAGATTTTTCTAATGAAACTGTAGTAGTACCACCAGCAGGAAAACAACTAACTCAAGCAAGAACTACGTTACCAGCAGTATCTAATTCCGACTATGGATACTTTGCTTATGGTAGATCACAGAATTGCTTAATTGATCGTCTAGATTTTTCTAGTGAAACTGTAATGGGAACACCAGTTCATGGAATAGGGGGAACTCATAGGAGAAATGGTGCGGCAGCAGTCTCTAATTCTAATTATGGTTACTTTGCTGGTGGTTATGAACCACCTTATCTGGACATTGTTGACCGCATTGATTTTTCTAATGAAACTATGTCACAACCAAATAATAATTTGAGTGGTGTATCTCAAGATGCAGCAGGAACCTCCAATTTATATCATGGTTATTTTATTGGTGTTGGTCCTGGCTTTACCTGCTTAGTTGACCGCATTGATTTTTCTAGTGAAACTATATCGGCACCAGGAAATAATGTACCTTATCAAGGTACATATTTTATGGCATTCTCTGGAGGAAAATCAGTAAACTCAAAAGGAGTCAGAAAAGGATCTGATAGAGACGGAAAAGGAATATCAAGTACTTATGGTTACTTTGCCGGTGGTCTTAGTTCTACAACAGGAACTCTTTGCACCATTGACCGCATTGATTTTTCTAGTGAAACTGTAGTAACGCCAGGTACATATCAATTAACTAAAGCAAGAAGTAATAATGCTTCTTCAGGACTCTCAAATCCAAATTATGGTTATTTTGGTGGTGGTACTTCTCCAATACCAACACCAAATTCTCTTTCTTGTACCATTGACCGTATTGATTTTTCTAATGAAACAGTAGCAGTACCACCAGTAGGAAAAGAATTAACTCAAGCAAGAAGTAGTTTAAGTACAACTTCTAATTCCAATTATGGATACTTTGCCGGTGGTGGTACTGATGTTGCAAAGGTTTGTACTATTGATCGCTTAGATTTTTCTAATGAAACTATACTGATACCCGCCTCAACATCACAATTAACTGAAGCAAGACGTGGTTTTGGTGCGGTCTCTAATTCCAATTATGGATACTTTGGTGGTGGTGCAGTTAATCCACCTTTGCCAACTCAGGTTTGCACCATTGATCGCATTGATTTTTCTACTGAAGTATTAGCAGTACCATCAGTAGGAAAACAATTAACTCAAGCAAGAAATGCTTTAGCAGCAGTCTCTAATTCTAACTATGGTTACTTTGCTGGTGGATATTTCTATCCACCTACTACTCGTCTTGCTACTATTGACCGTTTCGATTTTTCTAATGAAACTATACTGATACCCGCCTCAACACCACAATTAAGTGAAGGAAGATCTGGTTTAGCAGCACTATCTAATTCTAACTATGGTTATTTTGCCGGTGGTTCTGATGGTTTATACGTTGAAACTATTGACCGCATTGATTTTTCTACAGAATCCGTGACTGATGCAGCACCAACAGAGTTATCTGCAACAAGAATAAGTGCAACAGGAGTCTCAAACTAACTGATAAATAATCAAAACTACATTATTTTAGATGGATATTTTGCTTGGAAAAATATTGATTCAACCAAATGTTGTGACAAAAGAAGGTTGTAAATATTTAACAGACTATGTAAAAAATGCTCCTAGAGATAGAATGGGAGTATATGATGCAGATAAGGCAAATGAAAATAGAAGGGATGAGCATAAAGTTGATAAGAGTATTAGAGATGTGGAATGTGCTGATATTACTCCCATTTTACCAGAAGTAAAATCTCTTTATGATGACTTAGTTTATAATGTCATCAATCCATTTTATAATTTTAAAATTCGTGATAGTGAAGTTCCGCAATTTTTATATTATGAAAAAGGAGGACACTATAAACCTCACTATGATGGCGAATCTATGTGGACAAATCCCGATGGATCAAAGCAATGGAAAAAATCAGTCGATAGAGATATATCAACCGTTCTATTTTTGAATGATGAATTTGAAGGAGGAGAGTTTGTTTTTCCTGCCTGGAGAATAAGTATTAAACCAGAACCTGGTTTATTGGTTGCTTTTCCATCAACACACCACTATCTTCATGGAGTACAACCAGTTACTTCTGGAAAAAGAGTTGCAAGTGTTTGTTGGATGAGAGTCGAAGGTGTTCCGACAAAAGAAGAACAAGACAAAGAAATATCAGAAAAGTATGGAATTAAAGCTTATTGATTTAAAAGATTATAACATTTTTGATTTCTATCAAAAGCATAATCCGCATATTGTCCATTTTTTCTTACATAATGTAAGAAGAGTTGCATAAATCTATCGTTCTTGTGAGTTCTTAATGGCGATCTCCAATGAGGAACTATTGTTCCTAAGTATGCAACCCCATGCCCAACTGGAGTTACAACTTCCCTACGTTTTCCTGTAAGGTCTTTAAGTTTAATTGGCCATTCTGCATCACCACATATATTCATGGTTACTGATACTTCACATGATGGTCTATCAGTATGACAATTCATCCAACCTTTATTATGATATGTTGTTGTAAACCAATAAGAAGGAATTAATTCTTCTCCAAGAATATCTTCTAATATTGGATGCATTCTTTTAACAACAAATATAGATGATTTTGGTGCATAACAACACATTACATTTCCTCTTTCAGGATCAAAGTGTGTTTTTAAACCTCCAAGATCATGGACAGCTCCCATTAAGTTTTCATACTTAATTTGTATTGCTTCTGTCTTTGAAATAATATCTGGGACATAATGCCATCCTTTCTTTACAAGACTCATAATTAAGTATTTAAAAAAGCTTTTATTATATATCCTTCAAACCCAACAAAGGTATTCTACTCATGTTTTGATAACTTGTCAAGTTTGTTGGTTGTGCTATAATCATAAATATCTAATATAGAAAAATATTATAGAGAGGTAATTATAAGGTGCCATTGAAGAAACCTTCTGATTTATTTGGTGATAATTCTCCAGAAGAAAATAATATTCCAATAGTCGAAGTTTCTGAAGAAAATTTCGACAATGTTTTTAATGTTTTCAATACATATAAAAAGTATCTTGATGACTTTGAATTAAAGTTAGAATCTGTTAACTATCTTTCAGAACAGATTACTTCATTGAAAGATGAGATAAATCAAGCTATTCGTAAGGAAGATCTTGATAAGGCAATTCTTGCCCAACTTCTTTATGTCAATGAGTCTATTAATAATATTGAAAATAATGTAAAGACTATTAATGAAGAGAAGTTGAATGAGATTCGTAATGATTCTTCGTATCTTTTAAAAAAAGTAGAAACTTTTATTGATGATGAGATTCCAAAACATAAGAAAAGGATTACTGAATTTGAATTAAAAGTAGAGGAAGAAATTGGAAAAGTAAATGATGCAACTTCTTCTGTTGTTTCTATAGAAGAGTCTATTGAAAAGACTATTGGTGAAACAAAAGATCAGTTTGATGATTATGAAAAGAGAATAGAATATATTGAAAACTATCTTAAAAAATCTGCACTAGGATCTTTTAAGAAATCCTTACAAGAAAGAATCTCTCGCATTAGATCTGATGTTAATGATAATGAAAATAAAGTTCGTCGCCAGACTATTGAAATTGAGAATGTAAAAAAGGAAATTTTTGAAGCACTTGAGACTCTTAAAAAAGAATCTCTACAAAAAGAAATAGATGCTGTTATATCATCAAATCAGATTATTACAAAATCTGTTGATCACTTAAAAGAAGAATCAAAAATTGCTAGTGATAAATTTGATGAAGAAGTTGTAAAGATTCAAAATTTAAGAGAAGGATTAGAAAAAAGAAATCTTTCTTTTTCCAAAAAAATTGCAGATCTTCAAAAACTTTATGAAACTATTGAAATAAACAATACTTTCATATCGGAGCAAGTAGAGAAGAAGGAAAGTACAAGTGCAACTAAGGATCCATTAGCACCACTAGACCAAAAGTTTGCAACACTTCAAGATCTTCAGGACCATTATCGTCTCTTTATTAATCGTATTCAGCAACAACTGACTTCACTTGGTGGCGGTGGTGCAGGACAACTGAGAGAAATGTCTGACTTTGCAGATTTTCCTGCAATAAAAACAAACTCTGCTGCATACGATTCTAAGTTTCTTGCATATAACAATTCGACAAATCTTTTTGAACTCAAAGATGAAGTCAAAAGATTAGTTGTTAATGCAACTAATCCTGGTGCAGGAACAACACACACAGAAGATTTTGTTGTTGAGGGTAATGCAAGAGTTGTTGGTATTCTTACAATTGGTGAAGCATCCATTACTCTAGATGCCGAAACTGGAAGAATTGCTTCGGGTGATGTAGAAATTCTTAATGAAGGTGGTGGCGCATCTTATATTGGCACGGTTACTGCTGGTGATTTTGTCACAATTGGTGGTGGTGATGCTATAGGTATTAATTCTACTACAATTAGTGGTCCATCAGTTATTACAATTGATCCAGCTGCTGTTGGTGATAACACTGGAACAGTTAGGATTAAGGGTGACTTAATTGTTGAAGGTACTGAAACTAAGATTGAAAGTCAGACCCTGGAAATTAGTGATAAGACAATAGGTATTGCTTCGGCTTCTAGTCCTTTAAATGATACTCAATTAGATGGTGCCGGAATTGTTATTCATGGTAGTAATTCTAATAAGAGTTTAACCTGGGATAATTCTAATTCTAGATTGGGATTCAGCACTGATATACATGCTCCAAGATATTTTGGTGATGGTTCAAATCTTACAATTAATCTTGGTGATCTTGCTAATGTTGATACTAGTAATGTTGGTGCAGGAATTGGAACTAATTTCTTATTAGTTTTTGACCCAACCATTCCTGGATTTAAATTAGTTGATCCTACTACACTGGGTATTAATAATGATTATAACACTGATATTGATGTTGATGACTTTGGTACTTATCCCTGATCTATAAATACCCATATATAGAGATAGTGTAGAATAGAAATGTCTAAGAGGCTTCAAATAAGAAGAGGTTCTGGTAATCCTGGTAATATTTTTTATGAAGGTGAACCTATATTTGATAAGGTTAATAAGGTACTGTATTTTGGTAATTCTGGTTCTGGTGGTACAGGAGCGGGAACTTCACTTGCAAGTGCCGAATCATATTCTGCCGTATTAGAATTTTTATCCTCTGCTTCTGCGACATCTTCTGGTGCTGTTAGATTTTATGAAGATACTGATAATGGAATTAATTATGTAGAATTAAAAGCACCTTCAAGTGTCGGTGTAAATACTGTTTTTATTTTACCAGTATCTGACGGAACTCCTAATCAAATATTAAAGACAGATGGTCAAGGTCAATTAGGATTTGTTACTGTTACTGAATCTGTAGTTACAGACCTTCAAAATTATCTTACTGATATAGTAAACGATACAACACCACAACTTGGTGGAGATTTGGATCTTAATGGTAATAATATTACTGGTACTGGAAATCTTAATGTTACTGGTATTGTTACTGCCACTTCGTTATCAGGCGATGGTTCTAACTTAACTTCTTTACCAGTTCCTACCACTATTACAGTTGCTGATGAGAGTTCTGCTAGAAACTGCTTCCCTATATTCTCTACTGATGCCACCGGGGATGTAAATCCAAAAACAGGATCTAATCTAAAGTATGATGCCATTAATGAACAATTATCTGCTCCCAACCTTTGGGCAACTGATTCATTGAGGATTTCTGGAACTGGTGGTGACGTTACAATCTCTGGTGGTATTGTTACTGCTACAAGTGGTCTTGGTGGTTCTCCTGGTATTGTAACTTATTATGGTGATGGTTCTAGTCTTATCAACTTAACTGGTGCTTCTGCAGCAACTTATGGAGATGCTGATTCTACTCCGGTTATTGTAGTTGATGCTGATGGTAGAATAACGGGTATTACTACTGTTGCTACTTCTGGTAGTGGTGGTGGTGGTGGAGGAATATCAACAGATACTCAATTATTTGATGGTTTAGATAGCACAAGTTTCTTAAGGTCTGATGTTGCCGACATTAAAACTTCTGGTGATTTAACATTTAGTGATAATGTTAAATTGAATCTAGGAAGTAGTGGGCAGCATGATAGTTCGATTTATCATAGCGGAACAGATGCCACATTTGTTAGTAGAAATGGAGATATTGTTCTTCAAACTATTGATACAGGAGAAGGTGGACTTGGTGATGATATTATTATCAAAGCAGGAACAGGCAATACTTCCATCTTTGCACACAATAATGGTGCGGTAGAACTTTATCATAATAATTCTAAGAAATTTGAAACCACAAGCACAGGTATAACTGTTACTGGTGCAATTGTTAAATCTGGTGGCACATCGGCACAATTTTTGAAGGCTGATGGATCTGTAGATAGTAGTACATATATCACTAGTGCTGATGGTGGTGATGCTGCAACACTTGATGGTGTTGATAGCGCAAGTTTCTTAAGGTCTGATGCTGCCGACACTAAAACTTCTGGTAATCTGACTTTTAATGATAATATTTACGCCCGTTTTGGTACTAGTGGTGAAATGACCATCGTTAATGATGGTACTGATAATCATATTAGAAGTGCTTTTGATGAAGATTTAAATATTGAATTGTCCCCTGATGGTGGAACACCAAAAATTTATATTAGACCAACAACGTCACATCAAGGTATTACTTTGGGTGGTGGTAGTGGAAATCCAGTAGAACTTTATCATAATAATGCTAAGAAATTTGAAACTACTGGAATTGGTGTATCTATTGTTGGTACAGGTAATACGGCAACAATTGCTGGTCCATCAAACCTAGTTCTTGATCCAGGAACAGTCGGTGATAATACTGGAACTGTAACTGTTCTTGGTAATCTCCAAGTGGATGGTACTCAGACAGTAATTAATTCCACCACAATGACGGTGGATGATCTTAATATTACTCTTGCTTCTGGTGCAGCTAATAGTCAGGCAGCTAATGGTGCCGGTCTGACTATTGATGGTGCTTCTGCTACATTTAATTATGCTTCTAGTGGTGATAAATGGATTGCTAATAAGTCCATAGAAGCAACTTCATTCGTTAAGACTGGAGGCACATCATCACAATATTTGATGGCAGATGGTTCTACCTCTACCGGTGGAGGTAGTGGAGTTGCCTCAACTATTACTGTTGCTGATGAGAGTTCTGATACCACTTGCTTCCCTGTATTCTCTACTGCTGCTACTGGAGATGTAAATCCAAAAACCGGATCTAATCTAACCTTTAATTCTTCTAACGGAACTCTTACCGCTACTGAGTTTTCTGGTGGTGGTGCTGGTATAACAGGTGTCGCAAAACTTTCGGGACAACAATTATATTCTTCAGGTGACTTAAGATTTGCCGACGATGGTGGAATTTATTTGGGTACTGGGTATGATATGTATATACTCCACCTTAGCAGTGGTGGTAATTTAATTCGTGGTGCTAATCAAAACCTTACTATTGATACTGCAATTTCTGGTGATATTTTAATAAAACCAATAGGATCTGTTGAACTATATGAAAATGGTAGTAAGAAATTGGAAACTACTGGTAGTGGTGCTATAGT
>Ga0114933_10005384_pt1 | contig 11655 bp, 9 predicted proteins | sample 4SBtaG_FD_89691 | JGI IMG/M metagenome (GOLD analysis project Ga0114933, IMG submission 89691) | Deep subsurface microbial communities from Kolumbo volcano to uncover new lineages of life (NeLLi) - 4SBTROV12_W25 metaG | ecosystem: Environmental > Aquatic > Marine > Volcanic | place: Kolumbo... | reverse complement strand
TATGGAATTGAGACCGAATCGTATTAAACGCAAGCTCGCCAACAATGAGAACGCTGTTGTCGTCAGCGGGCCTACCCATCCAGACGATATTGATGCTTTTGGCCCAAGTGGTGTCGATGGTATTTGGTTGGAAGGTGAGCATGGTGGTGTTGATGCAGGCGAATTAGGCAACCTGACGCGGGCGTGTGACATCTGGGGCATGACGTCTGTCGCGCGTGTCGTTTCCAATGATCAGAGCCTGATTTACCGGACGTTGGATCGCGGTGTGCAAGGCGTGGTGGTGCCACACGTTAATACGCGGGAAGAGGCAGAGAATGTTGTAGCTGGTGGAAAATTCGCGCCGCTGGGTCGACGGGGAATTTTTCCGAGTAGGCAGAGTTATGGGGTAACTGATTTTTATCGTAAAGCGAACGATGAGACATTATTGGTAGTACTGATCGAGGACATCGTGGCATGGGAAAACCTTGATGACATTATCAGTGTCGAGGGTATCGATGTATTTTTTGTAGCCCCTGGAGATTTTGCAGCTTCCATGGGCCATATCTGGGATTGGCAGCATCGTGAGGTTCAAGAAAAGGTCGACGACGCCATATCACGGATTGTGGCAGCTGGGCATTCTGCCGGCACACTCGCAACCAACGAGACGGTTGAGCGGTATGCGGCGCTTGGAGCACGTTTCTTTTTTACCGTGAGTCAACCTTGGATTAACGCGGGTGCGCAGGAGTTTATGGCTCGAGGAGAAACTGGCCGGCAGCGCAATCGGTGAACGGATATTTCTGGATAATATCGCTCGATTTTTCTCGAAAAGGCACTCACGTTATGAATTCCACACACTCGACAGTGCGCTCGGCCTTACACCGCCGGTCGTCACAACGGCTCAGATTGTGGAGAGCAGTTTCTGCATACCTTCCCCCAGTTGCGCGAGGTTGGCCTGATAGATAAAGCGATCCCAACCAATGCAGAAGTGTCTTACTCCTAGATCGATATATCGCTGCGCCGCTTCCACACTGCCAATTTCAATGCGAGGCGGCACGCCGTACTCGATAGATTTTCGTATGACGAGCTCTTCGAAGACCTGAATCTCTGGGTCATCCTCTAGCGTCGGTTGGCCGCGGGAAAAACCGAAGTCCGATGGTCCCCATTGAGTCATATCAGCATCACGTGCTTTAGCTTTGCTCAGTATTGCATCGAGATTATCTACTGCTACATTTTTCTCGATCATGATCAAAAATAGTATTGACTTGAGGTCATCAAGGTAACCAGTCGCATCGTAGCCACCGAGTGCAGGCCGGCGTAGTTTCACTCCGACTAGGCCACCGTATTCTGGTGTGTCCGGTCGGATGGTTTGGTAACACGTTTCTACGTCAGTCTCGTCACGGATATCAGTAAACAAGATGGCTTTGAATCCTGCACCGAGAGCCGCCTGCGCCCAGAAACCCTGTCCTTTTTGGTCGAGTTTGATCATCAGGGGCAAGTTTCCACATTGGCCGGACCTGGCAAAGTGGTAAAGCAACTGCATGTCAAAAGTGGAATATTCGGCGCAATACTCTCCGTAATCAAAAAGTCCCGAATCACCAATAATTTCTGGCAGGTCGGGGTCGCAGGATAAGAAATGGGTGCCTAGCGTGGGTTGTCCTGAGGCGAGCTTGTCGCGCAATGTGTTGTGTATGATCATAGGCCTAGCGGTTAACGGGTTTGTTGGTGAATGGTGACCGGTCGTATTGTGTCAGGGTGCGGCATCGGGTCAAGGGTGTTGAGGATACCCCACCGTCAGACAACTTAAGGACAGCTGACAGTCTTTTAGCTCACAGGGATATAAGCTTACGAGCTCGATGGTATTTTAAGCGAGGTATAAAGTGGTCTCTACGAAGCGACACTGAAATATATTGGAAAACGTCGGCGCATGGCACTGCAAAGACAATGACATTGAGTAAAGTAGTGTGAACATAGTGCCAGGCACGGTGTGAGTTGTCCTGGTTTATTACACTCAGCATGTAGTTAGCCGTGTGATTTTCTCGCGAGCACGATACCACAGTAAATGTTTTGAAATAGAGGAGGCTACGCGATGACAGGTTCATTGAGCGCAGAACAGGTTCGTTTCTTTGACGAGTGCGGGTATCTTTGTCCTCTAGCAGGCATCCCTGCCACGGAAGCTTCCAGCTATGCAGATAAATTGGCCGCCTACGAAGAACATTTGGGTGTTGAGCCACAGCAGTATTTCAAGATCAAGGCGCACATCGCTGCCCCGTGGATGACTGAACTTAGTCGCCATCCAGCGTTGGTCGATGCGGTCGAATCATTAATCGGGCCGGATATTCTTCTATTCGGCGCCTCGTTGTTCGCAAAAAAAGCGAATGACTCTCGCTTCGTTTCCTGGCACCAAGATAGTGCCTACTACGGTTTGGATCCGCACGAAGAGGTGACTGTCTGGGTCGCGTTGACTGAAAGTCGGCGGGAAAATGGATGCCTACGAGTTATTCCTGGGACCCACCGAGGTCCTAATCTGAAGCATGATGAAACCTACGACCCCCAGAATTTACTTGCCCGCGGTCAGACGATACGAGGGTTGAATGATAGCGACGCCGTTGACCTCGAACTCGAAGCCGGTCAAATCTCGATACACCAGGAACGCACGGTCCATGGATCACTGGGAAATGATAGTGATCGAGCGCGAATTGGTTTGGCCTATTTCTACATGCCCGCACATACTCGATCGACTTTGGGTCGCCGCAGGGCGACCCTGATTCGGGGCGTCGACCGTTACGGCCACTGGGATGTCGATCGATTGCCTCGGTATGATCTTGACCCCGTCAGTATCGAAGAGTTGAAGTCGGCCTGGGAGGCTTATCGGGATCGGGGATTTAGTCAGGTTGCCGAAACTACTCCGGAGTGACATTTATGGATTGTCTGATTCAGGAGGGACTACCGAGAGCATGTCGGCTACGCGGGTAAACTTTTCCCGTGGTTTGTCTTTTGCTAGACCGCGCTCTATTTCATGTTGGTCGATTTTCTGCCAATCAGCAAAATCAACCGCTCTGATGGATTGCTGTTTGAGGAGGGGCAGTATGCCCTCAAGTCCCACCCGGACTGATTGGGTGTGATTGCTAAGATCTGATAACAGCGCGCTGACGGTTTCTTTCGCGTCAGCCTTGTTGGTGCCGATTAGACCCGTTGGACCGCGTTTGACCCAGCCAACTGCATAAAGGCCTGGGACGGGGCCGCCATCGTCGATTACTCGACCCTGATCATTTGGGATGATTCCTTGAGCAGAGTCAAAGGGTACGCCCCTCATGGGGGTGCCATGGTAACCAATACTGCTGAGTAGCAACCCACAGTCAATGGTTTCGTATTCGCCGGTACCGATTGCAGTTTGTTGGCCCGGAGGTCCGGTCAGATGGTTGCGTTCAAACATGACCTGCTGCAGGGAGTTGTTACCCATCAGTTCAATAGGGCTTAGGAAAAAGCGGAGAGTGCACCGGCGTGGTTTGGTGGGGTTAGATTGGGTAGTGAACTTTTTCAGTGTCTCGTAATTCCGCAGTAGTCCGCGGGCAGCGCCATCGCCTTTGGCGATTTCAGCCTCGCTGGCCGGGTTGAGTGTCATTTCGTCTTCGCGAGTTTCCAAGGCGCATGTTGAAAGTTCTGTTACTTCTTTGAGCTCTTGATAAGTAAATTTTGCCTGCACTGGTCCGCGTCGACCGATCAAATAGACATGCCGAACATTACTCTCGGCCAAGGCGTTAAGCGCGTGTTCAGCGATATCGGTGTGACGGAGTTCATCTACCGTCTTCGTAAGCATTCGGCAAACGTCGATGGCGACGTTACCTTGACCCACGATAACAGCAGTTTCATGCGATAGATCAAACACGTAGTCGCGAAAATCAGGATGGCCGTTATACCAGCCAACAAAAGCAGTGGCGCTATGACAGCCGGTGAGGTCCTCGCCTGGAATATGCATCAGTCGTCCACTTTCAGTACCGTTAGCCAATACGACCGCATGATAGTGTTGCTTGAGCGCTGCGATTGATAGGTCTACCCCAACCGTAACGTTGGCTACTAGATTAAAGTTCTCATGATCAGCAATTTTTTCGTACACCTGAATTGGACGTTTAAGTTTCTGGTGGTCAGGTGCAACACCGCTGCGTACCAGACCAAAAGGGGAGGGCAGGCGTTCGTAAAGATCAACCTGAATGTCTGGGCGTGCTCGAAACAACGCCTGAGCGGTATAAAAGCCCGCAGGCCCGCTTCCAATGATTGCAACGTGTAGGGATGGGGCGTTGTTAGTTTGGGAAGCCACGAGCCGTGGTTCCTATTAGTAAGAGACGCAGGCCCTGAAGCGCTCTCGTAGAACAATAGGATGCAATGGGACGACTGGTACTGGTTCATTACCGGACTCTACTTTAGCGATAATAAGAGTCGATTGATCCTCGTTGAGTGCCCCTTCGAGGTGTCCTGCCGCTGCTTCGCCATGACACTCAATAACGCGTTCACAACCCGCCGCGCGAGCAATGCCAGCCAGCGATGTCGCGGCGCTGGTGTAGCTGACCTGGTCGCCGGTCGATCCGTAACTGCCATTATCAATGATCACGGGAAAGAGGTTATTGGGGCCCCGGTTGCCGATGGTCGCTAACGTGCCGAGGTTCATTAACATACTGCCGTCGCCCTCGAGGGCGACAACATTCTTGGTCGTGTTAAGGGAAAGGCCAAGTGCGATTGAAGTGCATAGACCCATGCTGCCGAGCATGTAGAAATGATTATCTCGGTCCTCTATAGCAAAGAGTTCTTGCGAAGGAATCCCGATATTGCACACTACCAGTGAGTCGCGTATGACGGGCACGAGTGTTTGTAACAGTGCGTAGCGTTTCATTGATCGCCAGACATCAGATGAAAGTCAAGGAGGATAACTACTGGGCCTTGTTTGACCCGAGCAAAGTCTACGTAAGATGCGATCTCATCCAGATCTTTGGCCTCGTGGCAGTGTAGCATCGGAATCTGCATGAGTTTAAGGAGTTCTGGTGTCAGCATGCCCATCGGAGCCTGTGCGGGTACCGGTTCTCCCGGGGAGCCACGGTAACTCATTAGCATGACGATTGGTAATTGGTAGAACTGGACGAGGGCAGCCAAGGCATTGATGATGGTGCCAAGACCCGAATCCTGCATCAGTATGCAGGTGGTTTTTCCCGCCAGGCTGGCGCCGGCACACATCCCCAACCCCTCATCTTCTCGTGTAGCGGGGTGATAGGTCACTTCGGTATCTTGCTCAAGCAGGGCGATCATATTGGCCAGCAATTTGCACGGAACCGAGGTGAAGAAAGTTACCTGCTTTTCCTTGAGTGTGCCGATAATTTGGCGAGAAAATGGAGCGTTCATCGGTTTAAGTTTAACATTATGGAAAAGCGGTTCTTAGCTAAACGCCGAATGGGTTGGTTCAGTAATCTTTCTCAGTTGTGTTGCATCATGAAGGTTGTTCGGTCCGTAAAGTCGGACGATGAGTCGAATGATGATTGAAAACGCAGCGGTCAGCATTGATACAAAGGCGATCACAAGAAAAAATTTAATGAACCATCGATGACCGATGCCGGTCAGGACGGCGGTTCCTTCGTTTGTGTCCCAGGCGATTTCAAAAAATGACCAGGAATGATAAATCATCAAGGTAAGGAACGGGATCAACAATATCAGACCACCCAGTGTTTCGATCCACAATCGGCCATTGACGCTAAAGCGGGGACGAAACAAGTCCAATCGAACATGTGCGTTATAGATATAGGCGTAGGCCATTGAGCTGCAAAAGATGATGGTGTGCAGGTGCCATTCTGAGTCCTGCAGTACAGGTGAATTCATGATGGTGTAGAGGCCACTTTCGATGACGAATGGCAGTTTGCGCAGGAAGCGTCGACACACCGCATCGAACAGAATCACACCGATCATGGGTAAGATCAGCCAACCGCCTGCACGTCCCAGCCACACGACAGGGCGTTCGAGGGCGTCTGCCAGTCGCAGCAGGCGGGCCCATGGCGAGGATGCGCGAACAGTGTTTGCGTTGATGTTCACGCGTCAGTCAAATAATTGATGTGGTAACCACATTGCTATTTGCGGCCAGATCATAACGAGGGTGACGCATAGCATTTGAAGTATCACGAACGGAATGATGCCTCGGTAGATTTGGTTCATCGAGATGGTCGTGGGCGCAACACCCTTAATGTAGAACAACGCAAGACCCATCGGCGGCGTGAGAAACGACGTTTGTAGCGTGATCGCAACGAGAATCGCAAACCAGTAGACGATGTCACCTTGTGCCAGATGGTCGCCAAAATCGAGGCCGGCGACTAGTGGTGCAAACACCGGGACGACCACGAGTAGGATTTCCAGTACATCAAAGAAGAAGCCCATCACAAAAATTAGGCCGATGGCAATGAGCAAAATGCCCCAACTGCCGACACCGCTGTGATCGACCAGCGCCAAGATGAGATCGTCACCACCGAGAACTCGAAATACATAGGAAAAGCAGGTCGCACCAATAAACAGAAAAAAGACCATACCGATCATCATCGCACTACGATGCAAACTTTCTTGCAGGCTGTTCCAGGTGAGTTTTCCGCGGGCGGCAGCGAGTAAAAGTGCACCGGCTGCACCAACAGATGCTGACTCAGTGATGGTGACAAACCCCGTGAGAATCGATCCCATGACCATCCCAATCAAGGCCACGGGCGGCAATACACCGCGAATAATAATACCGCCAATTTGTCTGGCACTCATGGTGGTTGCTGCGCGTTTTAGCGGGGGCACAGCGGCGGGCATGGCGAGGCTATAGCCTCCGATATAGATAAGGTAAAGCGCGGAAAGAAGCAAGCCGGGATAAAGTGCGGCAGCGAACAGAGTGCCAATGGACATAGGCAGTATTTCGGCCAGGAAAACCAACAGGATGCTTGGTGGAATTAGAATGCCCAGCGTGGAAGAGGCGGCAATGGTTCCCAGGGCAAGTTCGGGGCGATAACCTGCCTTCAGCATCGGCGGGAGCGCAATCAGCGTCATGACGACAACGGTAGCCCCGATGATGCCGGTAATGGCCGCAAATACGGTACTCATTACCGTCACTGCCATGGCCATGCCTCCGGGAACCCGGCGCAATAAGATTTGCAATGTCTCAAGTAAATCCTTCGCGATTTCAGCTCGTTCCAGCATAACGCCCATGAAAACGAAAAGCGGGACAGCGATAATCTGCAGATTGTCTGCGATAAACCAGATGCGGCTCGCGAAGAGAAAAAACTCACCGAGGGAAAATACGCCGGCCAGTGAGCCGATCAAACCAAACAGTATCGCAACACCGCCCAGGACAAATCCAATCGGGTAGCTGGTGAAGACCAGAGCCATCAGCGTAAAAAACATCAACAGGGGTAATAATTCAACCAACATAAACGATGTTTTTTTATGGTGTAGGCGCGATGGTCATTGCAGCGCGGCAGTCGGACAACAACACGCGGTTGGCAGGTGCTAAGAGCAACTCAACAGTTTGTTAATGCGATCTGGTCTCAGCCCAGACATCGTCTAGTGCCTGGATAAAGCGGTTGCCGATGTTCTGAATTTCGGTTTCATTGATGATGAAAGGAGGGGCAAACGCGACCCGGTCACCCATGCCGCGGTGTATCAGGCCGTGGCGTTGGGATGCGGCAACGACGCGCGCGCCGATGCCGACCTCGGGTCCGAACAATTTGCGTGTCGCTTTATCGCAAACCAACTCAATGCCCGCAAGCAGTCCCACCTGACTGATATCACCGACCAGTGGGTGATTCTTCGCTGGCATCAGTGCCTGGGATAGCATTTCTCCGTTCTTTTGGGCCAACTTAACGACATCGATTTCTTCGTATATTTTAAGCGTTTCGACAGCGACCGCTGCACTAACGGGGTGTCCGGCATAGGTGAATCCGTGTGCGAAGCTGCCTAATTTATCGCTCTCGTCCAACATAGCCTGGTAGACTTTGTCATTCACCATAACGGCTGAGATCGGCAGTGCAGCGGCGGATAGCGCCTTTGCAGTTGTGAGAATGTCGGGCTGGATGTTGTAGGTTTCGCTTCCCCACATCCGGCCGGTGCGGCCGTATCCACAGACGACTTCGTCGACTACAAAAAGAATGTCATATTTTCGCAGCACTGATTGAACTTTTTCAAAGTATCCATCGGGAGGAACGACGCCACCCGCTGCGCCCATGACCGGCTCAGCAAAGAATGCAGCGATTGTTTCAGGACCTTCGGAGATGATTAGTGACTCTAACCGTTGAGCCAGTCTCGACGAGTATTCAATCTCGCTTTCGCCAGGTTCGGAATGTCGGTAAAAATGCGGCCACTCAGTATGAAGAAAGCCATCGAGCGGTAAATTAAAATCCGCATGCATATCAGGTTTCCCGCTTAGACTGACCGACGCGATGGTGCTACCGTGATAACCCATGTGACGAGAGATGATCTTACGTTTCTCTGGTTTGCCAATGGCGTTGTGGTAATACCAGACCAGTTTGATGGCTACGTCGTTGGCCTCCGAACCAGAACATTGGAATAGGACTTTTGACATGGGAACGGGAGCGATGGTCAACAGTCGTTCGGCAAGTTCAATTGCCGGTTCGTGGCTGCGATGTCGGTAGAGATGGTAATAACTCAATTCGCACATCTGGTCGTAAGCCACTTTTGCCAGGCGTTTGGTGGCGAAACCCAGGCTGGCACACCACAGGCCCGATGTTGCATCGATATACTCACGACCCTCGTCGTCATAAATGCAAACGCCGTCCCCACGTTGGGTCATTTCTGGCCCCGTTGTTTGATGATGCTGCAGGTTTGTTTGCGGATGAATGACACTCGCAATGTCGCGGGCGGCGATCGAGTTGGCTCGGTGAGTCATTGGATGGATCCTTTTTCAGCAATAATCAGCGGAATCGACTATCTTTCGCCCCTGATTGTTGGGGCTAGTAACCGCAGTTTACTTTGGAATAGGTCATGCCATTAATTCGATTTGATGCCGTCAGCTTAAAGTTTGGTGCGCACGCGTTGTTACGCGAGACGGATTTCATGATCGATGCGGGCGAGCGGGTTTGTCTTATCGGGCGGAACGGTGCCGGTAAAACATCGATGCTGCGCCTGGTCACTGGTGAGGTGGAGCCTGACAGTGGGGAAATCAATATGCCAAGTGTAATCGGCATCAGTCAGCTTGAGCAGGCATTGCCTCGGGATCTTCATCAACAGGTTACAGAATTTGTGGCTGGCGGTCTCGATACCATTCAGTCGTTATGTCGCGAATACCGTGAGCGTTCTCAGCAGGCACTTGATGCGGCGGGTTTGCGAGAACTCCAGCTGTTGCAGGATCAGATCGAAACCCACGGTGGCTGGAACGTAGAGCAACAAGTCAAAACGGTTTGTTCTGAGTTGGATCTGCCAACTGATCGATCACTGAGCGAATTATCAGGAGGATGGTGTCGGAGAGTCTGTCTGGCACGGGCACTGGTATCGCGACCTGATCTCTTGTTGTTGGATGAGCCGACAAATCACCTCGATCTGGATACCATCGAATGGCTGGAACGCCGTTTGACCAATTTCATGGGCGCGCTTTTGTTTATTACCCATGATCGTTCGTTTCTCCAGAATGTCGCTACCCGCATTGTTGAAATTGATCGTGGAAAATTGAGAAGTTGGCCAGGAGATTACCGCCGTTACTTATTTGATAAGGAACAATCTTTGAGTGAGGAACAGCGAAGCAACTCGGAGTTTGATAAAAAACTGGCGGAAGAGGAAGCATGGATCCGTCAGGGTATTAAGGCTAGACGTCGTCGCAATGAGGGCCGAGTGCGTTCGCTGATTGGTATGCGGCGTGAACGGGCGGAGAGAGTGGTGCCGGAAGGAAAAGTACGGATTCACATTGAGGAATCAGAGCGTTCGGGCAAGAAAATAATCGAGGCCCGCCGTGTTTGTTACGGCTACGGAGATACTCGCTTGGTTGACGATTTTTCTATGCGCATTCTGCGCGGAGATCGGATTGGCGTGGTCGGTAACAACGGCGTCGGAAAAAGCACGTTATTGAGAATATTGACCGGTGAATTGCAGCCTCAATCAGGCAGCATTAAGTGGGGTGTCAATATTGAGGTGGGCTATTTTGATCAGCATCGTCGATCGCTTGATCCAAAAAAAACAGTGGCCGAAGTGGTTGGTGAAGGCAAAGACTATATTGAATTGGGCGGCAATCGGCGTCACGTAATTGGGTATCTGCGGGGATTCTTATTCACGGCGAAACGAGCGATGACACCCGTTGGCGCACTGTCCGGTGGTGAGCGTAATCGAGTAATCTTGGCGCATTTATTCACCCAGCCGAGTAACCTCCTAGTGCTGGATGAACCGACTAACGATTTAGATGTCGAGACCCTTGAGGTGTTAGAAGATCGCTTGTTGGATTACAGCGGCACTTTGATTGTGGTTAGTCATGATCGCGAGTTTCTCGACAACGTGGTGACCAGCATCGTCGTATTTGAGCAAGACGGAAAAGTTCGCGAGTATGTTGGTGGTTATCGGGATTGGTTGAAGCACGGTCGGTCCTTAGCGGCCGTCGACGGACAGGGAGTAAAACTCATTGAGGAGTCATCGGTAACTATGTCGAGAGCAGATCGGCAGACCACTAAGCCCCGACTCACTTATAAACTTCAACGGGAACTCGACCAGTTACCCGAGACGATTAGTCGCCTGGAAGGGGAGGTCGAGGCGCTGAGAAAACAAGTAGCTGCGCCCGGGTTTTACGATCACCCGTACGACATGACCCGACCGGTGTTGGATCGGCTGCAGGTTACCGAAGCGGAATTAGAAGCGGTAGTCGAGCGCTGGGCAGAGCTGGAAGAATCAGGTAACGCCCTCAAGGGTGCGCGCTAATCACCAGCCAGTTTTCGAGCGTAATCTATTGCGTGTGTAAGCCCATCGGTGAAGGCTTTGCCCTGCCAGGCAATGTCAAAGGCAGTGCCATGATCGACTGACGTACGAATGATGGGCAGGCCTGCGGTTACATTAACGCCAGATTCGAATGCCAGCAGTTTCATTGGCGCGTGACCTTGATCATGATATTGGCAAACGATCCCGTCATAGCGATCCTGATGTACAGCGAGATAAAAAGTAGTATCGCCCGGTAAGGGACCTTCAGCGTCAATGCCGTTTATTCTTGCTTGAGCAACAGCCGGTTTAATTTCCTCCAGATCTTGCATTCCGAACAGACCATTTTCTCCTGCATGGGCGTTTAGGCCACAGACCGCGATACGCGGATTGGGAATAAACCGCTGAAGCGTGTCATGGGTTAGTGTGATGACGTTGAGCACTCGATCGGTTTTGCAACGGGCGATGCTCTCTTCCATCGACACATGTGTGCTGACATGCGTGCACACCACTTCGGGTGTCGCCAGCATTAGGGTAAAGTTGTCTGTGTCACAAGCATCAGCGATTAACTCGGTGTGCCCGCAGAAGGTGGGATCAGACAGGCGAGTGGCCTCCTTATTCATGGGCAAGGTGACTATGGCCCTGATCTTTCCGGCGAGGGCATCGGCCGTCGCCCGGAGCACATAGTTTCTCGCCGCAGCCCCCGCTTTTCGATTGACTTTCCCCGGTGTCAGGTCGTCTGAGGTCAGACAATCAAGATCAAGTACG
>Ga0114933_10005383_pt1 | contig 11655 bp, 9 predicted proteins | sample 4SBtaG_FD_89691 | JGI IMG/M metagenome (GOLD analysis project Ga0114933, IMG submission 89691) | Deep subsurface microbial communities from Kolumbo volcano to uncover new lineages of life (NeLLi) - 4SBTROV12_W25 metaG | ecosystem: Environmental > Aquatic > Marine > Volcanic | place: Kolumbo... | reverse complement strand
GATATGCCATTTACGATTGTTACTGCCTCTGTAATTGTCTCAGACACATCAGAAGAAGCTGAATGGGAGTCAGGTCCGAGCCGCCTCCGAAAATACGGTATGCGGACCGGCCAGAGACATCCGTTACTAAGCCCTGAGGCAGCCAATGCACATCCAGACTTCCCCGCTGCACGAGCTATGCCCTCCAATTCGTTTATTGGCACTGCACCGGAAGTTTTAGAGAGTTTAGGGTCACTCCAAAAAGCAACACAAGCTAATGAATTAATGATTTCGACATCGACCTACAGCATTGAGAATCGAATCAAAACCCTGGAGTTGCTTTCAGCTGCTTGGGAATCAGATATGCCAGAAAACAGTGAAGAAGCCCAAGAAATGGAAGTTCTAGAGAAAATTTAGTCTCGTAGGCGAGTAAATGGAGCTATAAATATGCCAAAACAAGTAATAAACGTCGCGGCTGACGACGCTCTCACCCAAATCTATAGGTTAGCTAATGACGAGGGTGAGGAAGTAATAGCTGCTCGGCTTGCAGAAAGACTCGAGCTCAAGCCTGCATCAATGGCTGGCATGCTATCTAGACTCAAACGGGACAAGCTAGTAAAAGTTGACGCGAAAAAGCGTGTCGCACTTACTGCCGACGGTTTCCGAAGAGCTGAAAATATGGTACGCCGGCACCGACTTGCCGAGTGCCTGTTGGTGAACGTTCTTGAACTCAACTGGTGGCAGGCCTACGGGGAAGCTCACCTCATGGAGCATTCCATCTCGGATATTACCGAGCCATTAATTGTAAATCGGCTTGGTAATCCAACTACATCCCCATTTGGCGCTGTTATACCGGGAAGCGGAAACACCTCTTCAATGTCCCGAAAGCGACTATCTGAACAAGTTGACGGCACAACCCACACGATCGATCGTGTATTTGAGGAAGATGAAGAATTACTCCGATTCTTTGAATCTGAGGAGCTCAAACCTGGTGCAACTGTCAGAATAACTGAGCGTGCGTCCTACAAAGGAACTATCACAATTAAAGTCGCTGACAAAGAAATTGTCTTGGGCCTACAGGCCGGAAGTAGGATTTGGGTCAAATAGACCAAATTCGCACCAATTAATCCATTTACGTATTCATGACAGGTGTAATCCCTGCTCTAATTCGACCAATGTTTCACAAGTTGACAGTAATTATTAGTATGTACTAATGTTTAATTAACTTATATACATATTTCATAAGATGTTAGAGGCACTAATGAAAAATATCTTTCAGCTGATATTTATCTCACTTATACCCATCAGCTTAGCATTCGTTTCATGCAGTAATAGCGAGCAAAGCCTGACCGTGTATTCTGGACGGTCAGAAAATTTGATTGGCCCGATTCTTGAATCATATGAACGTGCCAGTGGAGTTTCGATAAATGTAAAATACGGAAAAACTGCGGAGATAGCTGCCCTTCTCCTCGAAGAGGGTGACAAAACACCAGCCGACATTTTTATTGCACAGGATGCGGGCGCACTCGGAGCTATAGAGAGCGCGGACATGTTCGCCACGATTCCAGAAAATATTCTCAGTCTGGTAGCCCCTGAATTTCGATCTAAGACAGGACAGTGGGTTGGCCTTTCAGGTCGCGCACGCACTATCGTCTACAACCTGGAAACAATTGATCCAGATCAACTCCCTGCTTCAATTCTCGATTTTACTGATCCAAAATGGAAAGGCCGAATTGGATGGGCACCAACTAATGGTTCCTTTCAGGCTTTTGTTACTGCAATGAGAATTCACCACGGAGAAGATATCGCAAAAGAATGGCTGCTGGGGATCATCGCAAACGATCCGAAGGTATATCCAAAGAACACGCCTATCGTGGCTGCTGCAGCGGCTGGGGAAATCGATATAGGGTTCGTAAATCACTATTACCTTCATCGATTCTTAGCAGAGCAAGGTGTGGAATTTGGAGCACGTAATTACTACACAACACCTAATGACATCGGTACCCTAATAAACGTGGCTGGTGCTGGCGTTATCGACTCGTCCAAAAAACAGGAGCAATCTCACGCACTGTTGTGGTATCTCCTCGGGGATGTATCGCAGCGATACTTTAGTGAAAGTACTTATGAATATCCTTTGGCTTCAGGTGCTAGTTCTTACAGTGGAATACCCGAATTAAGTTCACTGGGGGCAGTTAATATGGATCTAAGTCAGATGGAAGATGTGGCTCGAACTCTCAATTTACTGAGGGAAGTCGGTGCGCTCGATTAGTGACTCGGTTAGAACAATTAGTTAACTGAGAATATAATGGGAGCTCGAAGTAGTGCGAGCCCGACGCGATCACCTATGTTTGTTGGTATGTAATTGGAACCTGTCTGGCGCACGTGAATATGTTGACCGTCACTCAATTCGACCAGTATCTTTTGGTAGTACCCAAAGTATTGCAAGTCCAAAACGACTCCGTCTACACCCCGAGGCGTTATCTCCACACTGTCTGGAGAAATCACAAGAGAAACAGCTGAAACTCCATCTGATAACGACAGTGTCCCTAATGGCCAATTCAGTGTTCTGGGCGCGGAAGCATTGTACTGAAGGATGTTGGAGTCTCCAAAAAACTCGGCAACCGAGACATCTGATGGTTGCGTGAATAACTCCTCGGCCGCCCCAACCTGACGAATGTGACCATCTTTCATAAATCCAATTCGATCGGCCATTGACAAGGCTTCTTCCTGATCATGAGTGACCATTAGAGTGGTTACACCGGCGGATCTAACAATTCTCCTCACCTGCTCACGTAAATTCACTCGTAACACAGGATCCAAATTTGAGAATGGTTCGTCTAAAAGTAAGATATTCGGCTGCGGTGCCAAAGCGCGCGCTAGAGCTACGCGCTGTTGCTCACCACCTGACAGATCTGAAATTCTTCTGTCCTCAAAACCGACCAAATTCACTAAATCCAGATACTCGTGGGCAATAATATTTGATTTGGCTTTGCCTCCCACACCATAAGCAATATTCTCCAAAACCGTCATGTGCGGGAACAGAGCATAGTCTTGGAAAACCATACCTATTTTTCTCTCCTGAGGGGCAATAAATGTGGTGTTCGAAGATATAAGGTTCTGGCCAAAATAGAGTTCACCGCTATCCGGCCTTTCCAGTCCGGCGATGAGCCTCAATGATGTTGTTTTTCCAGAGCCCGACGGGCCAAGTATTGCGAAAAATTCACCCTGCCTAATATCAAGTGACAGATCAGTGACCGCTTGTATAGATCCCAATCTAAGAGCCAGTTTGTCGGCCCGAAGTGCGATATTAGTCTCACCTTGTCTATCATTCATCATAGTGATCGATCCCAGCGATTAAGTAGTATCAAGGGTAGCAAGGAAAAAAACACTAAGAGCAATCCAGGCAGTGCCGCGCGGGCAAAAAACGCCTCACTTGAGGCACTCCACACAGAGGCCGACAAACTTTCATAACCTAACGGGCTTAAGATAAGAGTCGCCGGAAGCTCCTTAATGGTGGTAATGAAAACTAAAACGAAGCCCGCGATAGCTCCGCGCCGGATGAGCGGGAAAGTTATAGTCGACATGACCCGAAAATTACCCGCGCCAAGTCCCTTCGCGGCACCTTGAACATTCTGTTGCAGTTGACCGATAGAAACTCGAATTGAACCTGCTGCCTGAGGCAAAAACAAAAGCACATAACCCACTATAAGAATAAAAAACGTTTGATATAAAAAGGTAACATTTTTAGCCACAAATACCAAAGAAAGAGCAATTACGAGGCCGGGTAATGCATAACCTGTATAAGAAACAGTTTCAGTTATCCGTGACAGCCACTGTTTTCCGTGTTGGACAGAAAGTATAGCCACTGGTGTCGCAATCAAACAGGTAATAAGTCCTGCAGCGGCTGAGACCAGGATAGAATTCATAGCAGGAACAAGTATCGAATTGAGCGACTCCAAGTAATTTACTTCTCGGCTAAACCAGTAGACGAGAACCCCAATCGGGACAACAAGAGCCACAAACAGGAACATAGAAAGGATGGTCACTGCCGGCCAACGCCATTTTCCTAAAGTAGTGCGCCTGTCTTGAACCACTGGGCGTGCAGAATTATAGTCTCGATTTCGACGAGTTCTCAGGTCAACAAGTACAAAAATTAGCGCAAATATTGATAGCAATATCGCAACACTCGCAGCGCCAGTTCGGTCAAAAGCTGATTCATAGTGACTAAAAAGGCTGACCGTTAACGATCTACAATTTAGTAGTGAAACTGCCCCAAAATCTGACAAGGCGTACAACCCTACAAGCAGACCACCAGCAGCAAGTGCCGGCCGCAAAAACGGCAAAGTTACTTTATAGAAAGTGCGCAGAGGTCCATAGCCAAACGTCCTAGATACATCTGACATTCTTGGGTCAATTGATCCGATCGCTGGTCGCAGCGGAATGAGTAAGTAGGGGTAGGTCGAGAGGGCAAGAACAATGACAGATCCTGAACAACCCGAGATACTCGGCATGGTTTCAACGCCAACCGGCTCCAACAATTGTTGTAGCAAGCCTCTTTGTCCAAAAGCAGAAAGGAGTACAAACGATCCTATATATGAAGGAATAGCTAACGGTAGAATGGCTAGCACCCCGAACAGGTTACGCCAAGGAAGATCAGAGCGTTCCAGAAGCCATGCCATTGGTACCGCTATACAGAGAGATGTTGTTGTCACCGCGAGAACCATCCAGAGAGTACGCCAGACAACTGGACCAGTTGAATCGGCTGTCACATACTCTAGAAAACGTGATGGAGAAAGACTCAACTGGAATAACAGATAAACTGGGGGCACAGCACACAGTATCACTACCATAATGGCAGCTACGCATAAAACAGGTCCCGCTCTTCGATTCCGCATATCCAAACTTCCAATTAACTCTGACCCATTATACGCACACACTACACTGAAAAAAATGCGATCCCTAATATTCAATAATAGTCCCTGCACAGGACAAAATCTCATCCTCTATAAAATCAGGATATATACTAGACAAAATTAGAAAGAAATTTTGAGCAAAGGAATGAACAATGGGATTAAAACAACTAGAAGAACTCGTTGCAATTCTTCAAGGCGAAATCGAAAAAGGTCGGCGAGGGAATAATGTTCTCGGCACATGGCACATACACTTCGAGAAACAAGATGAAAAACCAGTTTTTTCGTTCAATAAATGCGAGAGTGAAGTCTACTGTGAGGAAAGACCAACCGTCTTTGCGACGGACGGTGAATTAATTGATGCCGGTGGCCCACTGTTTGGATAAAATCTAGCCTTGCTCGCTAGCTAAGGTTTTGTACTTCTTGATTAATTCCTCGGGACGTTTTGCCATTAAATAAAGTGGGATCGATATCCCGCCAACAAGAGCTGCCATCAACCATCCCACCGTATAGTGCTGAGTTAAATCCAGTGATAATCCGATCAAAATCGGACCAATTGTCCCCCCAATAGTTGAAATGAATCGCTCAGCACCCATTAAACGGGCGAACGAAGCTGTACCGAAAAAATCAACAATCACCAACGAGCGCAACGGAACGGAACCGCCAAATCCGATCGAACTCACTACTAAGCCACAATAAGCAATCCACTTACCAGTATCGGAACTAACTAGCGTCCCGATTGAGAGCAGAGGCAGACCGAGAGTTAGAAGAATGGAACATATCGCGAGTAATTTTACTGGTTGATAACGATCGCCTTGGAACCCAAGCGCCAGGCGACCGAAAATTGAGGACACGGTAAGTACCGTTATGGTCAGTCCCGCCGCGCCTTTAGAAAGTCCAAACTCATACTCGAAATACGAAAACGCTAAGGTTAATAAGCTCGTCATGGCAAAGCCATTCGCTACAAAGGCTGACATTAAGAGCGCGAAAGAGCGGGTTCGAATGGCCACGCCCACTGGAAGACCCCAATTAATTGCCGTGGATATGTTACTTACATTCGTGTCTGATTCAGTAATCCCATCCATCGGCTGAGGATGATTATCAGGTCTCGTGCGTACAAATAGTCCAAAGGCCATGCCCGCCGTAGCCACAAATATCGCTAAAAGTTGAAGCGTCGATCTCCATCCAAATTCACCTACACTTATCGCAACTACAGGAATCAGTAATCCGCCGAGCGAACCACCTAATGTAGACAACGTAAGAGCACGTGCCCGTCTGCGCTCGAACCATGTAACAATCGCTGCAAATCCACACAGATTACCAGCGGTGCTTGAGCCAAGAGAGATCAAAGCCATCACAAAGAAGAAGTGCCAGAGTTCGTTCATGTATGACATCAAGAGCAATCCCACAGCTGTAATACCAATGCCAATGATTAAGACTCGACGAGGCCCAAATTTATCAACCGCCCAACCCACAAATGGCGCAGAAATTCCACCCACTTCTGTACGTACTGAAGAGCCCGCAAAGGTCACCCAAGCTGCCCAACCAAACTCAGAAATAAGGTCATTTAGAAACGTATTCATCCCATAGAAGACTGTTGCGGCAGCTGTAGCGGTCGTGGCTCCGGACGCGAGCACAACGAACCAACCACTGTAAATTCCAGTCGATGATCGTGACACAGGACTCTGCATAATGCCAATCGTAGGCCTTAAGCGACTCAGACGCTAAGGAGGCATACAATTTATGTATAAGGATAAACAATTGGCAAACAAAGCATCACTAGGAAATTACTTTGAAGACCTGACCGTTGGTCTCAAAATAAACCATGCTGTATCACGCACAGTGACCGAAGGTGATGCCGCGCTATACCTAGCATTAACTGCTTCGCGATACCCTCTCTTTTGCAATACAGAGTTTGCCCAACAGCTTGGCTTTGTCAGAGAGCCGATACATGATCTTCTCGTATTTCATATCGTCTTCGGAAAATCTGTTCCCGACGTATCATTAAATGCTGTGGCTAATCTAGGGTATGCAGATGTCCGCTTCGGTGAACCTGTGTACCCCGGAGATACCATATCTGCTGAAACTGAGGTAATCGGAAGACGTGAGTCTAGCGGAGGCGACACCGGAATTATCTGGGTCCAAACCTACGGTTACAACCAACACAAAAAAGAAGTTATTCGCTTCATAAGATGGGTGTTAGTAAACAAGGCAAACTCAGTTGAAGACGCCAGCCCCGCCGTTGTTCCATCAACTCCCAGTGAAGTAGCCACAACTGATTTTTATATTCCTGAGAACCTAACGTTGAATGGTTTCGATGAGCGTGTTACTGGAGGAAAATGGTTCTGGGACGACTATCAAGTCGGCGAGCGAATAGATCATATCGAAGGTATGGCAATTGAAGAAGCGGAACATCAAATGGCCGCACGCTTATATCAAAATACCGCGCGTGCGCATTTCAATGCCCATGCCTTAAAAGATTCGCGCTTTGGAACTCGAGTGGTCTACGGTGGACACGTCATTTCCGTGGCGAGAGCACTCTCGTTCAACGGATTAGAAAACATACTTCGCATTCTTGCGTTTAATGGGGGAACTCACTCCAACCCTACTGTCACGGGCGATACAGTTTTTGCCTATACAGATATTTTGGAAAAAATCGATCTTGATAGAGATGATTGTGGAGCACTCAGACTGCGACTTGTCGCTACAAAAAACCTAGACCCCTACACTGAAAATATGGAAATTAAAGTGGCCGACGAAAAAGGTAGAGAACGATATCATCCAAACGTAGTTCTGGATTTAGATTACACAGTATTAATACCGAAGAAAGTCAGGAGTGAGCAATGACCACCATCGCAGCAAATCCCGCTATATCGGCGAGAACACTAGTTGACACAGCACAAAAGGTAATCAGTAAAGCAATTACACACGCTTCCGAAATAACGGAAGGTGGAAAGCTGATTGATCAGTATCAGATACATACTCAACGAATCGCCTATCTAACCACTGAAATTAAAGCAGCGGAAGAATTAGTTGCGTTTGTTGAGCGAGGTAACGATCGTGGACATAGCGATCATCATTCCGCAGAAATGGCCTTTTGCTATGCGGCTGAAATCGCACATAAACTGCGGTCACAAATTGAATCAGCTTGGGAAGATTTCGGTCTCTCGGAAACAGACTTGGCGGACCTGAACAGCGTAAGTATTAAGGAGCTCATTCGATCAGGGCTATCCGAAGAAAAAATCAGAAATATTGGGAACGCCGTGCTAATGACCGGGGGAGTAAATAATGTCGAATTAGAGGATGAAGTAGCAACTTTGACTCGAGATGCGGCTCGTGACTTCGCTAAAAATGAAGTAGCGCCTCTTGCACAAGATATCCATCGGCAAGATTTACTTGTGCCAGATGAATTACTAGAAAAATTTTCCGCCCAAGGCTTCTTTGGGTCGTCAATCCCTGAAGAATATGGTGGTACGGGGATGGGAGATCTTCCCATGATTGTTATCACTGAAGAGCTCTCAGCTGCGTCGCTTGCCGCAGCCGGATCACTTGCTACTCGACCAGAAATACTTGCAAAAGCTTTGCTTGCGGGCGGAACAGAAGATCAGAAACAAGAATGGCTCCCAAAGATAGCAAATGGAGATGAGTTGATTGCGGTTGCTGTGACTGAACCAGACACGGGTTCAGACGTAGCCTCACTACAAACTCGGGCTGAACCCGCAGAACTTAACGGTAAAAAAGGCTGGCGGATAAACGGGGCAAAGGCCTGGAGTACATTTTCTGGCCGAGCTACCACCTTGGCGCTTTTAGCTCGAACGAATCCTGATAGCAGTCAAGGAAGTAAAGGATTGTCGCTATTTATGGTGAAAAAAGATCCTTTCTATGGTCATTCTTGGAAATTTGAACAAGCTGAAGGCGGAGTAATGGAGGCGACAGCCAATCCTACACTTGGATATCGAGGAATGCACTCCTTCAACATAGGAATCGACAATATGTGGGTACCCCACGACTGTCTCGTGGGTGAAGATTCGGGAGTCGACAAGGGTTTCTATCTTCAGATGGGTGGATTTGCCGCTGGACGAATCCAAACAGGAGGTAGAGCTTGCGGAGTTGCACAGGCAGCTCTCGAAAAAGCCTGTCAATATGTTACACAACGGACACAATTTGGTCAGTCACTCGCAGACTATCAACTCACCCAGTACATGATTGGTCGCATGGCGATTCGAATCGCGGCGTCACGTCATATAACATATGCTGCGGCTCGATCATTTGATACCCGTGCCGTAGAGCCATCTATGTCCAAGCTGTTGTCCTGTGACGTAGCTGGCGAAGTGACTCGGGAGTCTCAGTTGTTGCACGGTGGCTGGGGATACTCTGAAGAAGATTCATCTGCAAGATATGTCGTCGATGCACTTGTTCTGCCGATTTTTGAAGGAACAAAGCCAATATTAGAACTCAAAGTAATTGGTCGAGCTCTCCTCGCCTAAGATCTCCAAAATTAGTTGTATTGGTCACGTATAGTAGTTTCTTCTCACGACAGACGTGAGATAATACGCCGATGACCACAACGAACATGGACCAATTAGCTCTTTATCTTCACATACCTTTTTGCTCTTCCAAGTGTGGCTACTGCGACTTCAATTCGTACGAAGGATTAGACCACTTAGTGCCTGATTACACTCCCGCAATCCTTTCGGAGATTGAATTATGGAGTGCAGCCGCAACGAAGCATGAAGTACACACTATTTTCTTTGGTGGAGGCACTCCATCACTTACTGATATTAGTGATATCGAAGCCATCATCACTGCGGTGAAAAAAAATTACAGTCTCAGTGAGGATATCGAGTGGAGTCTTGAGGCGAATCCAACGGAACTAACTTTGGAGCATCTACAGGATCTCCGAAAAGCCGGTATCAATCGACTATCCATGGGTGTACAAAGCCTTCAAACAGATGAACTAAAACTTCTGGATCGAGACCACACACCTGAGCGCGTATTTGAAGCATTTGCAGACGCACGCTCGGCTGGGTTCGAAAACATAAATCTAGATTTAATGTTCGGCTTACCTGATCAAACGCTCGAAACTTGGCAAGACACACTGGAACGTACCGTGTCTATGGGACCTGAACATCTCTCTTGCTATGCCCTCACCGTTGAACCAGGCACAGCCCTCTATTATCAGGTTGAAAAGGGATTTATAGCAGAACCTGATCCAGACATAGCCGCAGACCAATATGAATGGACTCAGAAAAAACTTGCGGAACATGGATATAGTCATTATGAAATATCCAATTGGGCAAAACCAGGTAAGGAATGTCTTCATAATCTGGTCTACTGGAGGGCGCAACCTTACTTAGGCATGGGAGCAGGTGCACACTCGTTCTTTGCCGGTCAACGATTTGCAAATGTTGAAGCACCAAATCGGTATATTGATGCAATCGGAGCCACAAAATTACAGCGAATGGAGGAGGGCAAGTCAACAATGCAGCAAATAGCTGCAGGTGAAACACCCAACAGGGATACGATACTCGCTGACGCGATGATTCTCGGCCTTCGCCTACTAAAAGGCATTAATGAGGTTAACTTCGAAATGGAATATGGAGTTAAACCATCGGAAGTATATGCTGAACCAATAGAAAAACATGTAAATTTTGGATTATTAACAAGAGACGGTAATTGGATCAAGCTCACTCCAAATGGTCTGTTACTTTCGAACGAAGTATTTATAGATTTGCTTCCCAGGGAAGAGGAAGCTTCAAGCAGCACACAGGAGCAACTTCTTGCTTGAGGTATATAGGTGTAATGCTTGCGGCCGAGAAGTATTGGTCAGAAAACCGGGTCCAATGTCGCCAAAAGAAATAGCTCGACGACGGATTGCTGAAATGCAGCCTCGCATCAGGGGCGCGAGGGGCAAAGCTCCTGCGACAGACCAACTGCGAGATGACATTTGGGCAGGAATATCATCGCAGCGCACTGAAATCCCGAGGTTAGAACCTCCTGAAAAATGTCCCACGTGTCACCAGGCTGGTCTAACAGTTGCTCGGATACTAGAACAATAACTATACGAGAGAAATAATAATGTTCGTAATCGGTACAGCAGGTCATGTTGACCATGGCAAAAGCGCACTAATCGAGGCAATTACAGGAATTCATCCGGATCGACTCATAGAAGAGCAAACACGTGGTTTGACGATTGAACTCGGATTTGGCTGGACAAATTTACCTTCAGGTATTGAAATTTCGTTAATTGATGTACCCGGCCATGTCAGATTTGTTCGTCACATGTTAAGTGGTGTCGGCGGAATTGATGCTGCGCTGCTAGTAATAGCCGCTGATGAAGGCATCATGCCACAAACTACAGAACACATGAATATTCTTAATTTATTAGAAATTTCGAGAGGAATTGTTGTCTTTACTAAATGTGATTTGGTAGATGATGATTGGCTAGATTTACTCAGGGAAGATTTTAAAAATGTGGTAGCTGGAACACCACTCCAAAATGCTCCGATAGTGTTCACTTCTGCTATTACTGGATCTGGCATATCTGAGTTGCTTACCGAGTTGGATAATCTAGTCAATGACTTAGATGCGCCTCGCGATATAAATAAATCAAGGTTACCGATCGACCGAGTATTCACTATGACTGGATTTGGCACCGTAGTCACGGGTACATTATTAGACGGGCATCTTGAAATTGGTGATTTAGTAGAAATATCTCCCACCGGCAAAACAGCGCGAATAAGAGGACTACAGGCTCATAGCAAAG
>Ga0114933_10005382_pt1 | contig 11658 bp, 7 predicted proteins | sample 4SBtaG_FD_89691 | JGI IMG/M metagenome (GOLD analysis project Ga0114933, IMG submission 89691) | Deep subsurface microbial communities from Kolumbo volcano to uncover new lineages of life (NeLLi) - 4SBTROV12_W25 metaG | ecosystem: Environmental > Aquatic > Marine > Volcanic | place: Kolumbo... | reverse complement strand
CGCCTGTCACGTGCGTTACCGGAGAAGCAAGTTTGGCCAATTCAATCTTCTTGTCGGCGGGCCCACCGAGTAAATCATAAACCACCGAGTGTTTTTCGATTGTCTTATGCGGTTGCGTTTTAATTCGACGTGGAAAATCAGTGGGTCCGTAATAATCAACGATCGCCTGTACTGCCGACGATTGACTTAGATTCCCACCGACGCTTCCTTCCAATTCTTTGTACCCGTTGGTCGTGCCAAGTAAGGCTGCTAAATGACCGCCAGCACTTGAGCCCGTGATCGCAATACGTTCAGCATCGAAACGATATTTTTCGGCGTTAGCTCGCAGCCAACGGATAGCACCTTTGCAATCATGTAGCTGAGCCGGAAATACAGCAGTGCTCGAAAGGCGGTAGGAAATACTCGCTACCGTGTACCCGTCAGCAGTTAACCATTTCACATAGCAATTGGCCTTGTTACCGTTTCGCCAGCCACCACCGTGAATCCACACAACCAGTGGCGAGTTTTCGGTAACTTCGGGGAAATGAAGATCGAGTTTAAGACTGTGTTCACCGACTCTTGCATATTCGATGTCTTTTAACGTGGACTTGGTCTCGCGGGCACTCAAATCTGTTACCACAATTAATAGAAGACAAGGAAAAAAGAGTCGAAAGAAGGTATACAGACGAGTCATGATGATTCGTTGATTAAGAGTCTAAGGCAGAAATTATTTGGACACGCTTAATGCTGTAATGGTCGCATCGTCTCGAAGATACAGAATGCCATTTGAAAGTGTCGGTGCCTGTCGCGAACCGCGGTGCACCTTTTGGCGGCTTAGCTCAACGTATTCCTTCGGGCTGGCTGCAATGACAACCAGTTCACCAGACATCATGTTCAAAAACAACTTTCCATCAGCTGCTGTGAAGTTACCTTTGCCAAAACGAAGCTCTTCCCATGCCAACTCACCCGTGTTTGCGTTGACGCACTTAAGGTGAGTAATCGGTCCAGCACCGCCTACATTGTCCCAGCCATATAAATAGCCGTCGATCAATACCGATGTCTGCCATTCATTTCTCAGAATACTACTTGGTCCCTGTGATGACCACTTTTCAGCTAACTTGTAAGAGTTCTGTTGCTTAGCAACGCTCAATAGAACGGAACCGTGATTCTCACCAGAGGAAAAGAATAAGTCCTTACCTACAAGTTGTGGTGTAACAATGTTGCAATCAAACGGTGTGACGTATTCATAACTCCAAAGAGATTTCCCCGTTGTATCAACGCCACGTACGTTCGTTCCGGTGTACACGACGATTTGCTCTTTGTCTGCGAGCGTCAATAGAGAAGGGGAGGAGTAACCGATTGCATCCGGCCATGATAAGTGCCATGCTTCCTTCCCATCATCAAGACCAAAGGCCGCGAGGGCCGAACCATCCTGATGCCCCGTGGTTACTACAACCGTGTCACCAACAATCAATGGTGAACATGCCATGCCATAATCTGCCACCTGCCCACCGAAGACCTTTACGGTTTCTATCCGCCAATTCGTCGAGCCGTCAGCAAGTTTTAGACTCAGCAGAATTCCCTGACCGGTGAAAACAATCACATTGCCTTTGTGTATACATGGAAACGCACGCGGGCCATTGCCCATTGAGTTCTTAAACTCAGGTGCAACTGCGGTTTCCCATTTCGTTTCACCCGTTTTTGCATCGAGTGCGATAACAACTTGCTTGCCGTCTTTTTGAACGACCGTTGTTGCAATTCCGTCGGCAATCGCTACGCCGGACATGCCAACTCCGCCGGGAACTTGCCAGAGCACTTTTAATCCACTGTCAGGGATGCTAGTGATCAATCCCTGTTCCGCGGAAACACCGTTTCTGTTGGGTCCAAGGTGTTGCGGCCAGTCGTCAGCAAGAGACTGGCTGGTAAAGAACGCGAGGCAAACAACAAATATAGATTTTTTCATTAGCTAAATATCGAATCGGATAGTGTGCTCTTGCTATCGGCAAATGAATCTTGTTCTATGCCCATTGCCTGTAGGATGCTCAGGTACATATCTGACATACGTGATTCATTGTTGCGCCAGTGAGTACCGTGCTTCAGTCCCATATTGCTACCGCCGACGAGCATCGTCGGCAGGTTTTTTGGATTGTGCGTTGTCGAGCAACCGCTGCCGTACAATACGATGCTGTTGTCTAATACGCTGCCATCGGTGTCCTTGAACTCTTGCAGGCGTTCAAAGAAATACGCCAGTTGTTCGCTTAAGAATCGATCGTATTTAGCAAATCGCTGCTGACCATTTTTGTCATAAGCATGAGATAGTCCGTGGTGTGTCGTACCTAACCCCAGCTTTACAGGGAATGTGTCACTAATACCCATGCCGTCCTCGCGGTTTAGCATAAACGCGACCGATCTGGTGATGTCAGCATCAAATGCCAACGCTATCAGATCAAACATATTGCGATAGTATTCAGCCGGTTCACCTTCGTTGGAGGCATCCAGATCCAAGTGTGAATAGTCCTGCTCCTTGAGAGGAATATCGATCCACTTCTCAGATGCAATCAGCCGTGTTTCCACTTCACTTAGAGAAGTTAAATACTGATCCATTTTTTCCCGATCACTTCGGCCGAGCCGTTTATTCAGGGATCGAGCATTTTCCAAAACTGCGTCGACGAGTTTGATTCGTTTTCTTAGTCCTTCTCGCTCCGCTTCCAGTGATGCTTTGTCAGCCCGGAAAAGGCGGTCGAATAAACGGCGTGGGTTGTTCTCAGCCGGGATCGGCTTGCCTTCGGAATTGTAGGATATCGTACCGGTACGTGACAGAAAGCCCACGCCGGCATCAATCGAGAGTACAAGCGATGGTTGGCGACAGTGTTGCTTTGTATGTTGTGCAACGACCTGGTCGATACTGACGGAATTAAATGTACCTGGCTTTGGGTTGTGAAGCGGCGCACCGGTAAGCCACATGTCACTACAGATATGCGGATCAGCGAGGAGACCGTTGGGATGATGCAGGCCACCCATAAAGCTGAGGTGACTTCTGAATTTGCTCAATGGAGCTGTCGACTCGCCGAATTTAAATTCAGTGCCAGTCGTTTTGGGAAACCAACTCCACTCATTAATACCGTGTTCTTCCTTTGGAAGGGCCATGCCATTCGCAGTATAAAGAGCGCAGAATCGGCGAGCACGATTGTCTTTGGCTTCCTGTCCCATTGCTTCGAGCACAGGTAGTACGAGCGCAGCTCCGGCGGCACCTTTAAGAACGCTACGGCGGTTAAGTTGAACTGGTTGAGTCATTTGGGTTAATCCCTGGAAGAATATCTGACGGCACACTCTTAAGTATGCGCTATGAATAATTCCTAAACGTGGACTTGTATGGTTTTTGAGTGCCAATTCACGAGGTTACTTTTCCATGAATAAATCACTCTTGATCACCCACCGAATCATGTCCTTCATTCGGTAGCCATCTTTACGCAATTCTATGCCCTTCTCTTCGAGAAGCACAAGTTCATTGTAACTGAGGCTACGACCAACGGCATAACTGGCCACGTGCTTGAGAAAACTAAAGGCAACGCGGTCGATACGGTCATGTGCTAAGTAGTCCTTCAGAGCATCCAAATCCTGAACGGTTTTACCGTCAGGCAATGTCGAAGACGCGTTCAGATTTGAATCTTGTTTTAGAAAACCACCTGCATCGAATACTTCAAAGGGCATTCCCCATGGGTCAATGCCTGCGTGGCATTTCGCGCAACCGGGTTGGTTTCGATGGAGTTCCAATCTTTCACGTAGTGGTAGTGCCGCTGTTTCGGCTTCAAGATCAGGGACGTTTGGGGGCGGATCATCAGGCGGTTCTGCAATGATTTTGCGAGCAAGCCATGCGCCACGTTTGATCGGATTTGATTCGCTACCATCGGATAACCCGGCTAGTATCGCTGTTTGTGAGAGTACTCCGCCGAGGTGCTTCTGGTCATGGTTTAATGGGGCAAATCGCAAGCCACTGTTAGACTTTTCGGCCAGTCCGTAGTAATTTGCAACGACATCATTGGCCAGAATGAAGTCGGATTGAATCATTTGCTTTAGCGGCATATTGTTTTCAATGAGATACTTAATTGTGGCAATTGGCTCTTGCCTTAAGTTCGCCTTGGCGTGGTAATGCAAAGCTGGATACTTCTTGTGGTCGACTTCAACAACATCGACTTTCTCCAGGCTTAACCATTGAGTTGTAAACTCCGTCGCAAAGTCATCAAAATTCGGATCGGCAATCATGCGATCCACCTGAGAATCAAGCGATCGTGACAACTGTTTACTGGCGGCAAGGTCAAGCAGTTCGGTGTCTGGGCTCGTGTTCCATAAGAAGTAGGACATCTTTGACGCGAGTTCGAATTCACTGAGCTTTTCAGCTCTTGGCGAAGCGCTTGTTTCAATAAGGAACATGAATTGCGGTGAAGTTAGTGTTACGAGAAGAGCGTCTTTTATGCTCTGAATAAAATCACCGGATTCGACATAGGATGCCTTCCATGTCAGATGAATCGAGTCAGTTTCTTCGCGTGTAACGGGGCGCCGAAATGATCGAGTTGCAAAGTGCGATATTATTTCTCGGGCGTATGTCGATGGATCATCTTTGTTTGGCGAGTCAATGAAAATCGTTGTGTGCGAGGCTGGTGGCCAGGCTTCGTACAAGGGACCTTCAAACTCGATCGACTGGATGAGAAGTCGCGGCATATCACGGCCATCTGTGTATTCACTTCTGACGCCAATTTCACGAACACCGGCGAGGTAATTTACGTTGTTCTTTTCGACGTCCGGACTCGGATAGTTGTTGATAGCTCCTTCAAATGTGTATGTCGCTAACTCATGATCGATTGATATGAATTCCCCGACTCGCGCCAATGTTGAGCCGCAATCACGTCGCAACCCGGCATGCACACCGAGTATGGGCAGTCGTCTTTCAAATGCAAGAAATGCCTTGCCAGTGTCGCTTTCGTGTTCAATCGGAGTGAAGATTACTCGGGATATCCTCGAGAGATCCCCGAAAGTGAATGAGATGGCGGTGTTCCCGGAGTCAAGACGCGTTGCCAAAACGGCTGCCGAAGCATCGGAGTCGGCATCGCCGATCTTGTGCAAGTGAGTTTGAAAAACACGGTCGCCGATTTTGATTGAAAATGGCGACTTGTCCGGAGGGCTGCGATAGTAGACGTCCATCTGATAAATCCCATCTTGTGCGATTTCTACATCACGCGATGGTGTTTCATTAATACCTGCCAGAACGATCGAATTGTCATGGCCTTCGGCCAGCGCTTTTGTGGATCCGGATAGGAGGAGAGCGTCCTTGTATTTGGCAGCTTTGACGTTCACTCGGAATCGTCCGTGGGGTGGTAATTCTCTTAGTGAGATCTTGAAGTTGGACATGGGGCCGTAGGTGCTCGATTGGCCGAATATTTCCAAACTGGGAATCGCAGGTCGTAATAATAAACCTTCGGGAACCAGGTCATATGGATTCCCCTTTGGGTAGCCATCGGTTCCTCGCACACATGCGAATACCGCATGGTAAATGCTGTCAAAATCTCGCCATCCTCGTACCGTGTCGTTTCCGCGATATCCTTCGATGAACCGAAACTTGGTCTGCATGAAAAAAGGTTCATAATCGAAGGGCTTTTTTGGTTCCAATTGAGACACAACAAATGCGTCATTCGGTAATAAGCGACTGAGAGCACCAAGAATGAGTGGATCAGGGTAAGGGTCGGCGTTGATATGCTCGCCTAAATCCATCCTGAAGTTCTGGATAGATGGTTTGTTTGTCTCGTCGACAATTGCAATGTTTAAAGCTTGCGCGGCGATCTTGAAGTATGCTTCCACCAACAACGGTGAGAGTAAGAGCGTGTCACCATTGTTCTTGAATCCATCTTTGGAGATTCCGTCCGGCGGCAGGATGTCCGTGAGATTGTCATCAATTCCAAGTAAGTCCTCCAGCGTGTTTTTGTATTGCTCTACAGTAAGTCTTCGGATAGAGCCATTCTTTTCTGTGTCACGAGCAAGTGTCGCATTCATGGAATTCTCTATCCACGTCTCAAACAGCAGCCGTTCTGCAGAGGTAAGCTGCGGCTCATCTTCCGGTGGCATCACACTTTCAGAGACTTGATCCAGAATTCCTTTCCAAAGGAAAAGACGATTGTCTTCCATCGCTCCATCAAGGTGATCGAGTTTGATGCCGGATTGCATTTCTTCTGCGTTATGACATCGAAAGCAGTACTTCTGAAGGGTGGGCTGAATCTGCTTTTTAAAGGACCGCTCTTCGGGATATGGTCGGCGTTTGGTGGATTGCTGGGCAACGGCTGGTTGTCCCAAGACGACCAAGAGGAGTGCGAGCAACAAATTACGACAAATGGTAATCATGAGAATCAAAATGGGGCGGGAAACCAGTATGCGGATCGAACCAGCTGTACATTCTAGCAGGTTGACTCACAATTCTGGCTCAACATGAGGCGGGTTTTACAGCCTAGCTCTGAGAATCATCGTCCGCATAATGGCTGAGAGATTACGTGTCTCAGCCTACGCGTTTAATGGCTCTCTTAGGTTGCTTTAACGCACCTACTTGTTTATGCATCTAGTTCAGGCATCTAAGTACATGCATCTAAGTACATGCATCTAGTTTACGTTTATGCATCAACACCAAGTAGTTTACATGCGTCATCATAACCGGCAGCTCGGAAGCCATGCTCATCCTGACGGTTGCACCCGTAGGCACTAGCTGTGACTCGTGCCAAACCAACAACCTGTCGCCAGCGGAATGCCGGTCGAATGGTCTTAAATTCTTCACGCACCGTGTGATAGTACTTTTTACCGTGAAGTCGGCCGTGTTCGTTGATGGTGTATTTTAGCATTAATGTGAAGGCTGATTCGACATCGTAACCGCGTTCGCCGTAAGTCTTAACGTCGTCCAGCTTGTCTATGGCATGTAGCGTGGTGAAATTCGACCCGCCGACACTCTGGATTTGTTGTGAATTTCGATACAGGACCTTAAGAACAGGTAACGCAGCACGATCACTGGTTACCTGAGTAGACATTTGTAGTGCAGGTAGCATCGCCATGGCGGTGTGAAAGCCGACATAGTCACATCCGCCAAAGGTGACGGGCGCCTGCAGAAATCAGGCTCATTAAGTCGGTCTGACCCTTGGCGACCATGTTTGCCAAAAGTGGTTGCAGCTTTTCAGGAGGCGTGTTTCGCATTAACTCCACAAGCTTGGTGTACCGCCCCAACCCAATGGCATCTTTGCCCTCTTCTGCAAATGCTGTGGAAAACCCAAGATCTGTGGCGAGGGATGTTCCAAGTCCAACGGTTAGCATTCCGCTGCTGATGTCACGAATGAACCTTCGGCGATTTTGAGTCTGTATGATTTGCTCCAATAAAAAGAGAGGCCTATATCAATATTGATCATAGGCCTCTCAGCGGATATTCACATAAAAATCTGTTTATTGGTTAATTAAATCAATGCTGAGAATTCCCCGGATGCATGGTCAAGTACTTCAACGGCTCCGGTAACAAAGTCGTAATACCAACCGTGAACTGACAATTCACCGGCTTGCATGCGTTCTGCTACGAATGGAATCTCAGAGACGATTCGAATCTGGTCCTTTACGTTTGCAAGTACCAGAGACTTAAGAGGATCATCGTCGCACAACTCTACAGATGTATCGGTCAGTGCGACCCAGTCAGCAATAAATGGGAATTGGCTCACCGAGTCCGGGTCAAGAGCCGCACCCATGGCGCCGCACTTAGCGTGACCACAAATAATTATTTCTGGAACGGACAATGCGAGTACGGCATATTCGATTGCACAATGCGCTCCATCTGTTTGAGCGGCTGGATCCGGGATGATGTTGCCCGCATTGCGAACAACAAAGAGCTCTCCGGGTTCTGTGCCGGTCAGCAGATTTGGATCGATTCGCGAGTCACTACACGTGATAAATAGTGCCTTGGGCGATTGGCCATTAGCCAAGCCATCGAACATCGGTTGCAAATCAGGCTGAATATTGTGCTGAAAGTCACGGACGCCATCAAACAACTTAGATTCACATTGCGAGGTATTATCAGACATTATCTTCTCCATTATCTCTGTCGACGAAACTACTATTCTTTGGAAATGCAGTACAGCTTCGATGCTGTCCTTATGAATAACTTTCCCTGACTTATCGAGGGAGTTGAAAGGCAAAGCTCACCGAGTGAGTTCTTGCCAACAATTTTAAATTCTGAACCGGCTTGGACAACATAGGTATCACCGTCTTCACTCAGGAAGAACAGCTTGCCGTTGTAGGCCCATGGTGACGAAGTAAAGCTCACTCCTCCTGCAAATCGGCGCTTTGAGTAGATTTCTTTACCCGTCTTTGCTTCATGACACGTAAGAAATCCTCGATCGTACAGCGTATAGTACTGTCCTTTGTATACGATCGGTGACGGATTATACGGTCCAGCTAATGGAAGGTACCAGACGATGTAATCGTTTGCATTTTGATCCTCATCGAGCGTTATGTCGCCAGAGGCACCCGGACGAATCGCAAAGACCGGACGATGTGCATCGCCGATGTAACCGGATGTTATGTAGAGAATGTCGTCAATTGCAAATGGGGATGGAATCACCAGATTAGACATCCGACCATTGAATTCCCAAAGCAAGTTGCCTTCGAGGTCATAGCTGCGATTGCGATTGAAGCCACATACAACGATTTCAGTGCGTTGTGCGTTTTGCCAAATATATGGCGTTGCCCAGGTCGTACGTTCGTCACGATCTGTTCGCCACTGGACCTTACCAGTCTTGGCATCAAGCGACGTGATATAAGACTGAGCCTGATTATCGTATACAAAGATTACCTGATCACCATGGACAACCGGAGATGCGGCTGCACCATAATCAAAAAACGTCTTTTGAGGTGGGATATCGTGTTTCCAGAGTAATTCGCCATCGAAGTCGTAGCAAAATAAACCCAAATCACCAAACAATACATAGAGACGTTCGCCATCGGTCGTCGCTGTTTCGGCACCGTAGGTGCTTTTGGGGTGTCTTGGTACAACAGGATTCCCTTTATGAGCCTGTTTTTTCCAGAGCACTTTGCCCGTGTTAATATCCATGCAATAAACAAGCCACTGGTGAATGCCCTTGGCAGGATCGCGAACACCCTGTCCAAGGTAAAGCCCTTTGCTGGGCTTTGCGTTTTCCTGTTCGCTTACGACCGTCGTTAAGAAGACTTTGTTGCCCCAAATCGTTGGACATGACCAGGCCCATCCCGGGATATCTGTAGCCCACTTGACGTTTTCCGTGGTGCTCCAAGTCTCCGGCAATCTTGGGTCATCATTAGAAACACCGTCACCATTCTGACCGCGGAAACGAGTGAAGTTATCCTGATTCGTTTCACCAGCAGACAGTGAACTTACTAGTGATCCCAGTGCGAGGGGCAAGATGATTGCGCGCATTAACACATTCATTAAGTACATGTAATTAGTCCTTGTCCGAGAAGACTTGCTTTGAGGGGCGTACCTTCTTGCCGTTAAGAAGGGTGCCAATTGGAGTGTATCGTACACAATATTCGTACAAGAATAAGAGGATTTGCGTACAGACTACACAGACGAGTGTGAATTTGAAGTATGGATTCCAGTCGCGATCTCGCACCCACCACTGCAGTGCAAAAACGACCGGAAGATGAGCTACGTACAGCCAGTACGAGGCGTCTGAGACATAACGCATTACTTTATTTTCAGTTGCCAGTACATTGCGGAACATGCCGAGCAAGACAAACGTGGACAGAGTCACGCATATCACCGCGTTAATGTCGGAGATTAGGCGTCTGGTTTCCTGTTCGAAATCAAACAGTTGATAGAATCTCGATTCCGTGCCTGAGAAGACGAACATCAGCATGACGACCACGGCCATCAGCATCGCCCAGTGTTTGGCAAATGACACGGATTGAATTCGCTTGAAGGCACCCATCCAACCAAAAATGGTAAGCCAGCAAAACAGGCAGGAGACGATTCGGATGCCATTGTCGACCATCGTGTCACTGAATTCGTGATGCTGCCGTAGGTACTGCCAAACCCATGAATCCCCTCGCGACGCGAAAAAGTACAGAAATGCCGCGACGGGCAGAGTTAACCACCAATATTTGCCGACTTCAACGGTGTGATCCTGGCTATCAAAGTAAAAAGCGCCGTACATGAAGAATACAGCGTAGTAAAACAGCAAGTGTGGCTGCGGGATCATGCCCGTGCTTGTGTCCGGTCCAAAATTCGATCGCATTAACCAGGTCGGAATGAAAATCAACGGTACGAGCCACAAGTATTTCAGTGGTGAAATCACGAGCCAATTCGGGAACTTTTTGATTTTAAATAAATCGGCGACTAGCGAGTAAATCGCAAAAATTGCGACTAGCCAGCAAAGGAACCACAGGAACCACAGATGCGAGAATTGATTGGAGTTAATGACGTGGAAGCCTTGTCGCTTTAGGTCTTCGTTGAGTTCTCTTTGTATGTTTTCAATATGTTGTTTGCGGCGTTCTACTTCTCGCACGCTAAAGTTTTGCGGGTCTGCTAACGAAGCCTGGACTTCTGCAAGTTCGTCCCGCAAATTCTTGCGATGCTCATTGCGATCTGAATCGTCTTCCACCAACCAACGTCCGGTTGACTTGCTCAAAATTGAGTAGGTCGTTGGATCTTCAAGTTTGTTGAAGTACCAACGCTCACCGTCGTTCACAAACTCCCAGAATCCATCTTTAAGCTCATGCCAATCCCAGGGTTTGTCCGTCGCATCACCGGACGATTCTTCATTTTCCTTTCTCCAACCAGGCTTGCGGTGCTTTGCCGGGTCAAAGTTCGGATGTGTGAGAGCAAATAGATGTGTTGCCATTCTTGGTAATTGGTAGTTGTAGTGGCCTTTGTCTACACCGGTCCAGAATCTACCGGCATACTCTCGTGCCTGCTGCACCATTTCATCTGTGACATCTCGCATCGACAGATCTGCCGGTGTGTTCCCATCTTGGTCCTTGATCGTTAAGTCGGCACCGCGTTTGATTAAGAGTTCAGCCACTTCATATCTGCCGAAGAACACGGCATAGTGAAGGGCGGTAGTGTGACCTTCGTTTAGAAAATTGATATCGACTTTGTGATCAAGGACTTTCTCTGCCACAGCGCGTCGATTATGTATCGCGGCATAGGCAAGTAAGGAGACACCGAACTGCTTACTGATGGTGTTAGGGTCTACCTGATCATTTAGCTTCGATTCGATGTAACGCCAGTCGCCATTGCGAGCGTGTTCAAAGATTTTCTTGCCCGCTGGTCTTGGCGTGCCGGCCTCACGTTTGCCTGAAACAACTTCAAGTAGATGGGCGACTTCGACAGAGTTGTTATCCCATGCGACTTGAACGGCTGTCTTACCGCCACGATCCTTGATGTCAAGATTGGCATTCGACTCGACTAAGAACCTGATGACATGTTCATGACCATTTCTGGCAGCGAAGTGAAGTGCTGTCCACTTACTACCTTCTTCGGCTTGATTTATGTCGGCACCGCTAGCCAGAAGTCGTTTCATCCGGCCAACATCACCACGTTCGGCAAATCGGTAAATCGGTGTCTTATCTTTTGCCTCATTCAACTCACGTCGGTGCTCGTCAGCATTGCGTATCGTCTGATGCACGAGT
>Ga0114933_10005381_pt1 | contig 11659 bp, 10 predicted proteins | sample 4SBtaG_FD_89691 | JGI IMG/M metagenome (GOLD analysis project Ga0114933, IMG submission 89691) | Deep subsurface microbial communities from Kolumbo volcano to uncover new lineages of life (NeLLi) - 4SBTROV12_W25 metaG | ecosystem: Environmental > Aquatic > Marine > Volcanic | place: Kolumbo... | reverse complement strand
CTGCCATATCATGCTGCTACGGCATCCGCATATGGACTGCCACTCTCGGAAGCTGTAAAAGCTGTGACACTTTACCCAGCACAAATCCTGGGTATTGATGACCGCGTCGGTAGTATTGCACCGGGAATGGATGCCACATTTGTAATAACGGACGGGCATATTCTGGACACATTATCGAATGTGGAAGCGGCATTTATTCAGGGGAGACGAGTTTCCTTGAATGATCGCCACAAGAGGCTTTTTAGAAAGTACGAGGAGCGAATAAATCGCCTGAAATAAGCGGTGGGAACATCCTTTTTATAGATCAGATTCCAGATTTGCTTGCATTTAGCATCAACTGCTTTTTGCCTTTCGCAAACTTTGTATCGAGAGTAGTTTCAAGAATAAAAATAACTTAAATCAAATTACCCCGGGCTTAACGCCAAAACAGAATTGTGGATGTCTATGACTCAAATAACAGATTTACGTGCAGTTGATATACGGTTTCCAACTTCGGACCATCTGGATGGCAGTGATGCAATGAATCCAGATCCTGATTATTCGGCTGCGTACGTCACGGTGGAAACAAATAACGGTCTATCAGGGAACGGTATTGGGTTTACTCTAGGGCGAGGAACTGAGCTAATCGTAAATACAATTGACTCGCTAAAGCCACTATTAATCGGTAAGAGCCTTGATGAGATTGCATCCAATATGGGTGGATTTTGGCGGCATGTCACTGGTGACAGCCAGTTACGCTGGCTTGGCCCAGATAAAGGTGTTGTCCATTTAGCGACTGGTGCTGTTGTAAATGCTGTTTGGGATCTATATGCAAAAGCAGAAAAGAAACCGCTTTGGCGTCTATTAAGCGATATGACTCCGGATGAATTAGTCCGATGTATCGATTTTCGTTATATCTCTGACGCCTTATCGCCGGAACGAGCAAGGGCAATCCTCGAAGAGAAGTTTTCCAGTAGATCTGAGAGGATTAATAACTTGCTGGAAGTGGGTTATCCCGCATATACGACGTCAGCAGGCTGGCTTGGTTATTCTGATGATAAACTGCGACAACTATGCCGAGATGCAATTGCAGCAGGTTGGTCTCACTTCAAAATCAAAGTTGGCCGTGATATCAACGACGATATTCACAGAGCCCGAATCATTCGAGAAGAAATCGGCTACGACAGATTCTTGATGATGGACGCGAATCAAGTTTGGGATGTAGATGTTGCTATTGAAAATATGCACAAATTGGCGGAGTTTAAGCCATTGTGGATTGAAGAGCCGACGAGCCCAGATGATGTACTAGGTCATGCTCGAATTGCGAGAGAAATCGCGCCAATTGGAGTAGCAACAGGTGAAATGTGTCAAAACCGAGTACTGTTTAAGCAACTAATGCAAGCTGATGCTATTGAGTTTTGCCAAATCGATAGTTGCCGAATTGGTGGTGTAAATGAAGTACTTGCTGTAATTCTGATGGCTGAGCACTTTGGCATAAAGGTCTGTCCCCACGCTGGCGGTGTTGGATTATGTGAGCATGTGCAACATCTGGCTATGTTTGATTACGTGTGCGTATCTGGCACAACAGAGGGTCGTTTAGTGGAATACGTTGATCACTTACATGAGCACTTTGTTGATCCGGTGAGAATGAAAGACGGTCACTACATGGCACCGGAATTGCCGGGTTATAGCATTACCATGAAGCAAGAGACGCTTGACGAGTTTGCATTTCCTAACGGCCCGCTTTGGACCGCGCGCAGCGCGACAACGGAATGACCAAATGTCACCTACTGACGTATGACAGCTTCGACGGCTTAAGTATCTGAAGCTAATTCTGCATAACCGCCTGAGAAGTAAAGCAGCGGGGCGCCTTCGCCAAGCTTTCCACTAATGATCTTGCCGATAAAGATGTCGTGGTCGCCGCCGGCTAAGACTTCGTGGATTTCACAGTCTACGTAGCCTAGTGTGTTCTGGAGAATTGGTGCACCGGTGACATCAGTGGTTGTATCTAATCCAGAAAAATCTTTCGGGCCTGTGAATGCGAATCGATCAGAAAGATCTTGCTGGTCTGCTGAGAGGATGTTGACGGCGAAATGCCCGGCTTTTTGTAGATTTTCATGAGTTTGGCCTTTTTTCACTGCTACAAGGACTAGGGGCGGGTCCAGTGACAAACTTGTAAAGGCATTTGCAGTCATACCCCAGGTTTCGTCATCGGGTATACGCATGCTTACAACAGTAATCCCGGTTGCGAACATTCCCATGATTTTTCGTTGTGTGTCGCTATCGATTGTCATCGGTGTCCTCAACTTTTGGTGAAATAGCTGCAATTTTACTTATCGCGACCGCCTAATTCCTAGAATGGTGATCTAGTGAGTATCTTAACTGTATTGCATTAACACGCAAATCATAGACATCCATAGTTTCAAACGGGTATTCACATCAAAATCCACATGGAATTCATAGACATCCATAGTTCTTGACCTGAAAATTACGTTGAGAACCTCTAAAACTATGGGTGTCTATGAATTGTGGTTGTTTCAGCGTAAGAATTACTCTGAGAAACGGTGGGTGTCTATGATTGAGATGAGGATTCATTGGAATTGGAGCTGAGAAAACATGGCTGTCTATGAATAAACCATGGTGAAACTGATTTGGATGCGTAATAAAACATGGATGTCTATGAATAGCTATGAATAGCTAGGATGTGGACGTGTAGGAGACGTGATGATAAATGGCGGTTAAGGATTTGATCGAAAAAATCGATTCGCTTGGGATAATGTCCGAAGTAAGCGTACGCGATTGGTGTCAGTCACTGCCAATTGTTGAACAACCTACCGATGAGAAGTCGCTGATCCTGGCAATGATTAATGCTAATCTCATTTCCAAATACCAAGGTAAACGACTACGTAACAATGTCGGTGACTCTCTGATTGTTGGAAACTACCTGATTAAGGACATCATCGGTCGAGGCGGAATGGGAGATGTCTATCTCGCCGAACATCGTCATATGAAACACCAAGTGGCGATTAAAATGCTCTCACGCCGCCTGACAAAAAAAGAGGGAACCATTAAACGCTTCCTTCGCGAGGTCGAAGCTGCTGCCAAACTATCACACGATAACATCGTACGAGCACTCGACGCAGATCAACATGAAGATGGCTATTACCTCGTAATGGAATATGTCGATGGTCGCGATATGGCAGCGATTCTCAAAAACGATGGAATATTTGAAGTGGATGACACCATCAATTACGTCAGTCAGGCTGCTACTGGATTACACTACGCTCATTCACAAGGAATTATTCATCGAGATATTAAGCCGCATAACATGCTTGTGGATAACTTTGGAATCGTAAAAGTTCTCGATATGGGTCTCGCCTCTTTGCAAAACATTGATGGCCCTAAAAAGAAGGGATCTGAGGACAGCCTTACTCAAAACAACCAAATCATGGGCACGGCTGATTACATGTCTCCGGAGCAAGCGGAAGATGTGCGCAACGTCGATCCTCGCGCCGACATCTATAGCCTCGGTTGCAGCATGTACAGAGTCCTTGTGGGTAAACCCCCGTATGAAGGCGAGTCGACTCTCCAAAAAATCCTAGCACATCGCGAACATCCCATCCCAAGCCTTCGCGTCTACCGACCCGAAGTCCCGGAGATTTTAGATCAAGTTCTTTATCGGATGCTTGCCAAATTGCCGGCAGATCGATTCCAGACGATGAAAGAGGTAATCGATGCGCTGGAAACATGCAGATTTGCCACCGCAACCATGGCAGAACAATCCGTCAGTGCAATCACAACGTCGCAAATCAGAGCGGAATTCATGACTCAAGCTGATGGCCAAAGTGCTACGGTGGATGCAGACGAGCAAATGGATCAAATCCCCGTACTGATTGAACAACAGGTTGCACAACCCGTGTCGACTGCACTAGTACTTGATAATGTCGTACCGATACTCAATGAAGGCCGAACAAAGAACCCTAGATTCCTTCGTCGCAATTGGTACTTCATCGCATTACCCATACTCACAGCCCTCGTTTTAACAATAATTGGATCAGGTTGGCTCGGACATAACGGTGGTTATGTCATCATCGACTGGCCAGCGGAATTGCGAGGTAACAAAAATGGATGGGCGGTCAAGGTAGACAGCAACGAAATAGCCGTCGGTACGGATAATCCAATTAGGCTACCAATTGATATAGGTAGACGACGCATTTCTCTGGTGCGTAGAGGCTATCAACCGCAATCACACGCCATTAATATCGAAGCAGGCAAGTCCTATACCTTTGCAGCTGAACCATTTGAAGAAGCAATCGGTGTTTTCGATCCAGCGCAGCTGATCGAATCCGAAAACGGTTCGGATGAATGATCTGACATCACCTGTCATACCTTCTCTATTTGATACCCGGCGACAGTTCTAATGTCCTCCATTTATCAACTGGATAAATGGAATGTAATAGTGTCAAGGACTCCAAAATCCACCGCGGATCTCTGCTCTCAACTCCTGTCAGAGTTTAATTACCACATCGTCAATGATCCGTTCCAAATTTGGCCGGATTTGCCACGGGCGTTTGTCGCAAGTCGTATCCTAACAAACAGTGCTCTACCTAGTGGTCACTTGAGTTCAATTGTCTCGTCGAGACTAAAACACCCGTTATTCGATCAAACAGATTGGATAACTCGGCTACGATCAACAATTCAACAGCTTCAAAATACGATTGTGCAGGTAGTAAGAAATACAGCAGGCGATAATCTCGTTCGTGCTGCATGTGAGGTTTATGAAAAGCCCTGGCTCGATGTTTCTGTTACTCCGTCAAAATCATCGTTGTCTTCTGTATTTAAATTGTTAACCGGCGATGACTCTATGGCAGAGAACCGTTGTTGTTTAGGAAAGTTGCTGGTAATTGCAGATTCGGAGTCGCTGACCTACCAACTTCCCAGAGTGCCGATAAGAGATTGCTGGAACTTTTACACGAGTAATGATGTGTTCGTACTAAACAATTCTGGGAAAGGTAATATCCAAGCTCTTATAGAACATTGGCCAAATAAGATACATCCAGTATCAATTCCAGCAGCAACAGTTCTAGACTTACCGCAGTGGTATAAGGAAGGCGAATACCTCAGCCACTTTACACGGGCAATCGATGGACCGTGCAGCAATGAGTCGCAATTCGTGTGGTATAAGAAACTAGTCCGACTGGATCCCCATTCACTACACACCGCAGAGCGAGTCCTTTTTAAAATCGTGTATGAACAGAAGCTAAGGGCTAGCTCAGCGACGATCCGCGGCGGTTATAAGGTAGTCTCATTTACCTCTGTTCCATTATTTGGATGGCCTCAACTAACAAAATTCCGAAGCCACAAACGGCGATGGGATTTTGCACCGTATGGAATCTGTATAAATCAGGCCTGTCTGTCAAAAAAAGTCGCCAAGGTACGTTATGGAAATGAACGTACATGGCATGGGCTGACTGAGTCACAACGACCTTACTTTCAGGCCAAGGGTAAGAAGATTGATTGGACGGTAGAGCAGGAATATCGGCACATAGGAGACTTGGATCTATCTACTATTCCGCACGAGAGTGCGATTGTTTTTGTTGCAACGGATGCCGACCGAGACTTCATCAAACCTTTTTCGCTGTGGCCGGTTATGCTCTTTAATAGCCTAGTTAATATTCCAGCGGTCCATCCAGTTTTGTAAGACCAATAACGACCATAATCGCTGACTGTTGTCCTGACGACCACGTTCATGATTTGAAACCATTCTCTCTATAGCTTCCTGCTCAATGTACCGGCATACGGCAGGAGTTCCTTTTAAAAGTGTATCGTGCAACAGTTCGTTCAGGTCCGTTTTCAACCAGTGATCCATCGGCACACCAAATCCCATTTTTGGCCGATCCCAAATTGAATCGGGCAGCAAATCCCCAAATATGTCCCGCAGAATCTGCTTCCCGCGACCTTTTGAGAATTTCAATGAAATCGGAATCTGTGCCGCAAGCTCGGCTACACGATAATCTAGAAATGGTTGTCTCACCTCCAAACTATTACCCATGCTGGCGATATCCACTTTGGACATTAAATCTCCAGGCAGGTAGGTATGCAGGTCAGCTAGTGAAATAGCAGTGATCGGATCTCGATGACTGAAGCGACTGTAATGCTGATCAAATGAGTAGGAGACATCATATGTTTCGATCGCGCTTTTAAAATCTGATGTATAGAACAAGTCATGCTCTTCGTCGGGAAAGATACTGATCCAACTTAGATATCTTTGTATCGCCGGCTTCCGTAACGCATGGAAAAACTTCTTAAGGCGGCGCAAGCGTGATTTGTACCGCGAAGAACTGGGCAGGAGATTCCAACACCGACTGCCGAGCAACCACTTGAGGCCGGGCCATCGTTCAATTTTTCTTGCCAGCTCCACTGCCTGGTATCGCGGATAACCAGCAAATAACTCATCACCCCCGTCACCTGATAATGCAACCGTCACTTCTTGCCGGGTCATCTGTGATACATACCAGGTCGGGATAGCTGAGCTGTCGGCAAGAGGCTCGTCGTAATGCCAAACCAGCTTGGGTAAGATCTCAGTGGCACTAGGGGTAACTTGAAACTCATGATGATCTGTGTTTAGGTGCTTAGCGACCTCACGTGCATGCGACGTCTCATCATACTCTTTGATAGGAAATCCGATTGAGTAAGTCTTAATGCGTTCACTGCTATTACGTTGCATTAGGGCAACGATCAATGATGAATCCACCCCTCCGGATAGAAATGCTCCCAGCGGTACATCACTTTGCATGCGGAGCTTGACCGACTCTTCCAACATGCTCCAAAGCTGTTCATGGAGATCTTGTTTGGAAACGGTAGATTCAGTTGTCGGCAACTCCCAATAAGCTGATGTTGAAATCCCACTTTCATCGAAAACCAAGAAGTGTCCCGGGGATAGTTTACTTAAACCGTCCACGATGCAGTGGGGGTAAGGTACATATTGATAAACCAGATACTCGTGTAACGCATGTTGATTTATTTCACGTGGGCAATCCGGAATCTCGAATAGTGACTTCAGCTCACTAGCAAACGACAGTCGTTGGTTCTCCGGCCAAAAGTAGAGAGGTTTTTGGCCCAGTCTGTCTCGAGCAAGGATGAGTTGTTTGGTACGTTCATCCCAAATTGCGATGGCAAACATTCCATTGAGCTTACTAAAGCACTCGGTGCCATATTCACTATACATGTGCACGACGACTTCAGAGTCACCCGCCGTTTGAAAGCGATAGCCCTTAGATTCGAGAAGTTGCCTCAATTCCAGATAATTGTAGATCTCACCGTTCAACATAACGATAACGGATTTGTCGTCATTTGTTACAGGTTGTTGTCCCGTATTGAGATCGATAATGGCAAGGCGGCGGAATCCAAAAGCTACGCCCGCAACATCTGACGAAGTAAAGAACTCTTGAGCATCATCCGGACCACGATGCTGAAGGACACTTGCCATTTGGCTGAGTGTTTCTCTTGAGATCCGCTTACTTGGATCTCTCCAAACGCTTCCGGTAATACCGCACATGTTTAGGTGTTACTTCTAGAGTGAGTTTACAACGTATTTAAGGATAGATTGCGTCTGATTCCTACGTTGTGAATTCGTCGTTAGGTCAGTTATGCCATGACATAGAGTGTCTAATTGCAACGATTAAATCGATCATTCGTTAGCAACGGTATGGAAAACCTTCAAGTATGAGTCAGCAAAGCGACTTGGCGACAAAGCTGTTTCTTGCAGCAGTTTGGCATCCGTTACCAGTTGGCCGGAAAGCGACTTGTCCTCAACAAGGTTATTGATACAGCGGGCGAGGCTTCCGGAATCACCAGGTCCAAACAGCAGAGAATTCTTGCCGTTTACGAACAACTCCAAAGTCCCTTTGGCACCAGCCGATACGAACGGAATTCCAGCGGATGACGCGGTGGCTGCACATGCAGACACGCCATGAGCATCACTGCATGAAATAAGACAAAGGCAGTCTTGTACGCGTGACTGAAAATCAGTGGCCCAACCAACGAAGTGTATGTGATTCAGTAAATCGAGTTCTCGCGCATACTCCTGAAGTATCTTAAGTTGAGGACCATCGCCCCATACAACCAAGTGAATATCATCACGCACGGTCTTTAGAATCTCCATGCTCCAGATGAGATCTTTAAGACGCTTCCCCGGAATCAGTCGACCGGCAGCACCAATGATGAAACTATTCTGTGAAATTCCTAATTCCTGTCGAATGTCAGCCTTATGATCAGACTTTGTAAACTGCTCAGACGGATACACTACGGAGCTAGCCCCGATTTTCAAGAACTGCTGAGCGAATTCCTGCTGTGCCGTAGAACTAAAGATTACATGATCACTTCTCCGGACATAGAACTTAAAGGCATGTGTTGGATATCTAATCCAGCGGTCTGCGGGATTTCCCATGCTACAAACGATTTTAGCGCCGACACGATGCAGCAATCCAAAATGTTCCCAATTGAGTAAGTATGGGTGCCAGATGTGAAGGATGTCTGGTTTGGATTGACTGATACAACGGCGAAGCTGTTTCAGTCCACCAAAGATTCCGTGACTGCGAACAGTACTTATCGGTGCGCCTAAGTTGGTCCTAATGCTGTCCGGTAGATCTTTGTCACGAGACCAAAACAGTAGTGAATGATCAAGCTGGCATGTGCTGGATTCACTCAGCAGTAAACTCAATTGGTTGATAGGACCACCAAGTGTACTCATCGGAATGAGGTGGGTTATTCGCACGCTTTATGCTCCATCACCAGATAGGAGTGAAAGGTGCGATTGAGCCATTTGGCGAATGGAGTACTTATTCTTTACATCACTATATGCTGCTGCTGCCATTACAGCAGAATGGTCATCCTGCAGAGCATTAATAATGCCGTTTCCGAGTGCCGTAACATCAGCAACAGGAACCAGTCGACCGGTGCGACCGTGTTTAACAAGCTGTCGGTTACCCGGGATGTCACTTGCAATGACCGGAATCTGGTGAGCCATCGCCTCCAATAGAGAAAGTGACAACCCTTCGGTGTATGAAGGCAGCACAAACAGATTGGCTGCTCTTAAAAGATCAGTTACATCGTCGAAGGCACCCGGCATGAATACGGAAGATCTAACTTCAAGGTCCTTTATCTCCTGATACAGAAGATCGCGATCAGGTCCTTCTCCTATTAGCCATAGTTGACTATCAGCCCAGTTTTCAAGAACGCTCGGCCAACTACGAATTAATTCCACCAGTCCTTTTTTCTTATCGAGTCTTCCGGTGTAGACGACGATCCGCGAAGACTCCATCGTAGTAAGATCATAATTTGCTTCTGCAATAATCTGTCGTGCTTCTGTTCGTGCTTGTGACGAAGCAGTTTCCGGGATGCCAACGCCATTTGGAATGTGAACTGTCCGGGAGGCATCAAACCCAGCCTCCGTGAGTTCATCCATGGTTGCGTCAGATGGACCAACCACATGGTCAGACAGCATGCATCTCTTTCGGATTTTCATTCCAAACCGGGCGTTAGTATGCCAATTACAATCCCCGGTTTCCCCTGCCCCTTCGACTCTTAATACAACTCTCTTACCAAGTTGTTGTCCAATACGCACAGCGACGTACGCATCGTGTTTAAGCATGGAAACTAGGATTGCATCATACGAGTCCTTATTTGTCTTGAGCCACTTTGCCAGGGCGTGCATGTACTTATAGGTTCCCCATCCGCGTTGCCGCGGATTTGATAACCGCGAAACGGGGATATCCCGATGAATGATTTCATTAGGCCACTGTGACTCCCATTTCGCAGTGAGTAGTTGCGTATCACAACCCAAATCACGGAACTCTACAGCAAGATTTGCCATGACCATCTCCGCACCACCGACAAGCGGCCAAAATCGACGTGTAACGAGAACAATTCTTGGCTGTGGCATTTATTTCAGTTCTGCTTACTCGAAAGCAGTGAGATCATGTGATTCCATCGCAGCCACATAGGGAAGGTTGCGAAACAGATTCTTGTAATCAAGTCCGTATCCCACGACAAATTCATCCGGGATTTCAAATCCGATAAAATCCGGAATCATCTGGACTTGTTGGCAATCGCTCTTTTGTAACAACACAGCACTATGAATTTCAGAGGGCCCAAGCTGTTTTAGCCGCTGTATGACGTTATCGAGCGTGTGACCGGTGTCAAAAATATCATCAACGACCAAGACACGCTCATCAGTTAGATCAGGAAGCATGGCATGGTCGATTTCCAAATCACCTCTTGTGGTCTCTCCTCGATAACTACTAGCCAGCAGTGCGCCAAGCTGAACCGGCATCGACAGGTACCGAATCAGATCAGCAACTAATACCAAGCTGCCGGTCATCACGGCAATAACTGTTAGCGTTTCGTTTTCGAGTTGCGCATTGATTTCGTCGGCCATTCGTTTGACGCCATCACGTAGTTCGTCTTCTGAGAGCAGAACCTTCACAGTTGTTTTCCTGACCAAGTCACGATGTTGTTGCATCATTGTAGTGAACACTTGGATTCACACAAACTCCGTTAAGTCTACTGATATCGAATCTTTAACACGCCTTCATCACTGTGGACCGGTATGTTCCAATGTAGGCACAACAAGATCTTGAAATCCGATTTGGAAAAACGAATGGCAGGCACATGGTCTGAAATATTACTCGATGGGCATCTTTGTGACATATTTGAGCCATCCACGCCAAGTGCGAGAAACCAGATTGTCATTTACCTCCATGGCGTACATCTGGGGCGTTTGCATGACAAGACAGTATTCACAGATCTTTTCGAAAGAAATGGACTACGTGTCATTTGCCCGATGACTCAACGGAGTTGGTGGACGGATAGAATTTGCAGGGAGTTTTCAGAAGAATACACTGCCGAGCAATTCCTTCTACGGTTTGTTCTACCCGAAATTGCGGATCGTTGGTCTGCCAAGCCACCGCAGATAGCACTACTCGGCACAAGTATGGGCGGGCAAGGTGCCTTGCGGTTTAGTTATAAGTATCCGGACTTGTTTCCGGTTGTAAGTGCAATTTCTCCAGCGATTGACTATCAACTTCGGATGCATGACGGTGACGAAGTTTTAGCAGCGATGTATGAAGATCCAGAGGCAGCAAGACAGGATACTGCCCTATTACATATCCACCCGCTTAATTGGCCAAGGCACCAATTTTTTTGCTGCGACCCCACGGATAAGACGTGGTTTGCTAGTGCTGACCGGTTACATATGAAGTTGTATTCGCTAGGTGTACTGCATGATCATGATTTAGAGACATCGGCTGGTGGGCATTCATTTGATTACTATGCTTCAATGGCACCAAGGGCGATTTCGTTTATCGCGGACGCATTGGAACAGGAGTACGTCCGCCTACCGGTCGTGGATTCGGATTCATAGGTTGGTTGTTAGGTGGTCTGCCCAAAGCAGACAAATCAAGGAAGCCGATCCCAAATGCCTCGATGGAACCACGCGTGATGGCAATCTTTCGTGCTGAAGCGCTCGGTGTTGCAGATTTGTTTTGATTGAGCCATAACTTGGCATTCTCTCTACCACCTTCTAACACGAGCATATCCTTGGGTTGTGAGTAGGTGAGCCTGGCAGCTTGGGCGGTATACTGCATAGACTCTACATACGTATTACCTGCTGCGGTTATGG
>Ga0114933_10005379_pt1 | contig 11661 bp, 5 predicted proteins | sample 4SBtaG_FD_89691 | JGI IMG/M metagenome (GOLD analysis project Ga0114933, IMG submission 89691) | Deep subsurface microbial communities from Kolumbo volcano to uncover new lineages of life (NeLLi) - 4SBTROV12_W25 metaG | ecosystem: Environmental > Aquatic > Marine > Volcanic | place: Kolumbo... | reverse complement strand
TGCCGCCCGTGGTGATCCGCGCTGACCTCGGCGCAAACGGGACCTTGGTGGACGACGTTCTCGGCCAGCGGCTGACCGGTCGAGTCGGCGTTGGCTACTCGTTCCTCTCCCCGCGCCCGCTCCCCTTCGGTGGGGAAGCCGACCCGGTCAACCTCCTCGACGCGAGCGCCGGCCTCGGGTGGGGCCCGGTCGACCTCGGTATCTCGTTCTACAACCTCTTCGACACGCGCTGGGCAGCCTCCGAGTTCCTCTTCGCGTCCAACTGGAACCCCGGCGGGATCCCGAGCCGCGTGCCCGCTCGCCACCGATCGGCGGGTTCGCCGTTCAGTTTCATGGTCACGCTGGGGGTGTCGCCGTGAGGCGGATCGTCCTGATGTGCGCGCTCCTCTTGGTCGGCTGCATCGACACCACGATCGAGGCGACGACGATCGACCTCGCGGTCGCTGGCACCGATGCGCGCGCGCCCTTCGAGGGGCGCCGCGGAGCGATGATCACCCTCGAGCGCGCCGATGTGGCCTTCGGTCCGCTCTACCTCTGCGCCGGCTTTCAGGCGGGTGAGCTCTGCGACGAGGCTCTGGCCGAGTGGCGGGACGCGGTCGTCGTCGACGCGCTCGACCCCAGCACGCACGGCGTCGGGGAGATGAACGCGCTGACCGGCACGGCGCGCTCGTACATGTTCGACTACGGCATCACCTCCCTGCTCACGCAGGAGGATCCGCTCGTCCTGCCCGCCGCGGAGTCGCTCGGGCCCGCCTCCGCTCGCCTCGAGGGCCGCGTAGAAGTCGACGGTCAGTCCTTCGCATTCACCGCGAGGGTGCGGGTCGAGCAGGGGGCCGACGTCGAGCAAGGGGTGCCGGTCGTGCGCAGCGCCGCATCCAGCGGGTTCGAGGCTCCGATCCTCGACGCCGGGCGCTCCCGTCTCGAGGTCCGCTTCGACCCACGCGCCTGGTTCGCCTCCGCCGACTTCGCCGGCCTGACCGAAGACGCGACGTGTTCCCCCGACGGTGCACCGCTCGTGTGTGCAGGCTCCGTGGAGCAGACGTGCGACCTGGACGGCTCGGTGCTCGAGACGCGGGACTGCCCTGCGATCGGACAAGCCTGCCTGCGCGGCCTCGGTTGCGTCGAGTCCATCACGCTCGACGCCGACGACCAGACGGGCCGCGCGCTGCGACTCGGACTCGAGGCTGGGGCTCGGCCCACGTTCACGCTGAGCGAGTAGTCATAAACGCAACTCGGTTGCACCAACCACTGGGCTGTGTAAACGTGGCGGCGATGCAGAAATACATGATGTTCGCGTTCCTGCTGAGCGCCTGTGATGGCGGCACGATGGGGGGCCCCGACGCATCCGGCGGCGGCGCTCTCGCCGTGATCGTGGAGGCTGAGGACACGATCACCGAGGGCCTCGCAGCGGGCGACGAGCCCGAGCAGATCCGCGACGGCTGGGCCGTGACCTTCGATCGCTACGTCGTGGTGATCGGGGACGTCGACGTACATCTGTCGACCGACGAGTCGGTGGTGGTCGAGATTGCGGACACCTACGCCGTGGATCTCGTGACGGTGCCTTCCACCGGGCTCGAGCTCTGGACGAGCGGCGGGCTCACGTCGGGGCGGTGGGACTTCAACTACGCGATCGCCGGGGCCGGTGACGGCGCCATGCCCCATTCGTCGGTGTCGACCGAGCTCTTCGACGAGATGGTGGCCGGCGACTGGACCTACCTGATCGAGGGCGCCATCGAGCGCGCGGACGGCCAGTCCTGTCCGCCCGCGGGTCTCGCGTCGGTCGGCGGCGCTACACCGAACGGAAACACAAACGCCGCCGGCGACGCCTGCTTCGACAACCCGAGCGTCGCTTTTCGGTTCGGCCTCACGGCGGAGACCGCGTTTGGGCCCTGCGAGGTCGATGAGATGCCGGGCTTCGCGGTCACCGAGGGTGCCACCACGACGGTCTCGATGACCATCCACGGTGACCACGTCTTCTTCAACGGCTTCCCCGAAGGCGGCGAAGGCGGGGTGATGCGTTTGGCGCAGTGGCTCGCCGACTGCGACCTCGACCTCGACGGGGAGGTCACGCGCGCAGAGCTGGAGCAGATCGCGCCGGCCGATCTCGCGGAGCTCGACGGGCGTTTTCAGCTCGGCGGCTCACCCATCACCCCCCTGACGACGATGTGGGACTACCTCACGGCCCAGGTGAAGACACAGGGTCACTTCCAGGGTGAGGGCGAGTGCCCCCTCGATGGGATGGCGCACGCACACGACTAGCTCGCGGTGGCGCTACGCACACTCGTTGCAGACGCCGCGGACCTGAATCTCCACCTGCTTCTGCTTGATCGCCTTGGGCACGCCGCGGCGGCTTTTGACGGAGACCGCGTCGTCCGGGAGGCAGCTGACATCGCCGCACTCCTGACAGACGAAGTGCGCGTGTGCGCTCGAGTCGTGGCCCCCGCCGCCCACCAGCTCGAAGCGCCACAGGTGGTCACCGAGGTCGGTCCGGTTCACGAGCCCGCCGCTCGTCAGGTCCACCAGGTTCCGGTAGAGGGTGGCTCGATCGTAGCCGTGCTCGTCGAGCTCCTCGCATACCTCGGCGTGCGTGAGCGCGCGCCCGGCCCGCATCAGGCAATCGAGAACCAGGGTCCGCGCGCTCGTCGCGCGCAGACCCGCGTCGCGGAGGACCCGCTTCAGCTCCTTCTTCCGGTTGGCAGACTCGGTGGGCACCGCTCGCAACAGTAACACGGTTGCACTGCCGAACCAGGCGCCCTCGAGCGAAACGGGCGCCTCGGCCCGAAGACCTTGCCGGTTCCGCGAGGCATCAGCACCCAGGAGAACCGGCCCCTCTCGGTGCATCGAACGGTCACCTACGTGAGCGAGCAACGAACCACGATGTCGTGCGCCACTTTGACCAAGAGCTCATCGCCGACGAGGGTGGGACCGCCGAGCGCGCGGAGGGCGTCGAAGCGCCGTTCGGCCACCCATCCGCCCGCCTCCTCAAAGGTGTACACACACCCGCGCCGCTCCGCGTCGGCCAGCGCCACCCGCACCTGAGCGCCTTGCTTCGAGAGGTGCAACCCACTGGAGCGAGAGAGCCCAGGCTGACCCGCCGTCCGCACCGCGGCTCCGACCGGATCCCCCTGCTCGTCGAAGAGGCGAGCCACCAGCCTGTCGTCCTGCACCCAGACGCCGAGCGCGCGGCCCCCGAGTGAAAGAAGCGCCGGCTCTCGGGGCGAGGAGCCGCCCGCATCCTTCCACCCCGCCGCGCCGATGCGATGGATCCGCAACGTCTCATCCGACCGATGAGCCAGCACGAGCGTGGCGGCTCCGAGCCGCGCGGCCGCTACCCGGTCGACCACGCCGGCGCTCCCGACGACCATCGGCAGCTGCTCCCAGCCGTCGTCACCCTTCTCTCTGAAGTGCTCGAGACCGCTCTGAGACGCCGCGAAGATCTCCAATCCCTGCGCGGTCTTCACGAGCGCAGGGTCACCGACCCGCTCGCGGTCCACCCGCTCCCAGTCGCTCCATTTGCCCGCCTTCTCCTCGAGCGTGCAGCGCAGCTGGTTGTCCTCATCGATCGCGATGACGCAGGCGCGCCCGTCCCGTCGGGCGCCCGCGACGAGCCGCCCCGCCGGGCACTCCTCGGCGTCGACGCCGTCTCGGGGGCGCAGCGCGCGCCAACGTCCCTCGGCGTCCCGCCGCGAGACCCGGCCGTGCCCATCGACCGCGTACACGCGATCCGGCTCGTCGATGCTCACCGAAGGCGGAGCGTTCTGCACCGCCCGCCGGTGCATGCCCGCGAGCTTGTCGCCGTCTCCACGCGGCAAGACCCCGTCGAGCTCAAAGCCCTCCGGCGGCGGCACCACCTTGGCTTCCATCATCAGCGCGTTGCAGAAGAGGTACGGGGCGTCCCCCACCAGGAGCTTGCGCCCGCGGTGCCAGCGCTCGAGATCTGCGTCGTCGTGGGGCGCAAAAGCCGCGAGACGGCGGACGAGCTGACCCCAGTGAAAGCGCAGCTCACCCCGAGCGTGGAAGGTCGCCGCGAGGTCTCGAAAGGCCTCGAAGAATTGCACGCCATCTTGCACGAGCTTCTTTTCACGCCAGAGGTCGAAGTGAGCCAGGTCAAAGGGCGCCTGCAGGAGAAAGAGCTCGAGCTGAGCGAAGCGTGCGTCCGGGTCGTCTCCCGCATCGTTCTGCATGCCCAGCGACGCCTCGGTGCGTTTGCTGAAACGCAACGCCAGGAAACCGGCCATCTTGAGGTTGCGCGCGATCAGGGCGTCGAACGCGGCGAAGACCTCGTCCATGAAGGTGAGGTGAACGTCGCCAGCGGTCGGGAGGACCACGTCCACGGACCAGACCCGCTCGAGCCGCTTGCGGCCAAAGTTGAGCACGCGGTGCGCCGGGGCGAAGCCCTCAGTCTCCTCACGCCCCGTGCGCAGGAGATCGTCCACCACAGGCCCGTAGTCATCGGCGTCTTCGGAGATCGTCGCTACCAGCGCCTTGAACGAGGTCCAGCGGTTGCTGGCCCGCTCGCGCCAGTCGGCCCGCTCCCAGTCGTGAAGCTCCGGCGTGATCGCATCTCGCTCTGCGCGGCGCACGATGTGCACCCGTCGCTCGTGGGTATGGGGGTCGCGAAAGGGATTGATGAGCACTTCGCCGGCCCGGTAGGTCGCCGCGGGGTCGAGGGGCTGGCCCCTCCACCATGGATCGGGCGCCTCGAAGAAGGCTCCCCTGTCCTCGAGCGCCGCGCGGTAGGCCCGCCAGTTGGTCTCCTCCACCGTCTCCCAGAGTCCGTACGCGCGGCGTACGTCGATCACGTATGCGACGATCACACCGAGCGACCCCACGGTTACGAGAGCCGCCGAGAACGCGTCGTCGCTCGCGAGCACCGTCGCACCCGGTAGGAGCGCCGCAGGCCCCCCAGCGCGGGTCAGCCGGGTGTCCGGTTCGATCCAGCGGACCACTCCGTCCGCGCAGACCATGGCGACGGCCCGCACCATGTCGGGCAGGGGAGGCATGTCGAACTCACTGCCGTGACTGCCGGTGTTGAAGAGGCCGGCGAGCGACTGCCCGCTCGAGGAGCCGGCGGAGGTCATCGACAGGTCGCGGGCGTCGAGCGCCTTCATCAACGCGTCGATCTCGATGCCCGCCTCCACGTAGGCGAACTCTCCGTCCTCGGCTCGCGCCGCGTCGGTCAGCGCGCCCCAAAGCAAGCCCTCGTTGGGGCCGTTCCCGTCCCGCGTCGTGTCGATGAGCAGGGACAGCCGGTCATGCGTCTCGAGGATTCCGTCCTGACAGGCGAGGACCTCGTCGAACGACCACCGTTTGCCGTGGGCGAGCAGGTGCAGGTCCTCCGCGCGGTGGCGGTCGACGACCTCCTTGATCGAGGCCGCGGCCTCCGCCAGCTGCGCCACAGCGTCGATGGGCGGGGCAGCGTGCCCCCGCTCCACCTCATAGCGCCGACGCGCCTCGAACTTCGTGGTCTTGGCCCAGACCTCGATGCGGCCTTGACCCTCGTCGACAACCTCGCGTGTCATCCTGCCCCCTCGCCTCGAACGGAGGAGCAGACGGTATCACGTGAGGGCGGCTTGCAGTTGCGGCGCGTCATGCGCGGCACGGTCGAGCGCCGGGATCACGCCGAGGCGTCCCCCGGGGAAACGGGTCACTCGAATACCCGCCGAGGCGAGTTTCGCTGCGACCGCGTCGGCGTCGTCTCCCGCGTCGATCACCCGGTAGAGCCCCCGACCGTGCGCCGTGACGGAGGCCAACGCCGCGTCGAGCGCCTCGCTCGCCGCGGACACGTCCAAGTGCCTCGCCGCGCGCAGCTGGTGATGCATCTGGATCAGGCTGAGCTCGTCGCCATCCCACGTGCTGACCAAAGTGAAGGCCTTGGCGACGCGGTAGGCCGTCGTCGTGTGCACGAAGCCGAGGTGCGCCCCCGTCCACCAGATCATGAGATCGGGATCGAACGGCAAGCCCTGGTACGCAAACGCCCCGAGACCGGACCGATAGTAGGCCGACGTCGTCTCGACGAGCACGACCGGGATGCCCGTCTCGTCGCGCAGCGCCGAGAGCTCGGACCAGAAGGCGTCCGGGACGACGCGGCCGGTGCGCTCCTGGGTCGGCTCGATGTAGATGCCGAAGATGGCCTCCGGCGCGTCTCCGATGCTGGCACGCAGCGCCTCGATCGAAGCCTCGACCCCATCGGCAGGGTGCGGGACGTGGGACCAGTCGAAGTAGGGCGCGCCCTGACGGTGGGTCGCCGGATCGCTGATCGAGCGGGCCGCCGCGGTCGTGTGCCCGACGTATGCACCCTCGAAAGAGATCACGCGCGCGGCGTGCTTGCGGTGCCACCTCAGCGCGCGAACAGACTTGTCGACCGTCTCGTCCCGGCTCGAGCAGAGGTAGGCGTGCGGCAGCTCGGGCGTGAGCGCCGCCACCCACTCGGTGGCGCGCACCACCGAAGGCGTCATGTAGTTGAGCACCGTGATCTTGTTCACGGCCGGGCCGTAGAGCGCGCCAGCGTCGTAGAGCTCGCGCAGCGAGTCAGGCGCTGCGGCCAGAGGACGCGTGATGCCGCTGGCGAGATCGACCGCCGGAGCGGCGCGTTCGACGCTCCGAACCGGGTCCGGGGTGAAGCGGCCCAGGGGCTGTCGGTAGTAGCGGGCGACGCCTTCGCCGTCGTAGGCCGCGTCGATCGTCTGAACGGTGTATGCGCCGAGCGAGTCGTTGAGCCGGGCCATGGAAGAGGCGTCCGGGATCCGGTTTCGCCCCGACGAGTGCCGGTACCGAGGCGCCCCGTCGGCACCGACCAGGGTCCGCGCGGCCTCGAGCTGAGCGAGCTTGAGCGCCCGCCCGATGCCCTGACCTCGGTGCTCGGGATCGACCGTCACGGCGAGCGAATAGAGGGTGTTGTCGCGCCCCCGCATCGGGTCGGCGGCGGGCCCGACCACGTCAGCGACGAGCTCGAGCGGCGCGGCGAGCGCCGAACCGATCACCCGCGTGACGCCGCCCTCGGACGCCTCGGCCACGACCGCGACGCCACCATCGGAGAACGCCTTGCGCAGGTGTTCGGCGCTGTCCCGGCGAGCCGGCTCATACACCCGCTCCTCGAGCGCGCAGATGAGGGGGAGCAGCGTGTCCGCCTCGGACGCCTCAGCCACCCGAACGGTGTAGGGGATCGTCCAGCGGTCCTCCGTCGGGTCGGCGTCGAAGTCCTCCCAGGCGGGCGGCTTCTTGTTGGGGTGCGCCTCGAGCCAGGCGAGCGAACGCTGCATGCTCTCGAAAAGCAGGCCGACCGTGCGCTCGTCGAACGCCGCGCTCAGCCGGTACCGCACCGTGCGGGAGCCGGCTCCGAAGACCACCGCGCCTCGCCAGAACCGCTGGCCGAGGTAGGCCATCAGCTCCGCTGTGTCGGCGAGGTCGAACGCGACGGCGTACCCCTCGGCGCGCGGGTTGCCAATGCGGTGCGACCAGCGGCCGTAGAGCGCCTCGAGTCGGGGACGGACCAGCGCCTCGACTCGCTCCGCGTCCTTTGGATCGACGCAGAGCGCGTGCAGACGGCCCCTCGCCAGCGACGCTGGGAACGCGTTTGTCGGCTCGGGATCCTCGAAGGTGCTCATGCACACCCCCACCTGCGCGCGCTTGGCGAAGCACACACACTCGGGCCCGTCCGGCTGCCCGTTCGCGTCGACATAGGCGAAGCGCGGATGCCAGAGGAACGGGCCGCTGAGCCCGAACCCGCATTGAACCTCATCGACGATGAGGGACACTTCTTTTGCGCGCGTGAGGAGCCGCAAGGCGCGATGAAAGCGAGCGCTCAAGTAGCGGTCGCCGCCCTCGGATTGCATCGGTTCCACCGCGACCGCGAAGAACGCGTCGCCGTCGAGGGTCGCGGCCACCGCGCAGAGCGCGTCGACCTCCGCTTGGAGGCCCGGATCGTCAGCGTCTCCCCAGCGCGACCGTGCCGCGTCGACGTCACCCGCCCCCCAGACGCTCACCCAGCCTTCGGGCTCCTTCGGCTCCCCGTCCGCGAAGACGGCACGCGGCGGCGCTACCGCAAACGAGACCTCGTAGCCCGCGATCTGAAACGGCACCCGCTTGGTCGGGTTGTGGCTCGCGTAGAGCGCCAACATCGTGCGCCCGTGAAAGCTGCCTTCAAAGGCGAGCAGCTTCTTGGCGCCGTCCTTGGCGTTGGCCAGGCAGAGCGCGTAGGCCTTTTCGTTGGCCTCCGCGCCGCTGTTCACGAAGCTCACCGTGTCGAGCCCCGGCGCCAGCGCGCGCAGGGTGTCGGCATAGGCCAGCGCGTGTGGGTCATCGCCCAGCGTGGTGTCGGCGCTGCTCAGCACGGCGTCGCCGAGATCCCCCTCTACGTAGGCCCGCACGACCGAGTCGGGTGCAAACCCGGCGGGCAACGTCGCCGTCTGGCTCATGCCATCGAGCACGGCGAGCGGCTCGTCGTCGATCGAGACCATCCACGGACCGGAGCTCCGAAGGTGATCGAAGATCGGCGGCTTCTTCTCGCCCTTCACGTAGCGGTCGCCCGCGTAGTAGCGGTCGTGCCATTCGGCGCTGCGGGGCAGCGCGCCGCCCTTGGGCAGCGCGGTCTGGAGGACCCGCGGCGTCTCGAAGAGCGTACGGTCCGCCTCGGCCTTCTCCTCGCGTGCGTGCACGGCCTCGAGCGCGTCGAGGTCGGCCGCCGGGAGTGAGCCCTCGATCTTGGGGTGTCGGTCGTAGACTCCGGCCGGGTTGTGGATCTGCGCCAGCGGGTAACACAGGTTGCGACCGGCCCAGTTTCCGGCGGGTCGGAAGTTGCCACTCTTCTTGACGCCGCCGAAAGGCAGACGCGGGCTCGCTTTGTTGGTGCTGCGGTTCCGGTTGAGGATGCCCGTGCGCACGTCCTGCTCATAGACGTTGAAGCGGGAAAGATCCTGCGTGAACACGCTGTACGCGAAGCCGTAGGGCGACGCGTTGAGCGCCGCGATCGCCTCTTCGTCTTCGCCAAAGGTCTCGACACAGAGGTCGGGGCCGAAGAGTTCGTGATCGGTGTATCCGGCGATGTCGTGAACGCCCTTGGCCAACCGGTGCAGCGATGGCGCGACGAATGCCCCGCCGTCCCTGGCGCCGCCCTCGACGATCACCTCCGCGCCGCCCGAGCGGCCAACCGCCACGGACGCCAAGAAGGCGGCCTTGGCTCGCGACGTGGCCATCGGGCCGGCGAAGCTCGCAGCGTCCTCGGGATCTCCGAACCGGAGGTCGCTCAGCACCGCTCGCAACCCGTGCACGAAGCGATCCGCCAGGCTCTCGTGCACGAGCACCCTGTCCGAGCAGGTGCAGCGCTGTCCGGTCGTCAGATAGCCGCTCGTGATGACCTCGTGGATCGCCTGCCGCAGGTCCGCGTCTTCGCGGACGATGCACATGTTCTTTCCGCCCATTTCGAGCGCGAGCAGCATCTCGGGCCGGTCGAGCGCGGCCTCTCGGATGCGACGCCCAGTGCCCCATGATCCGGTGAACGCGAGCCCGTGAACGCGAGGGTCGGCGACCAGGGCGCCACCGACGGCGCCGCCGCCCTGCACGACGTTCACGACCCCAGGCGGGAAGCCCGCGGCTTCGATCGCCTCGGCGTAGCGCTGGCCAGAGAGCGGGGTGACCTCGCTCGGCTTGATCACGACGGTGTTGCCCAGCAAGAGCGCCGGCAAGACGTGGGCGTGGCAGAGATGCAGCGGGAAGTTGAAGGGCCCGAGCACCGCGACAACGCCGTGCGGGCGGTACCGGATGACCTCGTTGGCGAAGCCCGGCAGCGGCCCACCGAGGAGGTCTGCGCGCACCGCCTTCTCGACGAGCGCGAAGCGCCCGAGCAGGGCCTTGATCTCGATCCGGGCCTCCGAACGAATCTTCCCCATCTCCAGGCTGATCGCCTCGCTCAGCCCATCGGCGCGGGCTTCGATGGCCGAGCGAAAGCGCGCCATCACCTCGAGGCGCCCCTCGAGCCCGAGGGCCGACCAAGCTGGCCACGCGGCGTGCGCGGCCTCACACGCTAGAGCGACGTGCGCGGGGTCGCCTGCGGTCGTGAGCACGACGGCGTCATCGTGCGCCGGATCGTGACTGGAAAAGGCCTCTCCAGACGGGCCGATAAAGGTCCCGCCGACGTAGTCTCCGCGCGCTTCATGCATGGGCGGCGAGCTTAGCAGCGCGCCTCGGATATGCTCCCCCGAAGACGTGCCTGAGCGGGGATCCAATTTCGACGAGCGCACGCGCCACAGACGCCTCGCCTGGGCAGCCGGGCTGACGCTCTTCACCCTGCTGGCTGGCCACACGGTGCTCGAGGTCGCCAGAGACGCCCTCTTCCTCGCTCACCTGCCGGCCTCCGAGCTCCCGTTCACCTACCTGGCCATCGCGCTCGCCGCGTGGGTAGCGGTTCAGGTCGACCGCAGGCTCTCCACCCGCCTGGAGCAGCGCCGGCTCGCGATGTTGACCCTGGGCATCTCGGCGGCAGGCACGCTCGGCTTCTACTTCGCCTTTGGCAGTGACGAGTGGTGGGTCTGGTTCGTCCCACACTTCTTCTACATCTGGGCCGGGCTCGTCTCGACCTTCGCCGTGACCCAGTTCTGGCGCCTGCTCGCGGAGCTCTTCACTGTCGGCGAGGCGCGCCTGCTCTATTCCCGGATCGCGGCCGGCGGCTCGCTCGGCGCCGTCGCGGGCGCCTCGATCGCCGGGGTCGCGCAGGAGGGGCTCGCACCGCGCGAACTGCTCCTGATCGGCGCCGCCATGCTCGCCGTCACCGCCTGCATCCCAGGGCTCCTCTTTCCCGCGGTGCCCCCGGTGGAGGTGCGCACCGCCACCGCCGTGGGCCAAGGGTCGGCGGACGAGCTCGCGTATGTGCGGCGGCTGCTCGTACTGGTGGCCCTCACCGCCGTCACCGCGATCCTGGTGGATTATGTCTTCAAGGCGAGCATCGACGCCGAGCTGAGCGCGAGCGAGTTGGCCCCCTTCTTCTCCCGCTTTTACATCGTGCTCAACGTGATCTCACTCGGCGTTCAGATCGCGCTGGCGCCGCGCCTGCTCACTTGGCTGGGCGCACCGCGGGCGCTCGCCGTCCTGCCTCTCCTTTTTGCCCTCGGGGCGGTGGGACATGCGGTCACGGGCGCCCTGGCCGTCGTGATCGTGCTCAAGGGCTCGGACGGTGCGCTTCGCCACTCCCTGCATCGGAGCGCCTCCGAGCTCCTCTACCTCCCGCTGAGCAAGGCGGTGCGCAGCCGCTACAAGACCCTCATCGACGCGCTCGGTCAGCGCGGTGGGCAGGCGCTCGGCTCGGTCTCGATCTTGATCGTCGGCGCCTTCGGCATCGGCCCGAGGCACCTCGGGCCGGTGATCGCGCTGCTCTCGATCCTCTGGATCGCGCTCGCCCTCTCGCTGCATCGCCGCTACTTGGACCGCTTCCGCGCCAACCTTCGTGCCGGCTCGATCGAGACACGGGTCGAGATCCCCCAGCTCGACCTCGGCTCGCTCGAGTCCCTGATGGCCTCGCTCAACAGCCCGCGCGACGAGGAGGTGCTCGCCACCCTCGAGGTGCTCGTCGACTACGGCCGCGGCGCCCTCGTACCCGCCCTGCTGCTCTACCACCCGTCCCGCGCGGTGGTGCTCCGCACCCTCGAGATCCTCGCGCTCACCGATCGC
>Ga0114933_10005377_pt1 | contig 11662 bp, 11 predicted proteins | sample 4SBtaG_FD_89691 | JGI IMG/M metagenome (GOLD analysis project Ga0114933, IMG submission 89691) | Deep subsurface microbial communities from Kolumbo volcano to uncover new lineages of life (NeLLi) - 4SBTROV12_W25 metaG | ecosystem: Environmental > Aquatic > Marine > Volcanic | place: Kolumbo... | reverse complement strand
CGAGACCAATGCTGTTTTCGGGAATGTTTTGCGCTTTGTTACGGACGTTAAGCTAATAACGATTAATTAACTGTTACGATGTCGGCATTTTTGCTCTACGCACCTTGCCTGTTGCCTCGATATGACGCACTGTCTGTGCATCATGCGTCAGAACTTCCTGTCATCGTTGGATAATACTAAATACTGGGTGTTTGACCTGGATAATACTTTATATCCGGCCGACTGCGACCTGTTCAGCCAAATAGATGTGAAGATGGGCGCATTCATCTCTGCGCATTGCGGCATCGATCGTATCGATGCAAGAAAACTGCAGAAACGCTATTACCGCGAACATGGCACCACTTTGGCGGGTTTGATGGCGAATGACGGTGTGCAGCCAGAGGGCTTTCTCGCCTTCGTGCATGATATTGATGTGACGCCCGTGGCGCCGAGCCCAGAATTGCGCGATGCGTTGGCTTTGTTGCCTGGTCGCCGCTTTGTGTACACGAATGGGTCCGTGCAGCATGCCGAGAATGTCATGGATCGGCTCGGTGTCACGGACATGTTTGAGGGGGTCTATGACATCACGGCGGCGAACTATCGGCCAAAGCCGGACCCGGCGCCCTACCAGGATTTCGTTCAGCGATTTGATATTGAGCCGGGCCTGGCGATCATGGTCGAAGATATCGCCCGCAATTTGGAGCCAGCCCATCATTTGGGGATGGGTACCGTATTGATCCGAACTGCTCGTTACGACGAAATTCCAGACAATGACTATATTGACCATGTCGCGGACGATCTGCTCGGCTGGCTACGGACTATCCTAGGCCTGCCAGAGAGCTTCTAAACCCTTTGAAAACGATACATTAAGGCATACTGGACGCTGGGTTGACTCATCTCGGCAACTCAATCACAGTCCGGCCTCCCCGTTCCAAATTGGTGAAAGGTTACGTCCAAAATGAGCCATGCTGCGTTGCAGACCACGATTGATGAAGCCTGGGAGGCCCGGGATTCTGTCTCCAGTGAAACCAAAGGTGAAGTGCGCGACGCGGTGAATGAGGCGCTAAACCTTATGGATGCAGGGGATGTGCGTGTCGCTGAGAAAATCGGTGGAAATTGGCAGGTTAATCAATGGCTAAAAAAAGCTGTTCTGCTGTCCTTTCGTCTCAACGATATGACAACCATCGCCGGTGGTCCGGGTGCCAACACGACATGGTGGGATAAGGTCCCGTCCAAATTCGAAGGTTGGACCGCAAACGAGTTCGGCAAGGCCGGTTTTCGCGCCGTGCCGAACTGCATTGTTCGTCATTCCGCTTATATCGCGCCAAACGTCGTTTTGATGCCGAGCTTTGTCAATCTCGGCGCATATGTCGATGAAGGTACTATGGTTGATACATGGGCGACGGTAGGATCTTGTGCGCAGATCGGTAAAAACTGCCACCTGTCTGGTGGCGTTGGGATAGGCGGTGTGTTGGAACCGCTGCAGGCCGATCCAGTTATCGTCGAGGATGGCTGCTTCATCGGCGCACGCTCCGAGGTCGTTGAAGGCGTCATCGTTGAGGAAGGCGCAGTTTTGGCAATGGGCTGTTTCATTAGTTCTTCAACCAAAATTGTTGATAGAGCAACCGGTGAAATTCATCGGGGCCGGGTTCCGGCTTATTCGGTGGTGGTTCCCGGTGCGTTGCCAGGGGCTGTTAATCCCGAAGGAGCGCCGACGCCGAGCCTCGCTTGTGCGGTAATAGTTAAGACGGTTGATGCGCAGACGCGCTCCAAGACGTCGATCAACGAACTCTTGCGGGACTGAAAGTGCTCGATCCGGTCACATTTGCACGTGATCTCATCCGCTGCCCCAGTGTGACCCCGGAAGAAGGCGGTGCGCTGCAATTGTTGCAGGCGACGCTGGAAGATTTGGGCTTCGAGTGTCAGCGCCTGTTATTTACCGAGGACGGCACTCCCGATGTCGACAATCTTTATGCTCGGTTCGGCACGAATGCCCCCAACTTTTGCTTTGCGGGCCATACGGATGTGGTGCCCATCGGGGCACAAAGCGAATGGACAGTCGATCCGTTTGCCGCGGAGGTGAAAGATGGCGTTCTATTCGGTCGTGGAGCGGCCGATATGAAGGGCGCGATTGCGGCGTTTGTGGCGGCCGCTCAGCGGTTCATCGACAAAGAAACATTCAACGGGTCGATCAGCTTCCTGATTACTGGCGATGAGGAAGGTCCGTCTATAAATGGCACTAAGAAAGTGCTGCAGTGGATGGAAGAGAATGGCGAACAAATCGATGTTTGTATCGTTGGTGAGCCGACCAATCCGACCGAACTTGGTGAGATGGTAAAGATCGGCAGGCGTGGCAGTATGAACTCAATTCTGACGGTGAAGGGGACGCAAGGGCATGTAGCCTATCCGCACCTAGCGGACAACGCTGCACATCGGCTGGTGAAGATGCTGGGTGCGCTGGCGGCAAAACCGCTAGACGGAGGCAATGACCATTTTCAGGCATCCAGCCTGCAGATTACCAGCATCGACATTGGAAACCCGACCGAGAACGTGATTCCCGGTGAAGCCGAAGCCCGTTTTAATATCCGCTTCAATGATATGCATTCGTCGGAAACGCTCTCAACATGGATCCGCGAAACCCTTGATGCCGTGGCTGAGGGGACGCAGTACCAACTTGCGATCCGGGTCAGCGGTGAATCCTTTGTCTTCCCGCCTGGAGAACTCTCAGGCTTGATTACCGATGCCTGTGAAAAGGTGGTCGGTCAGCGGCCAGAATTGAGTACCACCGGTGGGACGTCGGATGCGCGTTTTATCAAGGATTTCTGTCCGGTTGCCGAGTTTGGTCTGATTAGCCAAACCATGCACAAAGTGGATGAGCGCACCCTCGTCGACGATATCAACAAATTGTCTGAAATCTACGAGACCATTCTGCGCGGCTATTTTCAATGATAGCTCGCCACGAGGTTCTGCTCTCGCTCTACGGCGTTTGGCGCCTATTTTTGCGGGATCCTCGTGGCATCGAATGGCTGGATGTCTCCATCGAAGGTTTCTGGAAATCATTTTTTTGTGCGGTAGTCGTGTTGCCTATTTTTGGCGTCTGGGTATTCATCCGCAATAGCGGTTTGGAGGATGTTGGTTTCATCCGCCTCGTGACCGTAGAAGGCATCGGATACGTTGTACAATGGGTAACTTGGCCACTCGTCATGGCGTATATCGCACCGGCGATCGGTCGAGATGATAATTTTATCCGCTATATTGTCGCTTTTAATTGGTCGGCCGGCATATACGTTTGCATATATTTGATTGTTATAGGAATTAAACTATCCGGCATAGTGTCTGGTGGTGGGTTGGCATTAATTGGCTTGGTCGCTGCGATAGTAATTCTTTCATATCATTGGTATATCGCGCGGATCGCCTTGGCGGTCTCCGGTGGTGGTGCGGCAGGGTTGGTTGCAGGCGAATTCGTTCTGGCGCACATGATCGATGCTGTTGGTCAGAATTTGATGCGGTAAGTAGGTCTGATGGTGACGCTACTCAAGAATATCCTCCTCACCGCAATTGCTTTGGCCGTTCTGGTGATTGTCGAGCATTGGTTAGGCATAACAGCCGCCTTCATTGGGGTAGGCGTTTGTTTTCTCGCCTATGTGCTGCTGATCACATGGCGCCAGATGCGTGACGAGACAGACGAAAATTAACTATTCAATAGACGACTTTAGTCAGATAGAGACCGTCTGGTGGCGCTGTTGGGCCGGCTGCCGGCCGATCCTTGGCTTCCAAAGCGGTATAAACCTGATCCTCTGTCCAGGTACCTTCGCCTACAAGCTTCAGCGTGCCCGTCAAGATTCGTACCTGATTATGCAGGAAGGATCGGGCTTGAGTGGAAATGTGGATTTCGTCGCCTGAGCGGGAGACATCTATGCGGTCAAGGGTTTTCACTGGCGATTTTGCCTGGCAGCGTAACGCCCTAAAGGAACTGAAGTCGTGGTTGCCGACCAGCGACTGCGCCGCTCTGTGCATGGCGTCCGCGTCAAGCGGGCGCGCCACGTGCCAGACCCGACCGTGGTCTAACGCGCTTGGCGCGCGCCGGTTCAAGATGCGGTAAAGATAGTCGCGGCGCTTGGCCGAAAAGCGCGCGTGGAAATCCTCTGTAACCGCTTCCGCTGTCAAAATTGATACAGCCCGAAGCTTCAAATGATGGTTCAAGGCGTCGCGCACCGTATCGGGATCTGTTGCTTTTGCAAGATCGAAATGGGCGGTCTGTGAAAGTGCATGTACGCCAGAATCAGTGCGGCCGGCGCCGTGCAAGGTAATAGTCTCACCCGTAAATCCAGTGATTGCGGATTCGATTGCCTCCTGCACGGATAGGCCGTTTGTCTGTCTCTGCCATCCAACGAAAACGCTGCCGTCATATTCGACGGTAATTTTCCAACGACTCACGACAACACCGTACCGGCTGGGAGCTTATATCCGCGTATGAATGCGGCGGCGCCGGTTGCTCTTTTGCCACTGCGTTGAAGTGTTATCAGGCGAAGCGCATCAACGCCGCAAGCGATTGTTAGCTCGTCGTCGAGAACGGTGCCCCGCTTGGATGCGCCCGCCACCTTGCAGGCTTCGAGTACTTTAATGCGCTCGCCATTATGCTCGAACCAAGCGCCCGGCCATGGCGAAAAAGCGCGCACTGTTCGCGCCAGATAGGTGGCGGGTTTGGCCCAATCGAGCCTCCCTTCGTCACGTCTTAGTTTTTGTGCATAGGTCATCCCAGTCTCTGGTTGCCGGGTCGCGACCATCGTGCCTGCGTCAAGTCCGTCGAGCGCTTTGACAATCAGCGCCGTACCCAGCTTTGATAGGCTGTCATGCAGGTTGCTTGCGGTCGTCTCTTCCGTGATTGGGACAGACTGGGACAGGAGCAGGCCGCCTGTATCGAGCCCCGCATCCATTTGCAAAATAGTAACACCCGTCTCTGTGTCGCCGGCGAGGATAGCCCTCTGGATAGGCGCTGCACCTCGCCATCGTGGCAGTAATGAGGCGTGAATATTGAGGCAGCCTAGCCGTGGTGCATCAAGAATCGGCCGTGGCAAGATCAGCCCGTAAGCGCTGACAATCGCTGCATCCGCACCAAGTGCGGCGAATTCCATTTGCAACGTTTTGTCGCGTAGCGTTTTTGGCGTCCGCACCGCGATCCCGTTTTCGGCGGCGTAGGCGAAAACTGGAGAGACGCGTTCCTTCTGGCCGCGGCCGGCGCGACGGGGTGGTTGGCTGTAGGCGCAAAGGATTTCATGTCCAGCCTCGATTAGTGCGGCTAAAGCCGGCACCGCAAAATCGGGGGTGCCCATGAAGACAAGACGCAGGGGTGCTCGCTGTCCGTCACTGGCCGGGCTAGTCGGCGGTGGCGTCATGTGTTTTCAGCTTTTTAGCCTTAGTCAGCTTACGCAGGATCATATTGCGCTTAAGCGCCGAAATATGGTCGACGAACAACGTACCTTCCAAATGGTCCATCTCGTGCTGGATGCAGGTAGCTAACAAATCCTCGGCTTCCATCTCCTGATGTTCGTTGTTTTCATCCAGATATCCAAATTTGATCTTCGCAGGACGCTCGACCTCTGCGTAGTGATCCGGCAGTGACAGGCAGCCCTCTTCATGTGTCCACAGCTCGTCGGAGGTAAACAGGATTTTCGGGTTGGCCATCTTTATCGGTGCGGGATCGTCATCCTTGCCGGAGGTGTCGACCACGATCACCCGCTTCGTCACGCCAACCTGCGGCGCAGCGAGACCTATGCCGGGAGCTAGATACATCGTCTCCAGCATGTCTGCCATAAGCGTCGCAATTTCGTCATCGACCTGGTCGACCGGCAGGCATTTCTTTTTTAGAACCGGATCGGGCGCGAGGATGATGGGAAGTACAGCCATGTGTTTCTCAAACGTTCTGCCGCACTTACCTATTGTTCAACTGCGTTGTCGTCAAGATGGGTGGGCGAATCGGTGTAAAGTAGAGTGTCAGGATTTGGAGAATTTCTCATGGAGTTATTAGTTTCCGCATTGGCTGTGGCCGCGGCACTAGCCGTAACGGTCTGGGTCACCTTTGCGCGCACGCGCGGCCTCAACGCGCAAGTGACCGATTTGCAGGCGGAACTCGTCACCGAGCGTGAACGGGCTAACGCGGCGGAAGCAAGCGCGCATGAATTGAGTGCTCGAATGGGTGAAATTGGGGTGCAGCTGGCCGAAAATAAGGAAGCACGGGAAAAAATTTCGGCCGAGTTGGAAGATGCGAAGGAAACCCGTCGCAACGCAGAGAAGGAAACCGCGCTGGTGCGCCAAGAAATTGAAACCATGCGCGCAACGATGGGAAATTGGGACAAAACTAAAGAAGAGGCAATGGCCGCCGCCCGGGCAGCGATGCTGTCGACGGCGACCGACCTTTCGAACAAGTTGTTGGAGGACCACAAGCGAGAGGCGAAAGCTGCCAAAGAGGAAGGCGAAAAACGGGTACAGGAAGCGAGCGGCAAGCTACTGACCCAGTTCGAGACATTATCCAAGACGGTCGCGTCGTTGAACGACCAGGTCACGACGAACAAGGACGCTGTCGATGTCATTGAGCGGGCTCTATCCAACCCGGCAAACGCGGGCTTTGCCGCTGAAACAGTGCTGGAGAACACGCTAAAATCCTTTGGCCTTACCGCTGGGATCGATTTTGTGCTCCAGCAGACCTTCGGCTCGGAGGATGGCAGCCGGTTGCGCCCTGACGCCATCGTTTTTCTGCCGGCCGATTCAGTTTTGGTGATCGACAGCAAGGCGTCGAAATTTCTTTTGGAACTGGCTCAGGTGGAGGACGAAGCGGCGGAAGCGGCGATTTACGAGAAGCTATCCTCGACAATGAACCAGCACCTCAAAAGCCTCGCCAGCAAAAACTACAGAATGGCTGTGCAATCGGATTTCCGAGCCGCTGGGAAGGGCGATGAAGTTCGCCAGCTGATCAGCATCATGTGGCTACCCAATGATGCGGCGGTGGAGAAGGTGCTGCGGGCCGATCCGGAATTTCAACGCAAAGCCTCGGAGAATGGTATTTTCGTTGCTGGCCCGACCGGGCTGTGGACCGCGGTTGGCGTTGCCGGTTCGAAGATTAATATAGACCGGCAGGCGCAGAACCATGAGAAGATAGTCGAAGGCGTACAAGCGCTGATCGAAAGCCTTGCAGTTGTGCTGACACATGCCGGTCGTGTGGGCAGCAACATGCGGACAGCGGCAAAGGCTTATGACGATCTCTCCCGGTCAATTAATCGGCGCGTTCTGCCGCGAGCACGAAAGCTTCTTGATCTAGGTGTCGAGGCACCGACGAGAGGACTGCCCAAACCGTTGCCGAACTACCAGGTTGTCGATACAGACATGGCAGATGTCATCGAGACCGAAGCAGAACCGGTCGACAATGTCCGGGAGCTGCCGTTGACAGCAGGTGAATGATGGTGGGACGAGTTTATAAGGCGCGTAAGCTACCTGCCACTGTGGAACAGAATGGCTGGTACGAGACCTTACCCTTTCCGTCGGCCGCGCGGCGGGTCGAAGGGTCGCTATCAGCTGACTTTGCGGTGGTTGGGGCCGGCATCTGCGGGCTTACGGCTGCGCGCCGGCTCGGCGAATTACGGCCCGATGCTTCCGTTGCGTTGATCGAGGCGACCCGGGTTGGGTTCGGGACATCCGGACGCAATGCGGGTTTCCTACTCAAGGGTCATAGCCATGGCGGCGAAAAGGATCTTGAGCTTGGCAAGCGCAACGACCGGCTCTGCGAAGCCGGGCTCGAATACATTCGAAAAACGGTCATGCATCACCAAATTCAATGCCAGTGGAGCGACTGGGGACGGATCTACGTTGCATCCGGTGCGCCGGGCGAGACCCATCTCGACCACTTGGCCCATGGCCTTGAGGGGATAGGCACCGCCTATAGAACGGTGGATCGGGACGAATTGGAAACGATCACCGGTACGCGCTTCTATTCGCGGGGTATTCGAGCCGACGGTACCGCGCTAATGCAGCCCGCCGCTTTGATGCGCGGGCTCGGCGCTACTTTGCCAGTGAATGTAACACTCTATGAGGAGAGCCCGGTTTCCGAGATACACCGGCAGAATGGCGTACGGCTTATCTGCTCAGCTGGCGAAGTCCAGGCTAAGCAGGTCATTTTGGCAAATCACGTTTTCGCTGAAGAGCTCGGCATCGCGCGCTTCCGGGTTGTGCCGATAGCGCTGTACGCGAGCCTGACGAGGCCTCTGACGCAGGACGAATTGCCGCTGGTCGGCGGTGGGGCTGAATTCGGCCTTTTGCCCTCCAGCCCAAATGGTAGCACCGTGCGCCTGACCCAGGACGGTCGCGTCCTGATGCGCAACACGCTGAATTACGGGCGATCGAAACGCTATGGCGAGGCGGAGATGACGGCGGCGCTGGTGAACCATCGCGAAGGGATCCGTCGACGCTGGCCGGATCTTGCGGATATTGAACTCGAGGGCACCTGGGGTGGCATCTTGGGTTTCACGCGGAACGGTGGCATTGTCTGTGGCGAAATGGCTCCAGGTCTGCATGCGGTTATGACCACCGACGCAGCACCACTGACCCGCGGCGCGGCGGCAGCTAAGCTGCTGGCAGAACAAGTTTGTGGCGTTGAAAGCGCGTTACTACAGGATTTGAATCGTTTGCCGAGAGCAGCCCTGTTGCCGCCAGACCCGTTCCTGCGGATGATCGTCAACCGCCGCTTACATAAGAACGAAACAGAAGAGGCGGGTGAGCTTTAGCGACGGAGGGCGATATGCAGTCCAACGAAAAGAACCTCGACCTCAGAGACTTTCTGGAAAGGCTGGAGGCAGAAGAGCCGGACAGCGTGCTCCGTATTCCAGAAACGGTTGGGCTTGATTTTGATGTAACTGCAGTGGCCATGGAGCTAGAAAAGCAAGGCCGCGCTCCGGTTATCCGGTTTGACAAGGTTGGAAATTTTCCCTTTCCGGTCGTCACTAACCTCTTCGGTGACCGGCGGCGCTATGCGCTGGCGCTCGGTGTCGCCGAGGCAGATTTGATCGAAACTTGGGCCAGCCTGGGTGAAAAGACCATCGAGCCGACGATGTGCGAGACGGGCCCGATCCTAGATGTGGTCAAGACAGGTGGCGACGTCGATCTTGCCCAACTGCCAATTCTCAACCATTTCGCCGAAGATGGTGGACGCTACGTTACCAACGGTATCGTCGTAGCCAAGGATCCGGATACGGGCGTATGCAATGCCAGCTATCACCGGCTCCAGGTCATGGGAAAGACGCGCTTTGGTACCAGCCTGCATAGCCGCCGGCACCTCTGGAACTACGCCGAACGTGCTGCCTTGCGCAACGAAGCAATCCCCGTTTCCATTGTGATAGGCCATCATCCACTCTTCGCCTTTGGCAGTGGGTTGTGGAAAGGTCCAATCGATGTTGATGAATACGCTGTCGCAGGCGGCTTCATGGGCCAACCTCTGGAATTAGTCGAGGGTGTTACGGTGCCAGTCGAAGCACCAGCCTATGCCGAGTTCGTCCTCGAAGGCCACATCGTGCCGGGCGAACAGTCAGCAGAAGGCCCATTTGCTGAGTTTACCGGCTACGCCTCGGCCCGCTCCACCCAGCACGTCATCGAGGTGTCCGCGATCCTGCACAGGCGTGACGCGATCTATCAGGATATCGTATCCGGCATTTCCGATGAGCATACGGGTTTGCTGGCGGTGCCGATGGAGGCCCGACTGTTGAAGGTGCTCCGTCAGAACTATCCGAACGTGACCCGCGTCGCGATGCCAAAGTCCGGTACCTGTCGAATGCATGTTTATATCGCAATGAAAGATCCCGCTCCCGGTCAAGCGAAGAACGCTGCGGCTGCGGCATTGGGTGAGGATCTCAGCCTAAAGCTCGCCGTGGTCGTTGATGACGACGTTGACGTTTCCAGTGATCAGGATGTTATGTGGGCGCTCTGCACACGAATGCAGGCCGATGCAGACGTGGACATTCTCACGAACTGTATGGGAGCTATCCTTGATCCATCAAACCATGACGGCCTGACGGCCAAGATGATTATCGATGCGACAAAGCCGAACGGCGGCAACTTTCCGCCTCGGCACACAATTCCGGAAGACACAGAGATGCGGGCGAGAGCACTGATTAAGAAAAATTTGAAATAGCGGAGCCATTTAAGATCAATAATCATGTTAGAGGGATGGGAGTGCCTCGGCCAAAATTTCGTGGGCACAGACCTACAAAAGCACGGCTTGCACTGCCGTCCCGAACAGTCGCCAGAGGTGTGGCATTAAGGCTATCGTGCCGAACCAGGCGTTATAGTCTCGCTAGGGTGAGACTGGGCTGCGAAGGTATCTATAGATCTCCAAATTTGATGCGTCGATCTCGCTTTCAGCGAGGCAGGTGAATAGGATGGCAAGTCTTACTTGCCGCTTGTACCGGTGCGGATAGCCTTCACAATTTTCTCTGGTGTAATAGGTAAATCGAAGACGCGACCCCCAATCGCGTCGGCAACGGCGTTGGCGATAGCCGGGGCTACCGGGGTCAGGCTTGGCTCGCCGATGCCCTTGGCGCCGAAGGGGCCTAACCCGCTGCGGGATTCTAGGATGACCGAGGTGATCTCTGGCATGTCCATAGAGGTTGGAATGAGATATTCGCTAAAGCTCGGGCTGACCAGTTTGCCTTCTTCGTAGATTAACTCCTCGCTTAGCGCATAGCCCTGCCCCATCAGCGCACCACCTTCGATCTGGCCTTCGACCGCCTGCGGATTGATTGCCTGTCCTATATCGTGCGCACCGACGCTCTTTAGTACGGTCACTTCTCCGGTTTCCGTATCGACAGCGACATCGACCGCGTGGCAGCCATATGTGAAATCGGGAAAGACGGGCCCCTGCCCTGTTTCCTGGTCGATCGGATCGGTGAAAGGCGCTCGGAACATTGCCAGTTCTGACCGTTCCAATCCTTCCGAAGCTCCGCGTGATGCCAAGTCCTTCAGAGACATCGTTTTCGAGGGGTCGTCCGCAACGAAAGCTTTTCCGTTTGCCAGGTCTATCTCATTTGGGAGCGCGTCGAGTTCCTGCGCGGCGAAGGCAACGAGGCGCTCTCGAAGGTTGGCACTTGCCGTGTGTACTGCCTGCCCAGTCATATAGAGAGCCCGCGTCGCGGTCGTCGTGCCGGCCAGCGGAGTGACGGCGGAATCACTATTATAGATCACGACATCGTCAAGCCCGACACCAAGTAGTTCGGCGGCGATTTGGCCCAAGGCGGAGGCCTGCCCCGCGCCGATATCGGTGACGCCCGACCGCACGATCACGGTGCCGTCGACTTCGATCCCGACCCAAGCTTCCGAAGTATCATGGAACCATGTTATCCGGCCGTAGCTTTGCTGATAGGTTGCAACGCCTCGTCCGATTTTTACCATACCGCTGTCGGCCGGTTTGTCACCCAGCGCCTCCAACGCCTGCGTCATGCATTCGTCGGCCCAGATTGCGCTCTCGACGGTCTGGCCGGTAGCAGTCTTATCGCCCGTGCGCATGAAATTGAGGCGGCGGAATTCAAACCTGTCGAGGCTAAGCGTCTTTGCGACCTCGTCCATCTGAGCCTCATAGGCAACGCAGGCTTGCGCAGCACCGAAACCCCGGAAGGCACTGGTATACATATTATTGGTCGCAATT
>Ga0114933_10005375_pt1 | contig 11664 bp, 12 predicted proteins | sample 4SBtaG_FD_89691 | JGI IMG/M metagenome (GOLD analysis project Ga0114933, IMG submission 89691) | Deep subsurface microbial communities from Kolumbo volcano to uncover new lineages of life (NeLLi) - 4SBTROV12_W25 metaG | ecosystem: Environmental > Aquatic > Marine > Volcanic | place: Kolumbo... | reverse complement strand
ATTTTATTTAACTTAAAAAAACGAAAAAATTTACTATTCAGCCCATCGTAAGGGTCCCAGCCTACAAATGAATTAGATTCACAGTATTGTTTTAACCGATTGAAGTTAATTTTCATATATCACCTATGCATAAATATAGTCACGTATTCTATTTGCAACTATATCGCTCAAAAGATTTCGATTTGCGTAAGCATAGTTAAAATTTGAATATCTTGCTATTCTGTCTCTATCTTCTAACAAAAGATTTAGTTTTTTAGAGAGCTGATATGAATCTTCAGGCTTTACAAAAAATCCCATTTTTTCGTCTTTGAAGAATTCTTTTAATCCCCCCATATTTGTAGTAATCACAGGTAAGCCAAATGCCATAGCTTCTAAAATAGAAGTTGGCAACCCCTCTCCATAATAAGTAGGAAAAGCATAAATATGGCACTTTGTGAATAAATCAATTTTATTTTGACCTTCTACTCTTCCAAGAACTTGAATCTTTCCATTGTTTTTACAGATTTTTTTCACCTCCTCTAAATCTTGGCCATCGCCAGCAATAAATAGCTCAATATTATATTTTTTTTCTAGTCGTTCAAATGATTCTATGGTTTCAAAAACACCTTTAGCTCTCAACATCCTTGCTAAAAAAAGAATTCTAATAATTTGAGTTTCTTGTATATTTTTTTGCTTTTTATCAAAAGAAAAATTCTCTATTAATGTTTTATCTACATTTGTGGTCTCAACAACAACCTCCCCTCTGTATCCCCATTCTATGATTTTATTTTTGAAATCCCTTGATAGTACAATTATTTTTTGTGCCTTTCCAAAACTATTTAAAAAGAAGTTTTGGTATTTTTTTGACACTTTTCTTTCAAAATCATAATTCCATCCATGAAAAAATACTAGAAAAGGTTTATTGATAGATGCTAGCTGTTTTGCAAAGAGGCCATCTCTAAAAAAACTACTAAACCCTAATGAGGGGTTTAAAAAAGCAATACTAAAATCACTAGAAATCTTTTGTCTAAACTTATATTGCTCTCTAATTGAAGAAAGTATATTTTTTCCACTCCCCCCAACTTGGAAATTATCAACATCTATATTTTTGTCGTTTCTCATTATTGGCAATAATGAATTCCAATATGAGGCAACACCGCCAGATAAATTTAACCTTGGGGTTATAATAATAACTCTTTTTCTCTTATACTTTTTCATTGTTTATGCTTCCATTTTGTAGGGAATCTTCTTGCATAAAGTGCTTTTAAATTTCTAGCGAAATACCACAAGGGTTTTTTTATTCTTTTTTGATTACAACTATAGCCATTTCTTAGATCAAATTTTATAAGGGAACCCCTGATAAAAACAAAATCTTTATTTTTTTCAAGTTTTTCCTCAATAAGCGGCACCATATCAATGTATTCTCTAGGAAACTCTTCTTTTTTTCTGATTTTTGAATTGCCTCCCTCTATTTGTTTCCTTGCTCCCATACTGCCAAAGGCATGATGATGTTGTTTTTCCCAAAAGTTTTCCTTACCCTTAAAATATTTTTGCCCAATAATTAAGCAAAGATTTTCAAGAATATTCTCGGTATTGTTTACAAGCTCTTCATATTCAATTGATAAAAAATTTATATTGGTTTCTAAAAACTGCTTATAGTATGTTGTATATCTATATATTGCATCATCTACATCTCCTCCTCTTTTCCAGATGGAATATATGTAGTTAATTGGACGTTTATAAACTACTATATTATATGTTTTAATATTATTTTTAGCTGACCATAAATTATTATCTATTCCCCAATTTAAATTTTTAGAAGAATCAATTAAAAAATCTACATCAAGTAAATTAAATGATTTTTTATGAAATTTACTCTCTGGCAAGTCTTTTATTTTTTCCCAATAAGGACAAGGTTGTTTATGACAAGAGCAAACAATATCAAAATGATGCTCTCTATAAGGCCTAAACCAAGCGCTAATTTCACCAAGAGAAAAAGAACGATTATCATTTCCCAGTATTAAATCTAGCATTGTAGTTCCACTTCTCCCTACGCCAAAAATATTAATCAGTGTCATACCCCAACCCTTTAGATTTATATATATTTTTATTGTAAACATAGGTCACTCCCAATAAAAGATACACGATAGATATAAATATAGTGTTTTTATATTCTGGACTATATAAAAATTGAAAAAAAGACATAATCAAAGCTACTATATAAATAGATTTAGCGTAGGACACCCAAAAATTATCTTTAGATCTTTTTATAATTTCAATGGCAATATTTTTAAATTTATAAAAATAGTAAAACCAAATAAAGGCTGAGACCAATCCAAATTGGGTGCTTATCCACGTCAATCCATTTACACCGTATTCAACACCTGGAAAAATACCGTCTGCACCATTAATCTTTGAAAATTGATTTCCCCCAAGCCCTAAAAAAACAGAAATAGGACTGTCGACAGCCACCTCTACAAGATACATTGTAGTGCCAACTCTGGAAGTGGTCTCGCCATACTCTGACAATCTTTCAATAGACTCATATTCAAAAGCATATTCAATTACATAGTCTAAATCAAATTTACCACCTACTTCACGATCTGGGTTAAGTGTTGGGAATAAACGAACTAAAACATAAATAAATATTGGAATAAAAACTAACATAATAATTAATTGTGTTAAAGCTTCTTTAGCATCTTTAACATTTAAATATATTGAAACTATAAATACCAAAGGCAGAATAAATACCAAAGCACGCTTTCCACTCGCTATTGCAATAAAGATAAAGCCTACAATTAACAAAATATTGACTGTTTTGCTATTAAACCTAAAAAAAGACAAAATAAAAGCAAAGCCAATAGCCACAACATAACTCGAACCACTATGTTGAATCAATCCCAATGTGTCTTCCCCATGCATTTGCAGGACAAAATACTTTAAAAAAGCTATTGGGATATGAATAATTCCAATCCAAAAGACAAAAACCACTATGTTTTTCAGCTCTTTATCATTTAAATTTAAATTTATTATGATTAAATATATAAAAAATGGAAATAACAACCACCTTACATTTAACAACAACGATATAAAATCAATCTCATTAACCAATGAGGACAATATTACAATCATTGGAAATAATACTGTTATCGAAATAGGTTTTATATTTATCGCCCCTCTTTTTTTATAAGTTAAAAACATAAAAAGCAGTAAAGGGACCACCTGTAAAATCAAAAAATCACTATGTTGTAACATCTGCTGATCAATCGCCCACTCAAAAGATAAATAAACAATTATGTAGATTTTTATTATTGTTAAAATAGAGATAGTCACGTTTTAGTCCAGCTTTAAAAAGTTAAACATTTCTTCATAGTTTTTAACAGAAAAATTTTGACTCGCAAATTTAAAGGAATTTTCAGACAATTGTTTTCTCAAATTATGGTCTAATATCAGATTACTTGTTAAATTAATCAGCTCCACAACAGAAGAATTAGCATAAAAGCCCAAATCATTTTTAACTATCAGCTCATCTGGATCAATATCTAAACTAATTACAGGTATAGAATAAAACCAGGCTTGAATAAATGAATTTGGAAATCCCTCAAGCCCTGGTTCTGTGGTATTTATAAATATATCAGCACCTTCTAGAATTTCAAATACTTTTTCCTGTGAAACTTTACCTAAAAAATTAAAATTAATATTTTTTTGCTCAAATTTTTGTATTTTTAATATTAAGTCATCATCTGTGCATCGACCAACCATCATAAAATTAACATTATTAAATTTCAGCTTTTGAGCCAATTTTAAAAATATTTCTGGTCGTTTGTGTGGCTTAATATTCGCTATCCATACAATGTTAATAACGTCATTAAACCTCTCTTTCTTATGTTTAACATCATGGTTAAATATATTTCTTTGAATAAGTACATTTATTTCTCGATTTAGAAGCTTAATAGCCCCCTGATATTGAAATTTATTTTGAGTTGTTATAACTATTGCATTTTTTAAAAAGTTTAAAAATAACCTATCTTCATTGTAAAGTTTAAAAAACTTTAAAAGTATATAGAACTTCCCACTGAAAAAATATTTCCACATTTCACCAATTGTGTAATACTTATTTACATGTATATCTGTAGCAAATGCATAAATGTATGGAATATTTGAAGATAACACAGCTTTCATGTAGAAAGAAATATTTGTATTCCTACTTCTTAAATATAATAAATCTGGGCTAATATCATCTAACAAATTTTTTACAAATTTTGTATTGCCTTTTTCAACACCATGAACAATAATCTTATTTTCAACATTCATTTCATTACTCTTTACGTCTGTAGTTAAATAATGAACTTCGCAACCTTTTTTTATTAATTCTTGAGCCAAATAATACATTTGTAATTCTGCACCACCAGTAACATTTTTATAGAAATTCCCTGCCAAAAAACACACTTTGTTGTACATACTTAAATCCTTATAAAATCATGAATAACTTCATTGATTTTCTTTGGGTTATGATACTCATCAAATACTCTAAAGGAATAATCTGAAAAACCATTTCTCATCATATCATTTTCAATTAATATTGTTAATTTTGCTTTTAATTCATTGATACTACTTGGTGCAACAATGTATCCATTTTGGTTATTTTTAACTAAAGTAGTGGCACTACCAACTTTTGATGTGCTAATTATTGGCAGACCATAAGCTAAAGCTTCATTAACAACAAGCCCCCAGCCATCATTTTTATCTTTAAAGTTTTTATGTGGATGTACAAAAATGTCTGAATTTGCAAAATAGCTATCTTTTTCAGAAGGCGGTATTTCACCAAAAAATTCAATTTTCTTATTATTTTTAGACAGCTCAATACAATAATCTAAATACTTATTTGCTTCAATTGTTTCCCAATGAAACCTTTTATCAACCCCTCCACATATTAATAGTTTTATTTTTTTGCTAGTTTTTATTTTATTAAATGCTTTAATTAGAATATCTAAACCTTTTTGTTCAGTCACTCTGCCAAAATATAAGACATTAACAACATCTTTATCTTTACCCCTGCCTTGTATAAAAGGAGCTCTTGACAAAAAAGGAAGAACCTTAACATTTTTTTCTTTTACCCTTAAGTCATCAAGTGCAAACTCCCTCTGAGAAGCTCCATGAACAAAAACTTTATTTGAATTTCTAATAATGAAATATCCAAAATATTTATATGCTTTCATAACAAAATTATTTGTACAATAATCCCGCCACTGCTCGACAACTACACTAAATTCTCTCAATAGAATCTTAGAAAAAACAAACGCGTATTTACTATGTAGCGGCGCTTGAGTAGAAGTTAATATTTTTCTACTTTGCATTACAGACTTAAAAATTAACATCATTAATTTAAAATTTGTCTTCAAAGTATAGTCATTCACCCTGATTCCTTTAAAATTACAATTCATCACCTTCATATTAGCACTTAGCGTGTGATCTTTTTGGAAATTAGAATCCGAACGAATCCCTCTAATAAAAATAATTTGAATTTTAAACCCGTCATTTGCAAGCTTGTTTAATTCATCAAGAAAATGATAGTTATAGAATGTATATCCAGGATAAAAAACCGTTAAATCAAATTTATTTTTCATTAAAAGTCCTAGCGCCGTTTGTAAAAATTATAAAGCATTTGATTCATTGTCGATTTAAATACTGCAACAAATTATTTGTTACAATGTCTTTCCAAGAGCAATCATTCAATGTAGCTCTAACCCTCTCAGAATGAATTCTAGACTTTATTTTATTTAAGATCATTAAGGCCTCATAAAATGATTCCTCAGAATCATTACATAGAATTCCATTATTTTTTGATATTAAATTACTGTTAGCTACTGTTTTTGTTGCAATGCAAAATAACCCTGAATTAATATATTCATACGTTTTAGTTGGTGGTTGACATTGGTAATGATTTTCAATCGGAACAAAAGATACACCGATATTTGTTTTTTGAAAGAAGGGCTCTAACTCAGAATGCATTATTCTCCCGTGAAACATTATATAACTCTCTAAATTTAATTCTGATATAGTGTTTGCTAATTGTCGCTCCTCATCTTTCTCGCCAAACCCTATAATATCATAGGTAATTCTTAGTCCCAACCTGGCTTTGTCACACTCATCTATAAATTTAGCCAGGCCTTTTACAGTTTTATCTATACTCCTTCCATTTAATGTTCCTACATACAACAAATTAATATCCTTAAATGTCTTGTTATTAATACTTATCGGGTCTGACCCTAATGGCAAAATATGGCACTTTTTATTGCTTATACCTAACTTTAGCATTAAGCATTTTGAAATTATTGTAATCCGCCTAAAAAACAATACATTAACCCTTAAGGCTAGGTCCTCTATAAGTCTAACTTTAAGTTTATTATTTACCGACGCAGTCCTAATATCCAGAATAAATTTTGATTGATTAAGTCTAATTTTGACGAGGAATGCCATTATGAAATGAACAATAAACACAATATCATAATTTTCTTTTTTTATATAATGGCGGCAAAATCTAATAAATCTCAACCCTCTATTCAAGAAAGACCCTGTATTTTTAATGTACACAACATTAACACCATCTTCCCTAACTTTTTTATTTTTGTTGTTAAAACAAATATACGTTATGTCAAATTTATTCTTTAAATATTGGCAATATTTATAACTATCTATATGATAACCAAATTGAGCCCTATTTATTATAAGAAGCTTTTCCATATGTTAGTATGAGCCCATTATGGTAGACCCTTTTATGTTGCCTAATAAGCAACTCATAGTTTAAAAAATGCCATTATTGATACACCTCTATGAATTCAATATTCAAAATAATTCCTTCTTGGTTATGATCTAGTCGAATGAATAGCCAAATAATTCAATTTCTTCTGCATACATATTTGAAACTAAATTTTTTGCATCCTTGTCATAGAACTCTTGATAATTTGAATTTATCTCTCCTGAGATTTCATGAGGGAGCATAATTTCTGGTAGATTTAATTTTTTTTGGACATGCCTATAGTCATAATTTAGATTTTCAAAACGACCGATAAAATCCATAGGTATATCGCCTTGAAAATTCTTAATATATGAAATTTGTGATTTCAACATTCGGGAATTTGAAAAAATCTTAATAAAATTATAAAGAGAGACGTGGTCATTTATTCCATACCTATTTTTATGCACATCATCTCGCATAACATTTCTATACCACGAACAGACTCTAGCATAAGGGTTTCTAACAAATGTGAATTTATAATAAGACGCATACTCATGATCACTTACCCTGTATTTATTTTTCGGATTACCTCCGCCACTATCTCGAAAATTATTACGCAGTCTTTGAATTACCTCACGCATATTTCCATCCAAAAAAATATTGCTTATGGGTATAGGATTTTGAATCATTCTTAAGTTTCGGTGATCTTGTCTGCCCCTTTGTCCATAATAATCATCATGATGGCCGAGACTTTTTTCTATACTTGTGCCTGCACATTTAGGGATGTGTATGAAAATACATTTATGTTTGTGTGATATCATAATTCTTAAACACTACATATTGTCTCTATAAATTAAATAAAAAAAATCATGCAATTATACTAACGCATTTTTATCACTTTTGCTGGCACGCCGCCCACAACTGAACCAGCCTCAACATCTTTAGTGACGACTGATCCAGCAGCAACTATAGAGCCTTTGCCAATTCTAACGCCTGGAAGAATAGTGACATTAATACCAACCCAGACATCATTATCTATAAATACTGGCTTATTATCCATGCCTTGCTCCATTATGGGTTTATCCTTATCTTTAAATCTATGATTGTTTGAAACAATATTGCATCTTGGCGCTATTCTAACTTGATTTTTAATTTCCACACCACCGCCACCGAGTATAATGGTGCTTCTATTAATACTACAATCTTCTCCAATCTTTATATATCCAGAAAAAGATCTTAGTATGCAATTTTCATGAATCTCAGTTCTGTCTCCAATTACAATATGATTGATGTTATTTTTCCCAGATAATAGCTCACACCCTTTCAATAGCATTACTTTATCCCCCACTCTAATTCCACGCCTATTTGAAATCCGAATATGCCCATTTATTACTAAATTTGAAAAGATACTTTTATGAAGTAGTATTTTATAAAAAATGCACAAAGTAAGTTTGTATATTCTATTTATAAACATTGATAAAACCTTCCTTTTTTAATTTATAACTCCCCAATATCATTAAATATAGAAATACAAAACCCTGAACTATTAGGGTGGAATACGCCAATCCTATAACCCCCATAATATTAAAAAAATAATAATTCAGAATGATATTAATTGTGATAGAAAATGGATACATATATAATATACTTTTCTCTAAGCCTGTAGACTGCAATGCAATAGAGAAAGGTATATTACTAAATTGAAAAACCAAATAGAAACATAATACGGTTGTTATTTCTGCTGCCATTTTGTAGCTATCGGAAAACAATAAATATATAATTTTCTCTGATAGGTTTGCATATATTACCGCCAGAATAGTTACACTTAAAAATATTGCACCTGTTAAATAAAATAACGATTGCAATCTTGCTTTATTTTTATGGAAGTATTTTACAACTATAGGATAAAAAGCGATCAACAACATCCCCCTAGCCATCTCAAACTGCAATATAATTTTTTCTGAAAGGCCGTATACTCCAACATCCTCTATCGAGGATAAAAAACTCAGCATAACAACGTCAATTTTAGTAGTTAACATCCCCCCAACACCAATCAATGTAAAAACAAAACCTTGTTTAAAATACTTCGAAGGAATGCCAATGTTTCTTAAATTTATTGAAAAATCATAATCTACCAATCTATTCATAGATTTATAATAAATATACAAAAATAATAAATTAACTATAGACATGTATATCATCATATACAAAAGATTATTTACAATAAAGAGTAATAATGACATTCCTGATACTCTAACCAACCCATGTGTAACATCTATTTTTGCTAATGTTTTAATTTCTTCCTTTGCTTGTAGTATTGCCGAAGGAATACTTTTTAAAGCCCTAAATATCGCTTCATTAGAAGCCACTAATATAATAATTAATAATTCCGTATCATAAGAATAAGTTAGGGCGGCTGTTATAAAAATTAATATTAATTGTGTGATGCTTAATATTAGTTTAAAGTTAAAAATCTTATTAAAAAACCTCTTAATCCCTTTCTTGTCTTTTATTGATTCTCGAATAATAACTTTTGATATACCTCCAAAACCAAAAACAAAAAATAATGCAACAAACGACAAAGCAATTGAATATATACCAAAATCATGCACACCGAGCCTATTTGGAATGTAGATAAAGCCAATGAACGTAATTACTTTCGTTAGAAGACTGGCCATTGCTAAATACAAGGAATTTTGCACTCCTCTTTTGCCTTCTGCTGAAATTGATTTTGAAAATTTTCTTCTTAACAAAAACTACACCGAGTAAGAGAATCTATTTAGACTTTTTTCATTTTTCATTTCACTACAAACCACTGATTCAATAAGTCTTCTTTATTGTATTCGTGTTTTGAATACTTGCCATCTATGTATTTCTCCAGACTCTTTCCTGATTCGTTAACAATTGCATGTGCAGCTCCAGTATCCCATTCCATAGTCGGCCCAAGCCTTGGGTATATATCAGCCTCGCCTTCTGCAACTAGGCATATTTTCAGAGAACTGCCAATTGAGATTAGCTCTTTTTCTTTGTCTGTATCTATTGCATCGATAAACGCTTGTGTCTCATCTGACATATGTGAGCGACTGGCAACGATCTTATAGGTATTACGCTGATCCTTTGTTTTAAGAGGAAGTTTTTTTCCATCTTTAAATGCGCCCTCATCTTGCTTTGCCCAGTAGCACACATCTAGTGCTGGAGCATAGACTACACCAAGCACAGGTGCATCTCTATAAATGAGTGCAATGTTTACAGTAAATTCATCGTTCTTCTTTACAAACTCTTTAGTGCCATCTAACGGATCAACCAGCCAAAATACTCCCAATGCTTTCTATCCTCATAAGGGGCCTCTTTGCCTTCTTCAGATAGAATAGGGAAGTTAACTGAGAGTTGATTTAAACCATCTTCAATAATGTCATTAGCTTTTTTATCAGCCAGAGTTAATGGTGAACTGTCTTGCTTGTATTCAACTTCAAAATCCTGTTTGTAGACCTGCATAATGGCTTTGCCAGCTTCCTTGGCAATAGTGACAATATCTTGAATATCGATCTGATTAAGCATGATTAAGTAATAATTTCTTTGGATTTCAAAAAGTCAATCACCTTAGCAACAGACTCTTCTAATGATTCACTCTCGGTATCAATAACCAACTCTGGATTTTCAGGTGCCTCATAAGGAGAATCAATGCCTGTGTAGTTCTTAATCTCTCCAGCGCGTGCGCGCTTATACAAGCCTTTAACATCCCTTGACTCGCAAGTCTCTAGACTGGCTTTACAATAGATTTCAATAAAATCCCCTTGAGGCAATAATTGTCTAACGAGATTTCGGTCTTTATTGAATGGGCTAATGAATGCAGTTATAGCAATAACGCCAGCTTCCATCATTAGTTTAGCCGCCTCTCCAATTCTTCTAATATTCTCTTTGCGGTCATCATCACTAAAAGTTAAATTGGATGATAAGCCGTGGCGTACATTATCTCCATCCAGAACATAAGTCCTACAACCCAGATTGTGCAATTCTTCCTCTACCGAGTGAGCAAGTGTTGATTTGCCAGAGCCTGATAGGCCAGTAAACCAAATGACAGCTGATTTGTGTTTATTCAGTTGGTTACGTCGTTCGCGAGTAACGGTTGCGTTGTGATAGATGGTGTTTGGTGTTTTCATATTACTCTAAGTAAATTTAGGCTTCTATATGCCGCAGAAATTCAATTGAGTTTCTATATTCAAATCTAGAAACTCTTTATGGGCTACTAACATCGCAATAATATCTGATCTTTTGATCGCATCTTGATATTCTACAATTTCAAATTCTGAGTAGTTTTTTATATTTGGCTCTACCGCTAAAACATTAAAACCATCATTAATTAATTTTAGAGTAATGTATAGTGCCGGTGACTCTCTTAAGTCATCAATATTTGGCTTAAATGCTAATCCCATACAAGCAATTGTAGCTTTTCTTCCATTGTCTTTCTCAAAAATTAGCGCCTCATTCTTAATTTTTTCAACTACCCAGTCAGATTTATAATCATTTGTTCTTCTAGCCTGCTCTATCATTTTTGCCTTGCCATTTGCACTATCAACAATAAACCACGGATCTACTGAAATACAATGCCCTCCGACCCCACAACCAGGATTTAAAACATCAACCCTTGGGTGTCTGTTTGCTAATGATATCAACTCCCTAACATCGATATCCATATCGTCACATAGTATTGATAATTCATTAGCAAATGCAATATTTATATCTCTAAACGAGTTTTCAGTAAGTTTTGCCATTTCTGCGGTTTTAGCAGTTGTTTCTAAGACCCCTCCCTCGACAAATGTTCTATAGAATTCTGCAGCTTTTTTTGTCGATTCATCATTAACGCCGCCAACCACTCTATCATTTTCAATTAACTCGCGCATAATATGACCTGGCAGTACTCTTTCAGGCGAGTGAGCTATAAATAT
>Ga0114933_10005373_pt1 | contig 11667 bp, 11 predicted proteins | sample 4SBtaG_FD_89691 | JGI IMG/M metagenome (GOLD analysis project Ga0114933, IMG submission 89691) | Deep subsurface microbial communities from Kolumbo volcano to uncover new lineages of life (NeLLi) - 4SBTROV12_W25 metaG | ecosystem: Environmental > Aquatic > Marine > Volcanic | place: Kolumbo... | reverse complement strand
AGATAGACGAAGAAAGTTTAAAAAATGGTAAAGAAAGATTAATTATAAAATCAATTCCATACCAAGTAAACAAATCAGCTTTAAATGAAAGAATAGCTGAACTTGCTAGAGATAAGAAAATAGAAGGAATTAGCGATATTAGAGATGAGTCTAATCGTGAAGGAGTTAGAGTTGTAATAGATTTAAGAAGAAATGTTGAACCAGAAACAATCAAAAGACAATTATATAAATTAACATCAATAGAGTCTTCATTTGGATTTAACACTTTAGCAATTGTCAATGGCAAACCAAAAATATTAAATTTAAAAGAATTTATTTCTGAATTTGTTAAATTTAGAGAAGAAACTTTAACAAAAAAAATAAAATTTGATTTAAAGAAAGCTCAGGATAAAGCACATATACTAATTGGTATTTCTGTTTCAGTTGAAAATATTGATATGATAATAAAAATTATCAAAAAATCTAAAAATACTGAAGAAGCTAAAAAAAACCTATTAAACAAAAAATGGAAAATTAACAAAACTTCTAATCTAATAAAACTTATAAATTCTGAACGAAACCAAAGTAATTATTCACTGTCCGAAACACAAGTTTTGTCCATATTAGATTTGAGGTTACAAAAATTAACCGCCTTTGGCATTAATGAAATTGAAACTGAGATTAAAAAACTTTCAATTTTAATAAATGAATATGAAAAATTGCTAAAATCAAAAAAAGAATTATTCAAATATATTACAAATGAGTTAGAAGCTATTAAAGAAAAATTTTCTGTTAAAAGAAGAACAAAAATAACTGATGCAGTTTTAAATTATAATATTGAAGAGACGATTCAGAAAGAAGCAATAGTTGTTACTATAACTAATAAAGGTTATATAAAACGTGGATCCTTATCTTCTGTAAAGGTTCAAAAAAGAGGAGGTAAGGGTAAAACAGGTATTAAAACTCGGGATGAAGATTACGTAGTTCAAATATTTACAGCAAATTCACATACACCAGTTTTATTTTTTTCAACACAAGGGCTTGTTTATAAATTAAAAGCTTGGAAAATACCTCAGGGAACATCCAATTCGAAAGGTAAAACACTGTTTAATCTTTTACCTTTAAAAAGTCATCACTCCATTAGTTCGATAATGCCATTGCCAGAACATGAAAATGAATGGAAAAAGATGCATGTAATATTTGTTACATCAAAAGGTAAAGTTAGAAAAAATACGCTTGAAGACTTCGCTAATATTCAAACGACTGGAAAAATAGCTATGAAATTAGATGCTGACGATAGAATTATTGCCGTTAAAATTTGTAGTGATGATCAGGATATAATACTAAGTACCAAGTTGGGTAAATGTATAAGATTTATGTCAAAAAAATTAAGAATATTTAAAGGAAGATCTTCAAAGGGCATAAAAGGGATAGAGCTTTCACCCGATGACAAAATTATATCATTATCAATAGTTAATAATATGGATATAAATCCTAAAACTGCAAAAAATTTACTTAAAAACGGTAATGCAGATAAAAATAAATCTTCTGAAGTTAAAGCCAAACAAAAGTATATTTTATCAATAACAGAAAATGGTTTTGGTAAAAGAACTTCATTTTATGATTATAGGGTTACAAATAGAGGAGGAAAAGGAATAATTGGTATTATTAATTCTGAACGAAATGGAAATGTAGCAGCATCATTTCCAGTTGACGAAGGTGATGAAATAATTCTTTCAACCGATAAAGGTCGTGTTATTAGATGTGCAGTAAAAGAAATAAGAAGCGCAGGAAGAAATACTCAAGGTGTAAGAATTTTTAAACTATCTGGAGCTGAAAAAGTAGTTTCAGCAATTAAAATTGAAGAAAATTTTAATTAATAATAAATATTATGAAAAAAAAAGGAATATATCCTGGCACTTTTGATCCACTAACTTATGGTCATATAGATGTAATTAAAAGATCTTTAAAAATTGTTGATGAGGTAATTATTGCAGTATCTAATGATAGTAATAAAGATTATTTATTTACAACCGAAGAAAGAGTAGAACTAATTAAAGAGTCTCTTTTCAAAGATTTAAAGTTTAAAAAAAAAATTATTAAAGTAGTATCTTTTGAAACCCTGACAACAAATCTTTGCAAAAAATTTAAAGCCACAACTATTTTTAGAGGTTTAAGAGCTGTATCAGATTTTGAGTATGAATTTCAACTTGCTGGAATGAATAGAAAACTTGATAAAAATATAGAAACAGTTTTTTTAATGTCAGATGTTGATAAACAAGTAATATCATCTAGATTTGTAAAGGAAATTTCAAGATTGAATGGAAAAATCGACAATTTTGTTAGCAAAAGTATTCAAAAAGCTTTAAAAAATAAATTATGAAAAATAAAATATTAGTTTTTATATTTTTTTTTTTACTTATCAAACCAGTAAATGCAAAGGATAATATTATGATACTGAAATTAAAAAGTGGAGAAGTTGTAATCGAGTTATTTGATAAAATTGCTCCCAATCATGTAAAAAGGTTTAAGGATTTAGCAAATGAAAAAAAGTATGATGGAGTTGTTTTCCATAGAGTTATAGAAGGCTTTATGGCACAAACTGGAGATGTTCAATTTGGAAATTCTAGTTCAGATACCTATGATATTCAAAGAGCTGGCACTGGAGGATCGGACTATCCAGATTTAAAAGCTGAGTTCAGTGATCTCCCTCATGAAAGGGGAACCTTATCTATGGCTCGCTCTAGCGATCCAGATAGTGCAAATAGTCAATTTTTTATATGTTTCAAAGCATCTCCTTTTCTTGATAGACAATATTCTGTTTTTGGCAAAGTTATTAAAGGAATGGAATTTGTTGATTTAATCAAAAGAGGTGAAGGCTCTAATGGTGAAGTTAGGAACCCAGATAAAATTATAAGCTTGTCTTCCAAATAATCTAATAAATTTCAATAATGCTTTCTGATAAATTTTCTTTTAAATTATTAAAAGAAACAGGTAGTGCGAGGCTTGGAAAAATTAATACACATAGAGGTAATATTGATACGCCAGCATTTATGCCTGTTGGAACACAAGCCACAGTAAAGTCTGTTTTTATTGAAGATTTAATGGCGACCGGTTCACAAATAATTTTATCTAACACATACCACTTAATGATTAGACCAGGAGTAGAAAGAATTAAAAGAGTTGGTGGTTTACATAATTTTATGAAATGTAAATTGCCAATACTTACTGATTCTGGTGGTTTCCAAATTATGTCATTATCAAAATTGGTTCAAATTAACGAAGATGAAGGAGCTATATTTAATTCACATATAGATGGAAAAAAATTTATTCTATCACCAGAACAGAGTATTAAAATTCAGAAAGATATTAATTCAGATATAATTATGGTTCTTGATGAATGTCCAAAAATGACCAAAAATAAAAAAGTTGTTAGTGAGTCTATAAACTTATCAGCAAAGTGGGCCAAAAGATCAAAGCGTGAATTTGGTGAAAATCCAAAAAAAGCACTCTTTGGAATAGTTCAAGGTGGAATTTTTGATGATTTAAGAATCGAAAGTTTAGAAAATTTAAAAAAAATTGGTTTTGATGGTTATGCTATTGGCGGTTTAGCTGTTGGAGAAACTCAAGAACAAATGTTTAAAGTCTTAGATGGTATCACTAATCATATGCCAAAAAATAAACCTAGATACTTAATGGGTGTTGGAACACCTTCTGATATACTTGGAGCTGTTAAACGTGGAGTGGATATGTTTGATTGTGTTATGCCTACAAGATCTGGAAGAACAGGTTTAGCTTTTACATGGGATGGAAGATTAAATCTAAAAAATGCAAAATATCAAAAAGATGATACTCCAATAAACAATAAAACCCAATTGCGTGATTTAAATATGTATTCAAAAAGCTATATTAATCACCTAATTACATCGAATGAGATTTTGGCTTCAATGATTTTGACTTTAAACAATATAATTTTTTATCAAGAATTAATGTTAAAAATTAGAGAATCTATCAAAAATAATACATTTAACGATTTTTATAACAAATATTATAATATAATTTAGTTTATTTGATAACTTATCAATTTTACAATTGAATTAAATTTAAATATATATAGTAATACTTTTCTCAGGGCCGTTAGCTCAGTTGGTAGAGCAATTCCCTTTTAAGGAATGGGTCGCTGGTTCGAATCCAGCACGGCTCACCAATAAAATTGCTTAGATTTTAATTGGTGGATAATCTAAAATTATTTCTGGTATCCATTTAGTTAAATTTTCAATTCTTTTCTGACTAGATGGATGTGTACTCATCCATTCAGGAGGTTCATTTCCTTTATTTGCTTTTTTCATTCTATCCCAAATTTTTACAGACTCTCTAACATCGTAACCTGCAAGTGAAGCAAATATTAAACCCAAATAATCAGCTTCAGTTTCTTGCTTCCTGCCAAATGGATTATCAATACCAAAAGTTCTTAACATGCCAGCCACATCTATTCCTGTTGCTCTAGAGGACCTTGATAGAGCTCCCCCTGAAGCAATATCTGCAATTTGAGTCCCAACATTTAATACTAAAGCTCTACTTGCTCTTTCAACAGAATGTTTTGCAACAGCATGTGCTATTTCATGACCCATTACATTTGCTAGTCCATGTTTATTTTTTGTAATTTCAAGAATTCCAGTATAAACAGCAATTTTTCCGCCAGGCATACACCATGCATTTTTTATTTTATCATTATCAATAAGTATATATTCCCATTGAAAATTATGAGTAGGATCTTTTTGATCAACAGAATCAAAATATGCACTTACTGAATATTCAATTTTTGAACCAATTTCTTTAATTTCATTTAATTTTGTTTTGTCATCACTTAACTTTGTTTTTTTTTTGACATTTTCATATAATTGGGCTGCTTGCCTATTTAATGTACTTTCTGGCAATAGTTTAAGTTGTCTTCTATCAGTAATTGGAGCAGTTGTGCATGATGGCATAATCAATCCACAAGTACATACACCAAAATATTCAAGAAATTTTCTTCTATTTATGTTATTAATTCTACTCATAAAAACATTATATTAGATGTCAGAAGAAAAAAAAAGAAAAAGTATTTTAGCAAGTATTAGAAACTATTTTATAGCTGGAATAGTAGTTTTAATACCTATAGGTATAACACTATATTTAACTCTTTTTTTGATAAAAATTTCATCTAAAATTCTTCCTAAAGAAATTAACCCTAATTATTATTTGCCATATGACATCCCTGGCCTGGAAATTCTAATATCTGTTTTATTAATTACATTAATTGGTTGGATTTCTTTATCCTTTCTTGGAAGAAGATTATTAAATATTTTTAATAATCTCTTAAAAAGAATACCGATACTTAGAACTATTTATTCAGCTATATTACAAATGACAGAGACATTTACCAAAAGTGAAAAAGACAAAAAAAATGTAGTTCTTATTGAATATCCTAGAAAAGGCTGTTGGGCAGTAGGCTTTGCTACTAAAGATAATAATACTGAAATGAGTAAAAAAACAAATAAAAAATTAGTTAATGTTTTTGTTCCTACAACACCTAATCCTACAAGTGGATTTTTATTAATGTTTCCAAAAGATGAGGTTATTTATTTAGATATAAGTTTTGAAGAAGCTTCTAAATTTATTGTATCAGCAGGAACATCTACTCCAAACTAATAATTTGTTGGTTGATGTTATTAATAACATCAGCTTTATCAAATAATTTCAATAAAAGTTCGTAATTAGTAAAATTATTTTCATTCTCATTTATAACTTTAATATTTTCTTCTGCTATTTTAAATAGATCGCTATGTATTACAGGATCAGCAATTTTAAAATCTTTTAAACCACTTTGTTTATAACCTAAAACATCACCAAATCCCCTTAATTTCATATCTTCATCAGCAATAAAAAACCCATCGTTAGTTGATTTAAGTATTTTAATTCTTTTTCGAGCATTCTCACTCAAGTTATTTTTGTAAAGTAATATGCAAGTAGCTTGCTCCAATCCTCTACCAACCCTACCTCTAAGCTGATGAAGTTGTGAAAGTCCAAATTTATTTGAGTTTTCAATAATTATTGTATTTGCATTAGGAAAATCAATTCCTACTTCTATGACTGTAGTAGAAACTAATATATTTATTTTTTTTTTTAAAAAATTATTTAAAACTTCATCTTTTTCATCTTTACTTTGTTCGCCATGTAAAATTCCAACCTCGTTAGGAAATTTTTGTGATAGCAATTTATATTGCTTAACAGCTGCAGAATAATCCAACTTTTTAGATTCTTCTATTAAAGGACATACCCAAAAAATTTGGTTACCATAATTTATTTGTTTTTTTGTAAAAAGTAGTATCTCATTGATTTTTTCTTCAGGTTTGCTTAAAGTAATTATTGGTTTCCTGTTGCTTGGTTTTTCTGTAATTTTGGAAACATCCATATCTCCATAAACAGCCATAACAAGAGTTCTGGGTATCGGTGTAGCTGACATTAATAACATATCACAATTGAAACCACCTTTTTTAGATAATTGAATTCTTTGTTTTACCCCAAATTTATGTTGTTCATCAATAATTGCCATTCCTAAATTTTTAAATTTTATTTTTTTTTGAAAAACAGAATGAGTACCAATTAATAAATCAACTTTACCATTCAATAAGTTTTTTTGTATAATATTTTTTTCTTTAGCTTTAGTTTTACCTGTTAAAAAATTAATATTGACATTTGTTAAATTAAAAACTTTCTTAGCGAGATTATAATGCTGTCTTGCTAGTATTTCGGTTGGTGCCATTAATACTGCTTGATGTTTTGATTCAATCACATTTGCAGCAGCAATTAATGAAACTATAGTTTTTCCACTGCCAACATCTCCTTGTAATATTCTAAACATTCTATATTCAGATCTTAAATCCTCATCAATTTCTAAAATAACTTTCTTTTGATCTTTTGTTAGAGGAAAATTAAAGTTTTTAATTAATAAGTTTGATAATTTATTTTTATATTTTTTTCTTTTTTTTTTTAACTTTTTTAATCTTTTTCTAATACGTGACATTACCAATAAACTTGAAAGTATCTCGTCATAGGCTATCCTTCTATAATATTTAGAATTTAGATCGACCTTTTCATCTTTGTGAAGATAATGAAGAGATTCATCCCATCTAACATTACCAATTTTTTTAAGTATAACGTTATCATGCCATTCGTTTACTTTTTCAATTTTTATAAGAACTTGTTCAATTATTTTTCTGTATAGTTTTTCATTTATCCCTTCTGTAAGTGAATATTTAGGTATAATTTTATTTACGTAGTCTTGTTTATTTTCAGGTACAACGTATTGTGGATTGGTAATTTGATATTTGTTTTTAAAATAATTTATTTTGCCGCTAATTATAACAGTTGAGTTTATAGGTAAAATTTTTCTAATATACCCCTCTCTACTATTAAAAAAGATTATATCAATTTTTCCTTTATTATCTTCACATATAACTTTATTAGGAAGATTTCTTATTCTAGGAAAATTATACTTTGTAACTTTTACTTTTATTGTACCTATTTTACCAATTTCAAGTTTATTGAGGGGTATTAATTTTGATCTATCCGTATGGCTACGAGGAAATTCCCAGAGTAAATCTGAAATTTTTTCAATATTTTTTCTTTTTAACAGTTTCTTAATTTTAGGTCCAACACCCTCAAGATTTGACACATTTTTGGTCAAGAAATCGTATTTAAATGATAGACTCATATTTTATAATATATAATAAATTTTTAACTTTTATGACTATTAATGATGATTTAAAAAAAAAAATTATATATAGGGCCACACATAGAGGATCGAAAGAAATGGATTTGCTCCTGGGTAGCTTTGTAAAATTCTATATTGATGATTTTAATCTATCAGAACTAAATGATCTCCTTAGTTTGACCTTTATTGAAGATGAGGTTTTATACAAGTTACATTTTCATAAAATTAAAAATAATATAATTAAAGACAACAAAGTTTCAATATTATTTCAAAATTTTAAGTTTAGGTAATAGCTTCTACTTAATTTATGGCGGAGAGGGTGGGATTCGAACCCACGAATGAGTTGCCCCATCGCTGGTTTTCAAGACCAGTGCTTTCAACCGCTCAGCCACCTCTCCATACGGTTAGATTATAGACTTTTGTATATTTTTATAGACCAAAAAACAACTTTTATCTATTTTACTTGAAATGTTTGATTATATTAAAATTAAAGTTATAAATTGATGTTATATCAAAATGATAATTTCTAAGACACCATATAGAATATCTTTCTTTGGGGGAGGGTCTGACTACCCGACCTGGTATCTTAAAAATGGAGGTAAAGTTTTATCAACAACAATTAATAAATATGTTTATATTTCTTGTAGAGATTTACCACCTTTTTTTAAACATAAGTATCGAATTGTTTGGTCAAAACTTGAAACAGTTAAAAAAATAAATCAAATAAATCACAAAGCGATAAGGGAGATGTTAAATTACTATAAAATTAGAAATGGGCTAGAAATCCATTATGATGGAGATCTGCCAGCTAGAAGTGGTATGGGTTCAAGTTCAGTTTTTGTAGTAGGATTATTAAATATATTAACAAATCTATTAGGAAAAAAACTTAATAAAAAAAAGTTAGCTGAAAAAAGTATATTTTTTGAGCAAAAAATTTTAAATGAAAATGTTGGATCGCAAGATCAAATTGCAGTTTCGTATGGTGGATTTAACAAAATTTTATTTAAGAAAAAAGGAGATTTTACAGTAAATCCAATTTATTTGTCCTCAAAAATTGAAAAGAAACTTAATAATAATTTGTTGCTTGTATACACAGGCATAAGTAGAACAGCTCATGATATTGCTAAAGGTTACATAAACAAATTAGAAAATTCTAAAAGCAGTCGTATATTAAACATATTAAATTTTGTAAGTGAGGGTGAAAAGTTTTTAAATGAAGGAAAGTTAGACGATTTTGGCAGATTGTTAGATGAGTCTTGGAAAGAAAAAAAAGGTTTAAGTTCACATATTTCTAATTCAAATATTGATTATATTTATAACTTGGCAATAAAAAGCGGTGCTTTAGGTGGAAAGCTGTTAGGTGCTGGGGGAGGCGGTTTTTTCTTATTTTACGTACCAAAGGAGAAACAGAATAAATTCAGAAAATTGCTAAAAAAAACTATTATCATTCCTTTTAACTTTACTAATGAGGGTAGTGAAATTATGTTTAATAGGCATGACGATAAAATTATTTAACAGAAAGTAAATTATGAAGTTTTCTCACCCTTTAATGCATAATAATTTTTCACCTTCAGATATGAAAGGTGCAATACAACTTTTAAGAAAAAGGAATCCTGTTTTAACTCAATCTAGATATGTACGTGAATTTGAAAACAAATGGTCGAAATGGTTAAAAGTTAAATATAGTGTGTTTGTTAATTCAGGATCTTCTGCAAACATATTGACCATGTCTATTTTAAAAATTTTATACGGTAAGGGTGAAATTATACTGCCTACTTTAACATGGGTCTCAGATGTAAACGCTGTTATTTTAAATGATTTCAAACCTGTCTTCGTAGATATTAATCCTAGAAACCTTTGCATGGATGAAAATGAAATATTTAAAAAAGTTAATAAAAATACTTTAGCAGTTTTTATGACTCATGCTCAAGGTTTTAATGGGTTAAGCAATAAGCTTTTAAAATTTTTAAGAAAAAAAAATATCATATTAATAGAAGACGTTTGTGAATCACATGGAGCTACATTCAATAAAAAAAAATTAGGATCTTTTGGAAAAATATCTAATTTTTCTTTTTATTATGCTCATCATATGTCAACTATCGAAGGCGGAATGATTTGCACCAATGATAAAAAAATATATCAGATAGCAAGAATTTTAAGATCACATGGAATGGCTAGAGAAATTGGAAATCAGATAGATGAAAAAAAAATAGTTAAAAAATATCCTAAACTTTCACCTAAATTTATTTTTTTATATCCTGCATATAATTTCAGAAACAATGAAATAAACGCTACTATTGGTATAAATCAATTAAAATCTTTAGATAAAAATAATAATATTAGAAGAAAAAACTTTTCTACTTTTTTAAGCAATCTAAACCAGTCATTATATCAAACCAACTATAAGTTAGACGGTAGTTGTAACTACGCATTTCCAGTAATTCTAAAAGAAAAAAATTTTAGATTAAGAGATAGGTTAGAACTAACTTTAAAAAAAAATAATATTGAATTTAGAAGAGGAAATGCTGGTGGAGGTAATCAATTAAGACAGCCATACTTGAAAAAGTATATTAGGAAAATTGATTATAGTAAGTATAAAAATGTGGAGCATGTTCATAACTTCGGCTATTACATTGGAAATTATCCGTCATTACAATCTGATAAAATAAAAAAAATTTGCTCAATACTTAATTCTATATAAATGTTATTTAAAATAAAAAAAATTAAATCAAAAGCTTTTATTGATCAAAGAGGTTATTTGTGGACATCGTGGAAAAAAGGAGATATTAAAAAAATTAAATTTATCCATGATAAGTTTTCATTATCAAAAAAAAATGTTCTAAGAGGTTTACATGGAGATAAAAAAACATGGAAATTAATTAGTTGCCCATACGGAAAGTTGCTTTTGGTTGTAGTAGACCTACAAAAAAGTTCAAAATTTTATCTAAAATGGCGTTCCTGGATTTTAAGTCAACAGAATGGTTTACAAATTTTAATACCACCTAATCATGCTAATGGTCATTTATGTTTGAGTAATGAGTGTTTATTTCATTATAAGCTGTCCTATAAAGGTCGTTATATTGATGCGGAGAAACAACTTTCAATAAAGTGGAATGATCCAAAATTAAATATCAAGTGGGGTATAAAAAAACCAATTTTGAGTAAAAGAGATAATAATTCAAAGTTTCTGAAATGAATAAAATTAGATTAGGTGTCAATATAGATCATGTTGCAACACTTAGAAATGCAAGAGGAGAAAGTTATCCAAAACCTATAAAAGCAGCTCTTGTTGCTCAAAGTAGTGGAGCCGACTCTATTACAATTCATTTAAGGGAAGACAGAAGACATATTAATGATGAAGACTTAAAAAAAATTAAAAGAAAAATTAAAATACCTTTAAATTTAGAAATGGCACCTACAAAAGAAATGATTAAAATTGCAATTAAATCAAAACCTCAGTTTGTATGCATAGTTCCAGAAAAACGTAAAGAGGTAACAACTGAAGGCGGATTAAATTTGTTTAAATTTAAAAAAAAAATAACCACGATAGTAAAAATTTTAAAAAAAAATAATATACGAACTAGTTTATTTATAGAACCAAAAAATTCAGATATAATCTTAGCAAAAAAAATTGGTTCAGAATGTGTTGAATTACACACGGGCAAGTATTGTAATTTAATAAATAAAAAAAAGAGATCTAATGCTGAATTTAAAAAAATTAAAAAAGCAGCCTTACTAGCCCATTCCCTAGGATTAAAAGTTCATGCAGGTCATGGCTTAACTTATAAATCTGCAGAAAAAATTTCAAAAATTAGAATCTTGTCTGAATTGAATATAGGTCATTTTTTAATCTCAGAATCACTTTTTGGTGGTTTAAAAAATACAATAAAAACTTTTAAAAGGATTATAAATAAGTGAAAATATTTGGTATT
>Ga0114933_10005371_pt1 | contig 11668 bp, 8 predicted proteins | sample 4SBtaG_FD_89691 | JGI IMG/M metagenome (GOLD analysis project Ga0114933, IMG submission 89691) | Deep subsurface microbial communities from Kolumbo volcano to uncover new lineages of life (NeLLi) - 4SBTROV12_W25 metaG | ecosystem: Environmental > Aquatic > Marine > Volcanic | place: Kolumbo... | reverse complement strand
AGCGATAGCCATGTCGGTAAGATATACCTGCCTCCCGACCCATCTGCTTCCGAGATGGAAAAGAGGCTTGAAGGCTTGCACCGAAAACTAGACAGGGCGGTCCAGGTTGAAGACTTCGAGAGGGCTGCAGAGCTTCGAGACGAGATCGGTTCTTTGGCTTTAGTCAAAGAAGCAACGTGACTGGATTTGGCGTCATCCCCGATCACGGGCTCGACTGGCTAGAGGCGAGCGGAGAACACTCAGACGTAGTTCTTTCCACTAGGGTTCGTATTGCTAGAAACCTTCAGGGGCATGCTTTTGGGTCTAGAGCCCGGATCAATGATCGAGAGGCAGTCCTCAGGTGCTTTCGGAAGAGCGCCGAGCGATCTCAGATGCTGAAGGGCGGAGCCTTGCTGGTGATACCTGAGGTGCCCGTTCGGACACAGGAGATTCTCCATGAGAGAAGGCTCGTAACCCGTGAACTACTCGGTCCAGAAGGCTCTGTGCCGGCAACAAGCGCGGCGATCCACTTTTCGGTCGAAGATCCGGTCAGCGTCATGGTGAATGAAGAGGATCACTTCCGGATGCAAAGCCTCCTCTCCGGCCTGAGGATATTGGAGGCTTGGCAGATTGTTGATCAGCTGGACGAAGAGCTTGGGAGAGAGATTCCGTATGCGTACCATCAAGAGTTCGGCTTTCTAACCAGTTGTCCGACGAATGTGGGCACGGGGCTTCGAGCATCAGTCTTTATGCACCTCCCGGGCTTGGTTTTAACGAAGGAGATTAGTAAAGCCCTCCGGGGATTGGGAGAGCTCGGCTTGACGTTCCGTGGGCTCTATGGGGAAGGTTCAGAGGTGATTGGCAACTTCTTCCAGATCTCGAATCAGACCACACTGGGCCGAACCGAAGAGGATTTGGTGGATGACCTCGAGCGGGTCGTCCGAACAGTCATCGAGAAGGAGCTTCACGCGAGGCAGGTCTTACTGCGCGACGCTCCTGCGCTCACCGAGGACAAGATTTGGAGAGCATTTGGGACACTTTGCTACAGTCGGATGCTAACGTTCGAGGAGTTGATGAATTATCTGTCCGGGGTCAGGCTGGGAGTGAGCCTGAACATTCTCCCAGACGTAAGTGTATACACGCTCAACAAATTGATGATCTTTACGCAGCCGGCGCATCTGGACCAGGCAGCCGGGCGGAATCTTTCTGATGAAGAACGCGACGCGCATCGTGCCACTTTAGTGCGTTCCGTTCTGGCTAACGATGGAGATGTTTCGGGCGCCGCCGAAGGGATTGAGGACAATGCGACTCCCTAGCGGCGCTGACAGGTTATGAATTACAACTTTACCGACCGAGTTAGGAAAGTTCTTGCGATGGCGCGAGAAGAAGCGATCCGCCTTCAGCATGATTATGTAGGAACGGAGCACCTTCTCCTTGGATTGATCCGAGAAGGGGAAGGTGTGGCGGCTGTCGTTCTTCAGCACCTCAGTGTGGATCTGGATCAGATTCATGAGGGTGTGGAAGAATCTGTGCGCGAGGGTAAGGCCACAATAGCACTAGGTGAGTTGCCTTATACATCTCGAGCGAAGAAGGTGCTGGAGTTCGCGATGACGGAGGCGCGTGACTTTAACCACTCATATGTCGGTACTGAACACCTGCTGCTTGGTCTTCTCCGTGAGGAGAAGGGTATAGCTGCGCAGGTATTGAATTCCTTGGGGGTAACGCTCGATGAGGCGCGCAGCGAAACCATTAAGGTTCTTGGAGCGGACGTCACACCCTCGGAGCCCGCCGGCATTGGCGCTGGTGATGTGATCCCTGGCGAGGCGTCTGGTGCACCCAAAGGTGACAAGAAGTCGAAAACACCGGCGCTTGATCATTTCTGTCGGGATTTGACTGAACATGCTCGCTTGGGACGGCTAGACCCAACTGTGGGTCGGTCCGAAGAGATTGAGCGCATGGTAGAGATTCTGTGCCGACGAAAGAAGAACAACCCGGTGCTAATAGGTGAGCCGGGTGTTGGAAAGACGGCAATTGTCGAAGGCCTCGCGCAGATGATTGCTCAGGGAGAAGTCACGGAAGGCTTGAAGGACTATCGCCTGCTCGCTCTAGACATGGCGGCTGTCATCGCTGGGACAAAATACCGCGGGCAGTTCGAGGAGCGACTCAAGGCCGTGATGAACGAGATCCAAGAGAGCAAAAGGGTGATCCTCTTCATCGATGAACTTCACACCCTCGTGGGTGCGGGGGCTGCTGAGGGTGCAATAGATGCATCCAACATGCTGAAGCCAGCACTCGCTAGGGGAGAACTACAATGCATTGGAGCCTCCACACTAAACGAATATCGTAAATATGTAGAGAAGGATGGAGCGCTGGAGCGTCGTTTTCAGCCCGTAATTGTGGATCCTCCGGCGGTGAGTGAAACCGTTGAGATCCTCAAGGGGCTTCGGGAACACTATGAGGATCATCACAAGGTCGTAATCCCGGACGACGCTCTTGAGCATGCGGCGAAACTCTCGGATCGCTACATCACTGACCGCTTCCTGCCAGACAAGGCCATCGACGTTATCGATGAGGCGGGGGCAAGGGCTCGGATTTCTAGCGAGGTGCCTCCGGCGGATGTTGACGAGCTCAAAGATCAACTTCGGGAGATCGCAGGCCGCAAGGAATCAGCAATCGGCGATCAAGACTTTGAGCGTGCAGCTCAACTCAGAGATGAGGAGCGTGCCGTAAGTCAACAAATCCGAGAGCGTCAAGAGGCATGGGAAGAAGTACGAAAGCAGCACCGTCCAGAGATCTCAACTGATGAAATAGCGTTTATAGTGGGGCGCTGGACCGGAGTCCCTGTTCAGCGGATTCGTCAGACTGAATCTGAGCGGCTCGTCAACATGGAGTCGGAGTTGCACGAGCGGATCGTTGGTCAGCACGACGCTATAGTGGCGATAAGTCGAGCGATTCGGAGGAGTCGCGCCGGACTCAAAGACCCCAACCGTCCGATCGGCTCTTTCATATTCTCTGGTCCTACTGGTGTGGGTAAGACTGAGTTGGCCAGGGCGCTCGCTGAATTCCTCTTCGATGATCGTGAGGCGCTTATCCGAGTCGATATGAGTGAATACATGGAGAAATTCACTGTGTCCCGGCTGATAGGTGCTCCACCAGGTTACGTCGGATACGAGGACTCGGGTGCGTTGACCAAGGCAGTCAGGAGACGCCCTTATTCTGTTGTTTTGCTCGACGAGGTTGAGAAAGCTCACCCGGATGTCTTCAACATCCTGCTGCAGGTGCTAGACGAAGGGCATCTCACGGACAATTACGGGCGTGTTATCGATTTCAAGAATACTGTCTTGATCATGACTTCCAATTTGGGCGCCCGGGAGATCAGTAAAGGTGGTGGGCTCGGATTCCAGACGGCCGACTTGGATTCGGGCTATCAGATCATGAAAGACAAGGTGGCGCAGGAGATAGAGCGGGCCTTCAATCCTGAATTCTTGAATCGGATAGACGATACGATTGTGTTCCATCCGCTCAGTAGGGATAACATCAGCGAGATCATCCACATCTTGATGCGGGATGTTCATGAGCGTCTAGCTGAAAAAGAGATCCAGTTGACTCTAAGCGACGCTGCAATCGATTTCTTGGTAGACGAAGGATATGACGAAAAGTTCGGAGCCCGTCCGCTGAAGAGGGCAATTCAGCGACATCTCGAAGACCTGCTGTCTGAGAAGATTCTTCAGGCTGAGTTCAGTCCGGGCGACGAGCTGGAGGTTGATGTGAATCCGGAGAGAGAAGGCCTCCTGCTACGCGCGGAGCCCGCGACTAAGACGTGATCTCGTCAAGCTGGTATTCAGTCAAGGAGTCCGGGAAAACCTTCGTGTCAGCGTTGGTTTTTTTGTGTACAGTGACGCTGACCCTGCCTTTGTCTATCGAAGCGCAGGCAGAGACACCTGAAGCTGGCTCAACGGTAAGGGTAGATTCGGTCGAAGTGTCGGGGAATTCTCGAGTGCAGTCCCAGCTCATCACTCAACTGTTTGCGATCCAGGCCGGGCAACAAATTACGTACAGGGCAGTTCAGCGCGGGACGAAGGAGCTGCTGGCTACGGGGCAGTTCGATGATGTAGTAATCCGGGCGCGTGAGCCTAACGGTGCGGGCTTGAGCCCATACATCATCACGATTCAAGTTGTAGAGGCGCCCCTTGTTTCTAGAGTTACGATCGAGGGGCTGCAGAATGTGTCAGCTCGGGAAGTACGAGACACTACGGGGCTCAACAGTGGGTTCCCTCTCAGTCAGCAGAGGATCTTAGAAGCCAAGGCTTACATTCGTTCGGAATTGGCATCAGAGGGGATCCCCTTTGCGGAGATAACCGAAACCGTGGTCCCCACGGCCCGGGAAAATGAGATAGAGCTGGTTCTCAACGTGAGTGAAGGGCAACGAGTCACCATAGCGGAGATCCGCTTCAGCGGTAACACGGGGCTCTCCGATGAAGAACTGGCTGGCTCGATGTCGACTCAAAAAGAAGGCTTTTGGTGGTTCCGTTCTGGGACCTATGATCAAGTAACGTTCGCAGGCGACCTCGCGGAGAATCTCCCACGACTTTATCGCTCCCGGGGATACCTCGACATGGAGGTGATCAGGGACTCCCTGATTGTAGATCCGCTGACTGGAAAGGCTATCCTCGAGGTCAGTGTCCAAGAAGGAGAACAGTACCTGCTCGGTGACTTTGAGATCGAAGGAAACACGGTTTTCGAGGATGAAGAGCTCGAGGACTACTTTCGCTCGACCCGGCGTGGTGGCTTGCTGGGCACGTTAGGCCTCGGCGGTAGCGGGGGTCCTGCGAATGAAGAGGGTGAAACCTTCAATGCAGAATCCTTCAACGAAGCGATAACTGCGGTCGAGGAGCGTTACCGTAACGAGGGTTATCTGTATATCAGAGTAAACCCTATAGTCAGTCTTAACGAAGGCGAAGACGGAGCCTCACCGACTGTTGACGCAAGCTGGCAGGTTGTGGAAGGCACGCCAGCTATTGTGAATCGTGTCTCGATCGAGGGCAACGAGTACACCTACGAATGGGTGATCCGAAATCAGCTGTTTGTGCTACCCGGAGACGTTTACAGCCAAGACCGGTTGCTGCAGAGCTATCAGAATATCTCAGCACTTGGATTCTTCGAGGCACCTCTTCCATTCCCCGATATTGTGCCGCTGGACAATGGGGATGTCGACGTGACGTTCAATGTTGTGGAAAAGCAGACTGGATCCATCAACTTCGGCACTTCAATGGGCGGATATTACGGTGTGTCCGGGTTCATAGGGTACGAGCAGCCCAATTTGTTCGGACAAGCGAAGGCCGGTTCACTGCGTTGGGATTTCGGCCGGTATGTCAACAGCTTTGAGGTTTCGTTTACGGATCCGGCGCTGTTTCAGAGTAGGACATCAGGTACGGTCTCTCTGTTCAATAGTAGGGATCGATTCTTTCAGTTTGCGTCCGGGCGACGGCGCCGCTTGGGCGGAAATTTCCGGTTCGGTCTGCCTTGGTTGGGTTCACAGCGAACTCGTGTCTTTCTTGGGTATGGGCTTTCGCGCACGAAATACGAGCTATTCGACGACGTAGATGATACTTCGTTGTTTGGTCGCCCGCCGGGAATACAGAGTCAGTTATCTCTCGGAATTACACGGAGCACTCTCAACCATCCGCTTTTCCCAACACTCGGCTCTCGCCAAAACATCACGATAGAGCAGAATGGTGGTTTCTTGGGTGGTGATGGGAATTTCACTCGAGTGTTGGGGGATGGGAGCTTTTGGGTTCCTGTCGGCCAGGTTGGTGGTGACGGAAATCCTGGGGGAGGGATTCGATTCGCCTTGGGACTGACCTTACGTGCGGGTGCTGTGTTTGGGGACGCTGGGGCGTTCCCGTTCGACCGCTTTTGGATGGGTGGTGTGCAGTTCGGTCAGCAGTTGCGAGGCTATGACGAAACGACGATTACTCCACTCGGGCTCTACCCCCGGCGTTCTGCTGAGATCTCGGAGATTGATCGCCTCGGGGACGCGTTCTTTAGCCTTACGGCTGAGTACGCCATTCGCTTGAGCGACCAACTTGGATTAGGCCTCTTTTATGACGCAGGAGGACTTTGGCGGGATCCGTCCGAATTCACCCCACAAAATCTGTATCGCGGTGCGGGTGTGGGGATGCAAATCGTTACGCCGTTCGGACCGCTTGGTCTGGATTACGCGTATGGATTTGATAAGGCCTCTCCAGGGTGGAAACTCCACTTCCGGATGGCTCAAGGGCAGGGTATGTAGAGTGAACCCCTGTACCTAGGCCGGGCTTCACTAGAGATTTGCATCGTGTTTACGAACGCCGCGGACAGTGGCGTGCCAACAGGACCGACGACTCTGGGACACTCAGAAGTTTTCGTTGGTAACGACAACAAAACGGGATTGAACCATGCGACGCAGCTTATTTACAATCGGCGCGCTTGCCCTCGTATGTGCTGCGGGGGCTGTAGAAGCGCAGGCTCCCAAGCTCGGTTACATCAACTCTCAGGAGATCTTGGTCAACGCTCCGGGGGCGGAGGCTGCCCAGGCGGCGTTCGATGCTGAGATGTCCGGATACCAAAACGAGATCGTGCAGCTGGAGACGGAACTTCAGAATCTTGAGGCGGCGCTCCAGCAGCAGCAGCTAACTCTCTCGCCCGAGGCGCGGGCGAATCGGGAACAGCAACTCCAAGCAAAATTTCAGGAGTACCAGCAGCGAACTGGACAGCTCCAAGAAGTCGCAAATCAACGGCGTGCGGCGCTTATCCAGCCCGTGATGGACAACATCACCGCTGTTATAGAAGAGTTGCGAGAGGAGGGGTCGTATTCTCTGATCCTCGATGCTGCAGCTGGATCGATCGTTTCCGCTGACCCGGCGTTAGATCTGACACAAGAGGTGATAACCCGCCTGCAGGCTGCTGCAGATCCAGGAGTGGGACCGAGCGAGTGAAGGGTCACTAGGCACCAGAGGCCATCCTTGGACAGGATCAGCCTAGGCGAGATCGCTAGTCTCGTCGGCGGCCGAGTCATCGGCAACCCGGGCCGAGAGGTTGTTGGTGTCGCATCAATCGAGGATGCTGGCGAGCACCAGATCGCGTTTCTGGCCTCGAAGAGATACGTACGGTTTCTCGAGGAATGCAGTGCCCGGGCGTTTCTGGTCTACGAAGGACTCAGTGATACTCTGAGTACCCAAGTCGACGCGGTAGCCGTGGATGACCCTTATCCGGCACTTCAGCGATTGCTCGTCCACCTCCAACCCAAGGTAGCACTCCCCGTCGCCGTTCACGGAACTGCTGTGCTCGGCCCAGGAGTCTCGCTCGGGGCTGGCGTCTCCATTGGTCCGTATGCTGTTCTTGAAGCTGGAGTGACCGTCGGAGAAGCTTCAACTATCGGAGCTCACGTGGTGCTAGGCGCCGGTACCACTTTAGGAGCTAAATGCCGGCTACATCCACAAGTGGTGACTTACCAAGACACATTGATTGGGGACGAGGTAACGATACACTCAGGTGTTCGTCTTGGTGCGGACGGTTTCGGATACACCTTGGTGGAAGGAAGGCATCTTAAGATTCCCCAACTGGGGCGGTGCGTAATAGGTGACCGAGTTGAGATTGGAGCGAACAGTGCCATAGACAGAGGGTCTCTGGGGGATACTCACGTTGGTGAAGGAGTAAAGATCGACAATCTGGTCCATGTCGCTCACAACGTACGAATCGGCGCTCAGACACTCTTGGCTGCCCTCGTGGGGATAGCGGGCTCCACGAGGATAGGAGAGCGTGGGTGGTTCGGAGGACAATCGGGAGCGATAAACCAACTAGAGATCGGTGATGATGTGAAGGTCACCGTACAAGCAGGGATCACACGGGATGTCCCTGATGGAGCGACTATGTTCGGGTTTCCAGCACGTCCCCGAAGCGAAGGACTTCGCAAAGAGGCTTCGCTCGCCGTTCTCCCAAGGTTACGGGCTCGGGTCTCTGAGCTTGAAAGGGATGTGAACAGCATTTCTCGGAAGCTTAGCGAGGCCGGAGAAGGCAGCGAGTAGGCCCACGAGCCCGTCCTCATTATCTTTAAGCGTGAATCACCTACTTAAGCGTGAGGCACATTGTTGTTCGCCTTAACCTTCGAGGCTTCATGAGTGGCCCTTTACAGCGTTCCGTATCGGCGGAGATCACACTCGATGGCACAGGCGTGCATTCTGGCGAGTCAGCAAAACTGACGTTTAGGCCCGGTGAACCCGATACCGGTGTGTTATTCGTGAGGACGGACCTCGAACAGACCCCTTCGATTCCCGCCGACCTAGATCACGTGATCGGGACGGAGTTGGGTACTACGATCGGACGTGATGGGGCACGTGTGCTGACTGTAGAGCATGTCATGGCGGCAGTCGCGGCTCACAAAATCGACAATCTAGTAGTTGAGATTGACGGTCCTGAGGTTCCAATTCGTGACGGGTCGTTCGGTGATTATTTTGACGCACTCTCCGAAGTTGGGCCGGTCGAGCAGGATCAGGAAGCGAGTGTTTTGGCAGTCAGTGGTCCTGTTACGGTGGAACTGGAGTCCGGATCATCATATGTCGCGACACCTCACTCAAGAATGCGGATTTCGGCGACTATCGATTTTGAGCACCCGAGAATCGGACGGTGCTACGGCTCATATGACGTGGATGCAGGCTTCGCGGATGAAATAGCGCGAGCTCGCACCTTTGGGTTCGAGGCGGACGTAGAAGAGTTACATGGGCGAGGTCTTGCACTCGGAGCTTCGTTGAAAAACACAATCGTTCTCGATGGTAAGGATATTCTAAACGATAGCCTCCGGTTCGAAGATGAGTTTCTCCGCCACAAGGTCGGGGACATCATAGGCGACCTAGCCTTACTCAGTAGACGCTTGGATGCTCACGTACTTGCTGATCGTCCGAGCCACGAGGGCAATATTGAGTTAGCGCGAGCGATTCGGACTCATCTCCGACGAAGCGGTCCTCCGGTAGCTGATATATCACGCCTGATGACCTTTCTTCCTCATCGATACCCGATGCTCTTGGTAGATCGGGTGATCGATTTCGATCCGGGTCGGAGCATTGTCGGGCTCAAGAATGTCACGATCAATGAGCCCTTCTTTCAGGGTCACTTTCCTGGGCATCCGATCATGCCTGGGGTTCTGATAGTGGAGGCGATGGCGCAGTGTGGTGGGTTGCTTCTCATGGATCATGTAGAAGAGCCCGAGGAAAAGGTCGTCTACTTCATGACCATGGATAACGTAAAGTTCCGTAAGCCCGTGGTTCCAGGTGACACTCTCGTATTCGAGCTCAGCGTGAATTCCATGAAGAGACAGGTGTGTAAGCTGTCTGGTCGGGGCCTCGTAGATGGTCAGGTCGTCGCAGAGGCTGACTTCATGGCTCGAATCATGGATCGGTGATATGACCGAGCGGTCACCGATGACCGTGCGCTGCGAGACACGGATTCATCCTACTGCGATCGTACACGCCGACGCGCAGATCGGGGAGGGAGTTCAGATCGATCCGTGGGTCATAATCGGACCGCAGGTTACCATCGGAGCCGGCACTAGGATCGGGCCCAGGGTGCTCATCGAGCGTGACACGTCAGTGGGCGAGGACTGTACTATAGGGAACGGTGCAGCTCTTGGGACAGATGCCCAAGACATGAAGTATAGGGGGGAGCCTGCCACTCTGGAGATCGGTGACCGGACGGTTATTCGGGAATTCGCCACGTTGAACCGGGGAACTGCGGCGTCCGGAAAGACCGTAGTGGGTTCCGATTGTCTAATCATGGCATACGTGCATGTGGCTCATGATTGCGAGCTGGGGAACCACGTAATTTTGTCGAATGCGGTGAACATGGGAGGACATGTTCTAATTGAGGATTGGGCGATCGTGGGGGGACTCACTCCCATTCATCAGTTCGTGCGGATTGGTGCTCACGCATTTGTAGGGGGCGGCTCACGCATATCACAAGATGTTCCGCCGTACTGCAGGGCTGCGGGAAATCCTCCTCGGCTTTTTGGGCTTAATTCGGTCGGACTGGAGCGTCGGGGTTTATCCGATGAAGTTCGGAAAGCCCTCAAAAAGACATACAGAATTCTTTTTAAAAGTGATGCGAGCCTATCTAAAGCCTTGGTGCGGGCGGACGAAGAGATTCAGGGAATCCCCGAGGTCCGACACCTGATTGAATTTATCCGCGCCAGTGAGCGTGGTATAACCACTTAAAAAAGAACGGGTAGGCCCAGGCGGGCTTCAACTAAAGAGGTTGATCATGTCGCTCATTAGGGCAAGAAAGCGCCGGAAGTCTAACTGGATGGATACACGCAAGGGGATGCCGCAAGCGAGACTGATCGGCTATCTGATAATTGTGATCTTGGCGATCTGGTACCTTGGCTGGGCCTTCTGACTGACTTTCAGCCAACAATCCTGGTTCTAGCGGGCGAGCCTTCGGGGGATATTCACGCAGCCAAGGTTGTAGCTGAACTCAGGGTGCGGAACCCCAACGCGCGTTTCTTGGGCATGGGTGGGCCTAACATGAAGGCACAAGGTGTCGAGCTGTTTGCCGAGCTCGGGACGCTTGCCGTTATGGGCTTCAGTGAAGTGGTACCGAGGATTCGCTACTTCATGAGACTTCGGCGTAAAGTAGTAGCACTCATACACAGTGAATCGCCAGATCTAGTAATATTGGTCGACTACCCCGGGTTCAATTTACCAATTGCCAAAGCCGCCCATGAGCGAGGCTGTGCCGTGCTCTACTACATAGCTCCTAAGGTTTGGGCATGGAATGAGAGGCGCGCTCGAACACTCGCCACTGTAGCCGATGCAGTAGCTGCTATCCTCCCATTTGAGGTGGATCTGCTCAAAGAGCACGGCGTTAATGTGGAATATGTTGGCCACCCGCTTCTAGACCGAGCCACCAGTATTCCCTCTCGAGATGAGTCATTCAGGGCTTGGGGTCTGGACCCAGAGCGCCCACTCTTGGGCATCTTGCCTGGATCCCGGATACAAGAGGTCGAGCGACACCTTACCCCGTTTGTTGAGAGTGCTCGGGTGGTCGTGGACCGGCGGCCGGGTGTTCAGGTGCTTATCTCGCAGGCACCAGGCTTGGACGACTCTCATTTTCGAGATCTAGAATTCTCAGTTGTGAGAGAAACGCCAGCTCTACTTCGGTTGTCGGACTGTGTCTTAACGAAATCTGGAACGTCAAGTCTAGAGACGGCGCTGGAGGGGACCCCCCTCGTGGTAGCTCATCGAGTGAGCTGGCTCAGTGGAATCCTAGCTCGCCTCTTACTAAGGACACGCTACATAGGACTCCCAAATCTTGTTGCTCACCAGCAGATAGTGCCTGAGGTCCTTCAAGGAGAAGTGAGCCCCGAGGTGATCGCGCCTTTGCTTTTAGAACTGATAGATGAATCCAGTTCCGTGCGGATAGGGCAGATACAGAACCTTAATCGGATGACTGGTCTTTTGGGTGAGGGGGGCGCTTCATCACGCGTGGCTGAGATGGCGATGACTCTCTTGGGCCGACATTCATGAAAAGTCTGCGATTCAAGAGCGTGGGCGCCTTCGGTACTGGGCTTTTGAAGGGCCATTTCCTGACAACCCAAATTGAGCGTGTGGGTAGCGAGCATTACGGGCGATTTCGCGAGATTGGACAACCTGTAATGTTT
>Ga0114933_10005369_pt1 | contig 11669 bp, 7 predicted proteins | sample 4SBtaG_FD_89691 | JGI IMG/M metagenome (GOLD analysis project Ga0114933, IMG submission 89691) | Deep subsurface microbial communities from Kolumbo volcano to uncover new lineages of life (NeLLi) - 4SBTROV12_W25 metaG | ecosystem: Environmental > Aquatic > Marine > Volcanic | place: Kolumbo... | reverse complement strand
ATCTGGTGTCTTGAGTATGCCCACGCTACCTATCAGCGCTTTTGCTAAAACACGACCCGAATTAATGAGCCCGGATCTTCAGATTCAAGTTTTTCCTGGTAGTTATGAAAACCTCGAAGCTAGAAAATTAGACTCCCAACCGGGCGTTACACTCGGCGCAACAATGTTACGCCCAGAAAGCCGTGGCTGGGTACACATCTTGTCATCCGACCCTTTTGAACCTCCTGCTATCTTCCATAATTTGCTGCAGACCGAAGGAGACCGCAAAACAGCCGTTTTATCGATGAAACTATGCCGCCAATTAATGGAAGCAGACGCTATGTCTAATTTGTATGGGAGTGAATTAACTCCAGGCAAAGATATCAAAGAAGACGATGAGCTTCTTGAAGCTGCAAGAGATCTGGTTCAATCCAACTGGCATCCCACAAGTACTTGTCGAATGGGAACCGACAAGTTATCCGTTGTTGATGACAGGCTCCGAATTTATGGCCTGAAAAACATAAGGGTCGCGGATGCTTCCATTATGCCTACCGCTGTTTCGGGCAATACCAATGCCACGTGTATCATGATAGGAGAAAAGGCTTCAGATATGATACTGGAAGATAAAAAAAAATCATCGTTTTAGTGTGCTGATTTTTTGTAGCTCTGAATATAATTGCATTTGCTGTTTGTGGCTTCGGCTTTTTCATGGTTTAAACTCAGCGTCCAACCGTCAAAACAAATAGGTTCAATGATGCCAAAGAACCCGAAGGAGTACATAGTTGCTCCAAAGCCTAACGACCCTCGACTCACCAGAAAGTTGGATGGTATTGATCACCAGGGAAACCTGCTCACCACGGCGGTAGTTACCGAAAAGCCGCTTACTGTCTTTCTAAATGGTCAAGAGATTGTAACCTTAATGACTATTGGTGATGAGCCAAAGTTGCTTGCTGTCGGTTTTCTATTGAACCAAAATATGCTGAGACCTCAAGATAGAATAACCTCAATAGACTATGAAAATGACCTAGATGTGGTGGTAGTCAGAACTAATAGCGAAACAGACTTCGAAAAGGTCCTTAGAAAAAAAACAATCACGTCTGGTTGTGCTCAAGGGACGGTTTTTGGTGACCTTATGGATAAGTTGAACACGATTTCCTTATCATCATCAGAAAAACTTCGAACGTCTTGGCTGTATGAACTATCAAAAAAAATTAACAATACTCCCAGCTTGTATCTCGAGGCAGGTGCAATACACGGCTGCGTGCTTTGTAAACAGAATTTTCCCTTGATTTATATGGAAGACGTTGGCCGGCATAATGCTATAGATAAAATTGCTGGCTATATGTTTTTAAACAAAATAGAGCCGTACGATAAAATATTTTATACTACCGGTCGGTTAACAAGTGAAATGGTCATTAAAACTGTCCAGATGAAAATTCCTATTTTGGTTTCACGATCTGGCTTTACCGCATGGGGGGTAGAGTTGGCTCGAGAGGCAGGCTTAACTCTTGTTGGCCGAGCCAAAGGGCGGCGGTTCATTGCCTTGAGTGGCCTCGAGAGGATAATTTTTGATGCTCCTTCATAATTTAAATAATTAACGTAAAGTCGCTTTGGAATTTGGGTAATTGCGTGACGCTGTGAAAAATAAAAAAAATAATACGGTTGGTGTGATACTGGCAGGAGGAAGATCTCAAAGAATGGGCGGTGGCCACAAGTGCCTTTTGAGCCTGGACAAGAGCACGTTGCTGGAACATGTAATTAAAAGGGCATTGCCTCAAGTGGATCAACTGATTTTAAATATTAACGAAGATACAAATTTATTTGATGCAGTTAATTTGCCCCTGGTTAAGGATAGTATTAATGGTTTCGCCGGCCCATTAGCCGGAGTCTTAGCTGGGATGGAATGGTCTCTGGAAAATTCTCCTGATTCAAAGTGGATTGTCACATTTGCGTCGGATACACCATTTTTTCCAGTGGACCTTGTGAAGAGCTTTTTGAGTGTCGTTGACAACACAGGCACAAAACTTGTTTGTGCTTCTTCGAATGGACGTTCCCATCCAGTTTTTGGCTTGTGGCACGTTTCTCTCTGGGGAGACTTACGAAAAGCGATTATAAAAGAGGATATCCGACGGATTGACACCTGGACATCCCGCTACAATCTGCAGACGGTTGATTTTGTGGAGGGTGATAAAGATCCTTTCTTTAACGTAAACCGACCAGGGGATCTGGATGAAGCACGAAAATTATTAATTACTGTTAGCTAATTAAAGAGGGTGCACTTGCCAGGCTAGCTCGAGCGGTTGCGTCTATTATAGCGTCACTATCAATGCCGTAGGTGCGGTACAAATCTGGAATGTTGCCCGACTGACCAAATTCTGTGACACCGAGGGGCAATAGTTTGCGTCCGCTAGCAGAACCGATCCAAGAAAGATTGGCTGGGTGCGCGTCCTGAACAGTTATTAAAACAGCATCGCGGTGGAGTGGGCTGATCAATTCTAAGATATGACAGTCAGAAAACTTTTCTTCGTTAGGGTGGTCTATTTGCGAGCTTTGCCATTCATGAAAAAGTTTATCGGAAGAGGTGATTGCGAGCACCCCTAGTTCGGGAATTTCCTCTTTTAGTTGCTCATAGGCCTCAAGCACCTCTGGTACTACCGCGCCAGAATACACTATAGCTACTTTCGCACCTTGAATTGGAGGGGTATGCCAATAAGCGCCCTTTATAATGTGTTTTTCAATTGTTTGGGATATTTTTCTTTTTGGCTGGTCGATTACTTTAGTCGAAAGTCGTAGATAAACGGAACCGCCATCTTTTGCCTGCATGTAATCAAAACCCCATCTCATAATAACTTCTAATTCGTCTGCATAGGCAGGTTCATATGAGAAAAGGCCTGGCTGTCCAATGCCTATTAGAGGACTTGATATAGATTGATGCGCCCCCCCTTCTGGAGCTAAAGTTATTCCAGCAGGCGTTGCAACTAGCATAAAACGCGCATCCTGATAACAAGCATAATTGAGAGAGTCTAGTCCACGCGCAATAAATGGATCGTATAATGTTCCTATTGGGATAAGCCTGGTACCAAAAAGTGGACCTGAAAGGCCGAGGGCAGCCAACATGATGAATAGATTATTTTCTGCTATGCCAAGTTCAAAATGTTGGCCGGTTCCATGCCGAAGCCACTTTTGAGCGGAAGCTACTTTTTCCTCACGGAAAACATCGTTTCGAACATCTAAACTGAAAACGCCTCTCTGATTAACCCATGGCCCAAGATTTGTGGATACCGACACATCAGGGGAGGTGGTTACTATCCTTGAAGCTAGATCTGTGTTTCCGCGGCTTAGCTCGTGTAAAATATTACCGAAGCTTGCTTGCGTAGATGTAGATGAGCGGAAATTAAGAGGAAGAGTATCTGGAACCGGTATTTTGGGGGCCTCATATTCGGAAGATGGTCTTTCATTGAAAGGTGCGTGCATGCAGAAGCTTTTTGCTATTTTAGGCTCTATAGAAAGATTATTGTAAGCTGACCATTCCGAACCTTTAGGTATTTGCATTTTATTTTTAAATAAATCCATTTGTTCAATGGTCATGAGCCCCGCGTGATTGTCACGGTGCCCTGCTAGTGGGGTCCCATAACCCTTAATAGTGTAGGCTATAAAGCATTGTGGCGTGTCATCCTCGACGTTATGAAACGCTTCCAGTACGGCTTCCATGTCGTGGCCGGCTAAATTTGTCATTAATGCATGCAGCGCTTCATCATTATGGTCTTCCAGTATTGATTTGATGCCACTTACACCTTTTAAATCTTTCTTCAGAGGTGCGCGCCAAGCATCTTTTTCACCCGACTGTCCTTTGTAAGTTAGTGCGCTGTAGAGATCATTAGGACAATCATTTATCCATTGTCGAAGAGTATCTCCACCTTCCAAACTAAATATCTTTTCAAGCTTCTTTCCATATTTAAGGAGAACTACATTCCAACCAACGTTGTCGAAGAAGTCTTGAATTTTTTTAAACAAACCGTCTGACACAACGCCATCGAGACTTTGTCTATTATAATCAATGATCCACCACAAATTGCGAACATCGTACTTCCAGCCTTCTAGCATTGCTTCGTAGATATTGCCCTCGTCGAGTTCTGCATCGCCCATAACAGCAATCATTCTGCCAGATTCATTGGACCTAGCAGGTTTTTCGTTTACAACTTCGTTTAATCTCGTGTAATCCTGGACCATTGATGCAAATAGTGTCATAGCAACACCCAAACCAACAGACCCAGTGGAAAAATCTACCCCGTCGGTGTCTTTTGTGCGTGATGGGTACGATTGGGTTCCCCCAAGGGACCTAAAGGCTTCCAAGTTTTCTTTTGTTTGCCTGCCCAACATATACTGAATTGCATGGAACACTGGGCTTGCATGTGGTTTGACCGCAACTCTGTCCTGAGGCCTCAGAACGCTAAAATAAAGCGCTGTCATGATAGTTGTTATAGATGCTGATGAAGCTTGGTGGCCCCCAACTTTCAATCCATCAATACTTTCTCGAAGATGGTTTGCATTATGAATCATCCACATCGATAGCCATAAGACTTTCTGTTCTAAAGAATGTAAAACTCGGAGTTTATCTTTTTTGCCGGGTTTAATTTTTGAAATCACGTCTAATTACCTTTTTTAAAGGGTGAACAACCTCTTTCTAGAGTATGCATTCCACGAAATTTAATGTCGAGAAGTGGATTAATTATAAAATTATTAGAAATAAATAAATATATACGCCGGATTTTCACCGATATTATCCACTTAATCTGAGATTATTGTTGCTTGTCCATACATTTATTCTGAACAATTCGACTTCTCTTTTGGATATATGGTTACCTCTTTGCGTCTTGTTGTCGGCGCCACAAGTCCGCATACAAGCCATCTAGTTCTAATAGGGAGGAGTGTTGACCCCTCTCTTGGATTTCACCATGATTTAGAACCAGTATTTCGTCTGCATCCACGATTGTTGAGAGTCGATGAGCTATGACTAATGTCGTACTCCCCATCGAAATATTTTTTAGGCTTGTTTGAATTTTTTTCTCAGTTTTTGAATCTAGTGCGGACGTAGCCTCGTCAAATAAAAATATTTTCGGGTCCTTTAAGAGAGCCCTTGCAATAGCCACGCGTTGTTTTTCGCCCCCTGATAGTTTTAAACCTCTTTCTCCTACCGGTGTGCTGTAACCATCGGGCAACCCCATTATAAATTCGTGTACTTGCGCTAATTCCGCCGCGGTTTGAACTTCTTGTGGGCTGGCGTCGGGTCGACCATAAGCAATGTTATAAAAAATAGAATCATTAAATAGGACGGAATCCTGTGGAACAATTCCGATAACTTTTCGAAGACTATCTTGCGTGATATGCCTTATATCCTGTCCATCTATTTTTATCGAACCTGAACTCACATCATAAAACCTAAATAAAAGTCTCGCGATAGTAGATTTTCCTGCGCCAGAAGGACCTACGATGGCAACTTTTTTCCCGCTTTCGACTTTGAAGCAAACTCCTTTTAAAATTTCTCGATTTGGACTGTAATTAAAATAAACATCGTTAAAAATGATTTCTCCTTCTTCTAACGATAATGAATCAGGTTTTAAAGGATCAATCACTTCCAGTTTTTCATCCAGAAGTTTGAACATGGTTTCCATATCTGTGAGTGACTGACGGATCTCTCTATAAACAAAACCCAGAAAGTTCAACGGTATGAATAGTTGGAGTAAATAGGTGTTTACCATCACAAAGCCACCAATAGTCATTTCTCCAGTTTCTATCTGCCAGCCTGCCAAGGCCATAACAGCGGTAAGTCCAAATGCTATTATAAATCCTTGACCTATGTTAACGAGTGACAAAGTCGTTTTACTAAGAACTGATGCGTCCTCATAGTGTCGCAACGCTTTATTAAAACGAAGGGCTTCATGTTTTTCATTATTGAAGTATTTGACAGTTTCGTAGTTGAGCAAACTGTCGATAGCACGGGTGTTGGCACGACTATCCATTTCGTTCATCCGTCGTCTGAACTTCATGCGCCACTCAGTTACAGTGAAAGTGAAAGTAATATATATTGATACAGTTGCAAAAATGATAAGCGCATACCAGAAATCAAAAACAATCCAGAGAACACCGCAAACTAAAGAAATTTCCATAAGGGTGGGAATGATATTAAAAAGCATAAAGTTGAGTAAAAACTCTATTCCCTTGATTCCTCTTTCAATTGCTCGAGAAAGCCCTCCGGTTTGACGGTCTAAATGAAACCGCAATGATAGTGAGTGGAGATGTCGAAATGTTTTAAGTGCTACCTTTCTTATAGCCCTTTGACCTACTCTAGCAAAAAAAAACTCTCGCAACTCCGCAAATGCTTGTTGTGCTATGCGGACTGTCCCATAAGCCACCAAAATCCAAATCAATGAACTAAAGAGAAAATCTTGATCGGCTGAAATAAGATCGACTGCCTCTTTGTAAAATACTGGAACCAAAACGGTTGCAAGCTTTGAGATGCCAAGACATAAAAGGGCTGCCAGCACACGGGCTTTGACACCTAGTTCATTTTTAGGCCAGAGGAAAGGTAATAAAGTTTGGATTGTCGCCCAATCTTCGCGTCCTGGCAGGCGATATTCTTTTGTATTCTTTATGTTATTATTCATGGGCTCTTAAAACTTCATTTTAATTCTTGTTCACGGAAAGCTTATTTTGCAACGCTCGACAGTAAATACAGTTTCGACTACTGCTTGATAATAGTTTTATAAACAAAAATTATTTATCTGTTTTGTTTGTTAGACTTTTTGTTTATCAAGGCTCTAGAGTAGCTTCTCTGAATATGGTCTGGTGCAAAAGATAGTAAACAGTAATGTTTGAAAAACTACTAATAGCAAATAGAGGCGAAATAGCCTGTAGAATTGCGGCCACAGCTCGGCGGATGGGTATTAGGACAGTGGCTATTTATTCTGACGTTGATCATGGTGGACTGCATGTAGAGGCTTGCGATGAGGCCGTAGCTATAGGCGGAGCAGGTTCAAGCGAGTCGTATCTCAACATTGATAAAATCATAAACGCTGCAATTCAAACAGCAAGTGGCGCGATACACCCTGGCTATGGTTTCCTATCGGAAAACGCACATTTTGCTAAAAAATGTGCTGACGCAGAAATTGCTTTTGTGGGGCCGCCGGTTGAGGCCATCGAGGCTATGGGGTCTAAATCGAAAGCGAAAAAACTTATGGAAACCGTGGGTGTTCCTCTAGTTCCTGGTTATTATGGCGACGAGCAAGACGTCTCATATTTGTCTCAAAAAGCTGACAGAATTGGCTTCCCCATACTCGTAAAGGCAAGCGCGGGTGGAGGTGGGCGAGGTATGCGTATAGTCGAAAATCCTGATGCCTTAGCGGAAGCCGTTGTCTCTGCTAAGAGGGAAGCAAACGCAGCCTTTTCAAATGATCATTTAATGATCGAAAAATTTATATCGAAGCCTCGTCATATTGAGGTTCAGGTGTTTGCTGACACAAAAGGGAACGCTGTTCATCTTTTTGAAAGGGATTGCTCTGTTCAAAGAAGGTATCAAAAAGTTATTGAGGAAGCACCGGCGTCAAACCTGTCAGCAGAGATACGAGAACGTTTGTTTGATTCAGCGTTAACGGCGGTTCGTGCCATCAACTATGTAGGAGCTGGTACAATAGAATTTATAGTAAACTCTGACCAATTTTATTTCATAGAGATGAATACTCGACTTCAGGTCGAGCATTCTGTCACGGAAGCAATAACGGGTGTTGACCTTGTCGAATGGCAACTGCGAATTGCAAATGGTGAGAAGTTGCCGCTAAATCAATCTGAGATAGCGTCAGAAGGTCACGCGATAGAGGCTAGGCTCTATGCCGAAGATCCAATTACATTCCAGCCCCAGGCCGGTATAATTAAGCATCTAAAATTACCTTTCGATAAAGTCCGCGTAGATACCGCTGTCAGGAGCGGGGATGCCGTATCTATATATTATGACCCTATGATATCTAAACTAACTGCCTACGACGCCACCCGAGCGGGAGCTATCTCTAAACTTCTAAAAGCAATTGAAAACACAGAAATTGACGGCCTCATTTCTAATCGACAATTCTTAACGCGAACGCTCCGACACCCTAAGTTCAAATCAGGCCTGCTTGATACTGGTTTCGTAGAAGAGAATGCTAATTCGTTGCTGAAAAGTAACGAGCCCCCTGGTCAAATTTATCAATCACTAGCGGTATTTCTTCTGCTTCAGCAGCGATTTTGGGAATATGAAGATATTTGTAAAAAATACAACAAGATAACCAGTCCGTGGGATGAAAAGATTGGATGGCGCGTCAACAGTCCAGGCCTGTTTAAAATGGATATAAGCTATGACGGCAAATAAAACGCTCTTTTGTTATCCATGAGAAGAGAAGGGTTTCAAATTTTAGAACCCTTCGAAACTGAATTGATCAGCCCGCTGGTCTTTTGGGATTCAAAAAATTACGGATCTTTGCAGTTTGAGACTGGTATAAAAAAAATAAAAGTAAATTTTTATTCAGATTTGGAGCACGTGACTTTTTTTCTAGAGGAACAAGCCGTCTCGATTAGCTCGCCTTTAAAAACCACCCTCAGCGATGCTGCGGCCGTTGACGAAAAGAGTTTTGCGGCTCCAATGCCAGCCAAGATCATATCGGTAAATGTGCACAATGGATCAGAAGTCACTGCTGGCACAGTATTGATTATTCTAGAAGCTATGAAAATAGAACACCCTATTAGAACTACAGTATCTGGCGTTGTTGAGACCGTTTTTTTTGCTGAAGGCGATATCGTGGAAGAGGGGGACCAATTATTGAAATTCAAACCCAATGGCACTAACTAAATTTGTTTGTTGGTTAGTACTGAATTAATGACCAAACTTGGCAAACAGCAAACAAGCAAACCTTATTTGCAAGTTTTAATATTTGGGTTTGTTGTTCTAGTTGCTGTTACCATACTAGTTGTCGAACCATTTGATCTACCAAAGGGGCTTTCGACGTCTGCAGCGCTAATCTTACTTGTCGTGGGGGCGCTGGCTACGGGTCTAATTTCTGAACAAATAACTATTCTCATTTTCTTCCTTCTTGCAATGTTACTGGCTATTGCAAGTCCTCAAGTTGTTTTTTCTGGTTTCTACTCGGGCGCGTTTTGGTTAGTATTCGGTGGTCTTATAATTGGAGCCGCAGTAGAAACGACGGGGCTAGGGGATCGTATAGCACGAACATTAATCGAATATATCAGCGGTTCATATAAGTGGGTTGTTGCGGCGATTGTGCTAATTAATTGTATCTTTATTTTCCTAATGCCGTCGACACTAAGTCGAGTAGTCCTTCTAATACCGATAATTACATCACTTTCTGAACAAATGGGATATTCACGGGGGAGTAAACCTGCCAATGGTCTCGTGATGGCAACGGTACTTACGGCTTATCTATGCTCGACTTCTGTCCTCCCAGCTAATGTTCCAAACAATGTTCTGATGGGGGCTTCCGAGACGTTTTTGGACGTTCGCATTAGATATTTTGAATATTTCCTTCTCCACTTTCCTATATTGGGCCTTCTGAAGGCGATCATCATCTGGGCATGTGTTGTTTATTTGTTCAAACCTTCAAACCCTGGGACAAAAATGCCGGCCAATAAGGTTAGAGTTTTAGAAAAAACAAAAACCAAACTTCTGCAGGAAGAGAAACGCATCCTCATTTTTCTCATGGGTGCTCTTATTTTGTGGGCTACGGATTCCGTACATGGCATCACACCAGCTTGGGTCTCGTTAGCTTTTGGAATATTATGCTTGTTCCCTAAGTTAGGCGTAGTCTCACCCGCTGAATTTAGAGAGAAGGTGCCAATGGGACCACTCCTGTATGTCGCTGGTATAATAGGTATAGGTGCCGTTGTTGCAGATAGTGGCCTGGGCGATTATTTAAGTAAAGTTATGATAGGTGCTTCAAACCTCTCACCGGAAAAGCCGATAGAGGGTTTTATAGTGCTCAGTAGTGTCGCTATGTTTTTAAGTTTTTTTTCGACGATGCCCGGGGTTCCAGCCATAATGATTCCTCTAGCGCCAGATTTGCAGGCGGCGTCAGGTTTGCCACTGAAGACGGTTGTAATGACACAGGTGGTCGGTTTCTCTACTGTTTGGCTTCCTTACCAAGTGCCTCCTATAATCGTTGGAATGCAGCTTGCCGGTGTCCCCATGGGAGTGGGTGTTAAAGTGACTTCTTTAATAGCAATCTTAAGTATCATTCTATTAACGCCACTGCTTGTATTTTGGTGGCAGTTTTTAGGGTATCTTCCTCAAGGAGGTAATTAGTGGCTGTGAATTTGATCAAACTGTGCGTGGGTATAAGTTCAATCGAGGAACTCGAAGAACTGCAAAAAAATCGCCGTAACAATAAGATCGCAAGGGGTCTCGAGGGTATAAATGTTCATGTAACACGAAACACTCCTAAGAGGGCTAACGAGATAATTGGAAAAGGGTCCCTTTACTGGGTGATAAAAAGGCGCGTGGTTGCTCGTCAGCCAATAATAGATATTGGAACGAGGACTATGGACGGGAAAAAGAGCTGTGCCATAATTTTGGATTCGAAGATTATCAAAACCGAAACAAAGCCCTGCCGGCCTTTCCAAGGATGGCGCTACTTAGAGGCAGCGGACTCCCCCCGAGATTTATCTTCCGCGGAAACACGGCCTTTAGAAATGCCGTACGATTTGCAGGAGGAATTAAGGTCTTTAGGGCTTCTTTAATTTGGAATGTGGGATTACGATAATTTCCTTCTTTGAGTCAAATTCGCAAACCTAACAAGACGGGTTTTGAGAATAGACATTTCACTGAAAACTCTTTCTTTCATTAGGGAAAAAATAACGCTATTTGGTCAAAACTAAATGATTTTAAAAAAATTACAGATTTTTCACAAATTTCTGACTTGTTTCGCTTGCTTATCTAAATAAAGGTGTCTATAAGGATCGTCCGCGCTCGTGGTGACGGGTCGGATTTTCAAGTGTCAGTTTTCCGTAACTCTTTTTTTAAAGTGATTAGGTGTCTGGCGCTCATACGGTCTTTGATATTGTAGATAATTCGAAAGGGATGCGCAGGCGGCGTTGTTGCTTGCATAAGCGTTACTACAAATAAGTCTGTCTTGCGTATCTTTAGCGTGCTTTAAGATTTCTTTTACGTGGGTTTCACGGATTAGATTTCTTAAAACAAAACACGTAAACCTTTGCTTTAAATAAAGCATTGGTTGTGATGTGCGGGACGGGCTCTGTTGATCTAAATCAGTCAGAAGTCATAGCTCAGGCTGTGAAAAAAGACAGGTTTAAGAAATCAACCTGAGAGTTTGATCCTGGCTCAGAACGAACGCTGGCGGCATGCTTAACACATGCAAGTCGAACGGGAAGCCACCTTCGGGTGGTGGAGAGTGGCGCACGGGTGAGTAACGCGTGGGAACCTACCTTTCTCTGCGGGACAACGGCTGGAAACGGCCGCTAATACCGCATACGCCCTACGGGGGAAAGGTCAGCCGGAGAAAGAGGGGCCCGCGTTAGATTAGCTAGTTGGTGGGGTAATGGCCTACCAAGGCGACGATCTATAGCTGGTCTGAGAGGATGATCAGCCACACTGGGACTGAGACACGGCCCAGACTCCTACGGGAGGCAGCAGT
>Ga0114933_10005368_pt1 | contig 11669 bp, 9 predicted proteins | sample 4SBtaG_FD_89691 | JGI IMG/M metagenome (GOLD analysis project Ga0114933, IMG submission 89691) | Deep subsurface microbial communities from Kolumbo volcano to uncover new lineages of life (NeLLi) - 4SBTROV12_W25 metaG | ecosystem: Environmental > Aquatic > Marine > Volcanic | place: Kolumbo... | reverse complement strand
TTTGGAAATCAATCCGGAAAGTGGAGAAGTCCACTTTTTCCTTGCACGCACATTCCGAAGACTAGGCGATATTGAGAATGTACGGCGGCATTTGCAATATGCTCAAGAACTTGGATTCGATGCTGCGCGATGTCGCCGGGAGCAAACCTATGCCATGGCACATATCGGCGCACTCGGTGATGGCCAGTCCCAACTCGCTCAATTGCTCGCCTCTGATACCAACGACGGCATGGATTTGTGTGAGTCATTTGCTCGAGGTTTCGTTTCAACAAAAAACCATCAAATGGCTGACGTGGTTATCGAAGCTTGGGAACGCGACTATCCGGCCGATCCGCTCATCCCGCTGTTTCGCGGAAGACTGCATTTAGCGCGTGCTGAAAACCATACCCAACGAGAAATCGCTCAGGAAGCATTAAAAGAATTTGACGTTACGTATTCCAAAGCTCCGTACATCGCAGAAACGTGGTTATTCATGGGCGAAGTACTGCTGCTGCTACAGGATTATGAGAAAGCCGCGGATCATCTGAGTCGATATCTAAAGAAATATCCGGAACATCCGGTTGCCTTGACTCATCTCGGTAAACTACATCGCAAGACAGGGGATTTTGGATCCGCAAGGCAGCAATTAACACGGGCATTAGAGTTGAGCCCTGAGTACAACGTCGCTACGCTTGAGCTTGGCCAGCTTGAATTGGACTCCGGCAATTCTGAGCAGGCTATTGCAATCCTCATGCCATTTCACACAACCCAGCCGTGGAACTTGGACATTCGCCACTCACTGGCAACTGCGTTACAGGAGAGTGATCAAATTGAGGAGGCTAAAGCCCACTTTACATATATAAAAGAAGCACGCATTGCCATGGCTCAGGTTCCGAGCCTAGTGGAGGCAGCCAACACCGACACAACGAACGCTGACGCTCAATACGCAGTCGGGGAAATCCTCATGACATACAATGATCCGGCACAGAGCCTTATGTGGCTCAATCGTACGCTAGCTATTGACGCGGATCATCAGTCCGCAAACGCAATGCTTGGGGACTACTATGACTCGATTGGGAATTTCGGTTTTGCGAAGCAGCATCGTGACCGCATCATGCAGACCCAGAACGGCGATCCTACCGTTATGGAATAGCGCGGTGCATCGGCATTCCAAAGTCGCTCGCAACGCTAGCTTAGATGGAACACTCGATCCATATTTGCTGATATCTCGTCTAGCCGGGCGGAATCACCTCCACCAACTTCCGCAGCACACCAACCTTTGAATTTGATTTCACGAAGAGCACGGCACACATCATCAAAATCAAGGTCGCCTTCACCAATCTTGGTGAATCTGTCCATTTCGCGTGAAAACCCTTTGACATCGAGCTTAATCACGCGGTGATCCAACTCACGGATCCAATCCCCCATGCTGCCATACTTCCAGTGGTTACCGATATCAAATTGCATGCCGACCCACTCGCTCTCGAATTCATCGACATAACGTTTGTACTTGGCTGCAGATTGAGACGAATCGCCCCTGTGGTCGTAACAGAATTGATTCCATACATTTTCAATCGCAATTGCGACTTCCAATTCCTCTGCAAGCGGAACGGCTTGTTTAATGTTTGCAATCGACCGCTCCCACACTTCATCTTCTGTTCCGTCGTTTCCGTGACCAACGACTAAAAGAACCGTATCGCCGCCAACTGCTTTGGTGTCTTTTAGAGCACCCTTGAGATGCTCAAGGGCAACCTTTCGCTTTTCAGCATCGGCGTCACTGTGACGTATATTCCAGTGACTTGAACATACAGTTCCATCAACCGGCAGGCCTGATTGCTTGATGGCATCAAGCGTTTCTTCCACATTCATTCCCGGTGAATTCATCTCGATGGCGCCAAAGCCAGCCGCCTTGGCTGCCGCAAAACGCTCTGCCAAAGTGCCTTTCACGCCCACCATTCCAATTTTAAGGGTCTTAAATAACTTGCCATTTAAGCTCAAACCGCGAGCACCAGCCCCCAGAAGGTTTGGTGCTGCAGACAATGCGGCAACTGCAGCCGACGACCGAACAAAACGACGCCTGGAAATTGGTTGGTTAAACATGGTTACCCTTTGGTGTGAGAGTTTGATTCATCGTGTGCATATATGTTAATAAATCTGTGACAAGAAACCACTTAACTACTCGACTATTGTGTATTGCGCTCTAGAATACTTCCACCGTTGCAACCGCTTGTATTTCTGGCTTTTGTTCAAAAGATAGCAGTGATTAGCCATGAAGGCACTCGTCAAACGTGAGAGAGCAGAAGGACTTTGGCTTGAAGATCATCCCGTGCCTGAAATCGGGACAAATGATCTGTTGATTCGAGTCGATCGCACTGGAATCTGCGGTACAGATCTGCATATCTTCAAGTGGGACAAATGGGCCCAGGGCGCCGTGCCTGTTCCAATGGTTGTAGGACATGAGTTTGTCGGTACTGTCGTGGAAACCGGGAACAATGTCACCGACTTCCATGAAGGTGATATTGTGAGTGGTGAAGGTCACGTCGTCTGCGGACGGTGTCGAAACTGCTTCGCGGGAAAACGACACTTATGCAATGACACAAAAGGAATAGGTGTCAATCGGCCAGGTGCATTTGCCGAGTATATCTCCTTGCCCATGACAAACGTCTGGAAACACGGGAGCGATATCGATAGAGATATTGCATCCATCTTTGATCCCTTTGGAAATGCTGCCCATACGGCGCTTTCCTTTCCGGTCTTGGGCGAGGACGTGATAATCACCGGAGCCGGACCTATCGGCTGCATGGCGGTTTCCATTTGCAAACACGCTGGGGCGCGAAGCGTGGTCGTTACAGATGTAAATCCCTACCGACTGGAATTGGCAAAGACGATGGGGGCAACTGTCACTGTCGATGTAACGCAACAAGATATCACCGACGTCTTTGAACAACTGAGAATCCGAGAAGGCTTTGATGTGGGTTTGGAGATGTCCGGAAATCCTAGCGCTTTCAGCAGTATGCTCTCGAATATGACTCACGGCGGGCGCATTGCCATGCTTGGGATACCCGAACAAGAAATGTCAATTGACTGGAATCAGGTGATCTTCAACATGCTGACCATCAAGGGCATTTATGGTCGCGAAATGTATGAGTCTTGGTACAAAATGACCGTGCTAATTGAAGGTGGCTTGGATATTTCCCCAGTGATTACACATCACTTCCCTTTTCATGAATATGAGCATGCATTTGAAATCATGCAGGGTGGACAAACAGGCAAGATCATTCTTCATTGGGAAAACGTCTAGGGATATTCTTATCAAGGTGGGCCAGGATTAATGTCATCGCAACTACTTAAGAACCTGCAGGATCAACTCAACTCCATCCAGGATGCCGGCACGTTTAAGGCCGAACGTGTAATCAGCACTTCGCAAGGTGCAAAGATTCAAGTAGAAGACCAACCGCCTGTACTGAATATGTGTGCGAACAACTATCTGGGACTATCTGCACACCCGGAAGTGATAAGTGCCGCGCACGACGCACTCGACCGGTGGGGATATGGACTTTCTAGCGTGCGTTTCATTTGCGGCACCCAGTCGATTCATACAGAATTGGAAGATGCCATTTCGAACTTTCTCGGTACTGAAGACTGCATTCTTTACACCAGTTGCTTCGATGCTAACGGCGGACTTTTCGAGACATTGCTTGATGACCACGATGCCATCATTAGTGATTCACTCAATCATGCCAGCATTATCGACGGGGTACGCCTTTGCAAAGCTCAACGCTTTCGGTTCACCAATAATGACATCGTGGATTTGGAAAAGTGCCTTAAGGAAGCACAGTCTGCGCGTCATCGTTTGATCGCAACAGACGGAGTCTTTTCCATGGATGGCTACATTGCCAACCTGCCAGCCATTTGCGAGTTAGCTGACAAATATGATGCATTGATTATGGTGGACGACTCACACGCAGTGGGTTTTACTGGGCCCACCGGTCGAGGTACTCATGAATACCATGCATGCATGGATAGGATAGATATCATCACTGGGACTCTTGGAAAGGCGCTTGGCGGTGCAAGTGGCGGGTATACCGCAGGTCGGCAAGAGATTATCGATTTGCTGCGTCAGCGTTCTCGCCCCTATTTGTTTTCTAATTCCGTAGCGCCACCAATCGTGGGCGCATCACTCAAAGCGATTGAGTTACTAACCTCATCTACGACATTGCGTGACACGCTTGAATCAAATACCTCGTACTTCAGATCTCGCATGGAGTCAGAGGGCTTCAACATCTTACCGGGTACACATCCGATTGTTCCGATCATGATCGGTGACGCATCCCTCGCCACGCAATTTGCAGATCGCATGTTGGAGTTGGGTGTATACGTTATTGGGTTTTCCTATCCAGTGGTACCACGGGGACAGGCTCGTATTCGCACACAGATTTCGGCAGCTCATAGCATTGAAGACCTCGATTTCGCGATCGAGCAGTTTATTCGAGTAAAGGCTGAATTACTTTAAGTCACAAAGGGCGTGCAATGACCGAAGAATCTCTCATTTCAATCGATATCGACTTAGAGAAAGACGGTAAACAATTTGGGAACTTGAAAGTGCCCATGTCTACTAATTCCGCGGGCTGGGCACAGTATTTCATTCCCATCATATCGATTCGCAATGGTGATGGTCCGACGGTCCTATTGTCGGGAGGTAATCACGGTGATGAGTATGAGGGTCAGGTGACCTTGATGAACTTGGCGCGGGATCTGGATGCGTCTGAAATACAGGGCAGAATCATTTTGATTCCGATGCTGAATAAGCCAGCCGCGATGGCCGGTACGCGGCTCTCGCCTATCGACGGAAAGAACATGAATCGTGCATTTCCGGGCGATAAAGATGATGACATTACGGGAAAGATCGCACACTTCGTAGCGCACCACATTATTCCGTTGGCTGATATCGTTGTAGATATCCACTCAGGCGGGAGTTCCATGCACTTTTTGCCCTCCGTCAACATGCATGATCTTGAAGATAAGGAGCAAATGTCCCGGATGATCGAGGCTGCAAAGGCATGGGGACTTCCATACGTATTTATATATGAAGACGTAGCAGGCTCGGGGCTCTTGCCTTCTTACGCGGAGGGACTTGGCAAAATCACGCTTGGCACGGAATTGGGAAGCAAAAGTCAGTTTGGTCCGGAGATGTTAAAAATGGCATCTGACGGAATTCACAATCTACTGGTGTGGGCCAGAGTTATTTCAGCAGAGCCTATTGAAACTGGAGTATCGGAATCGGAGGTGGTTGCCGGAGATGATCCGCGGGATTACATCATGGCACCAAGTAGCGGCATTCTTGAACCATTACGAGAAATGGGAGACGTCGTTACAGCCGGAGAGGTGATCGCGCTCATTCACAACCCAGAACGCATCGAAGCGCCCCCACAAGAAGTCCGAACCGAAACCCCAGGCCTAATCATGAGCCGCCGCAGCAACCCCCTAACCGCGCAAGGCGAATGCATCGCCACCCTAGTCCGCCCCCGCTAATCATGGACATCCACTTTCTTAACATGGCGTACTTACCGCCATCCCTCCCAATCATGGACAGCCACTTTGTTAGTGTTGCTAAATCTTAATCGAGGCGAATTGTTGATTCTTGTTCGCAACGCGGTCACAGGAAGTTTTTTTGCGGCCGTCAGTCAGCTTTTTCCCGACTTATTGCAAACCGATACCAGAGATGACACCGAATTAGAGTCTCTTTTTGAGAAGCAGTATGTATGAATGTCGCATCACGACTCATAAAACATTCGTGCTGCAGATATGCCATGGGTCCATTGTTTGCCACGGCGACTTGCGTCCTCAATTAAGAGCGCTGGCGACCCCGCACGCAACTTGAATTTAGATACGTATTCAAACACGGCATCGCACCATCGAGTCGGTGCTAGCCCTAAGCGAGTAACAAATGGTGGAATATCATCACTAACACGCGATCGCTTACCTCGCCGTTTCTTTCGAGCCATTTGTTCTGCTAAGTCAAGATATTCTTGGTCACTAATATCTAGGAATCCTCGTCCGTCGCAATTTGATATTGGCGCCAGCCATGGGTGGGCGGCCGACTTCTGTAGGAATGAAACTCTCTCCGCGAATGATGTGTGTTTGGCATCCTCAGGCTTGCGAACCATCCCTGCACGAATTGGATTCAGATCGACATATACAGACGCTGCAAACACTGCCAAAGAATCTAACAGTTTTGTGCAGTGAAAACGGCCTTCCCAAAAACGACCAGTACATCCTTCGTATCTATTGGCACGGTGAGAAATCGCTTCTTGCCATTTGGCCATAAATACGGAAATACTTGATAAGCGACGTTTAAGTTTTCCCAGATTTGGTGAGTCCAAGAATCGCTGTTTAATCTTTGGATCTGCAATTTCGGGAAGTTTCTCCGAACATCTAAACCCTGGATATAGACGTGCGAGTCGTTCCGCTGCCTCCTCATCCGACAGTTGCTGTACTAGATCTGGGCGGTTTCTAACAACTTCGTGGGCATGATTATCCATTACTGCAAATGCCAAAATGTCAATCATCATGACACTTGCTAAGGACTCCAACCACTTCACAACCCAATCCCGACGATAATCAAGTAAGTCACCACTTTTGTAGTCATTTCCAAGAAGATACGCTCGTCTCACACATCGATTGGTGAGTAGATAAACGCCTACTTCGTCTTCGTTGATTTGTTCAAATCGTGGAACTGTCATTTGCTTGAATCCTTTCAAAGTCCATTTGCATCCTCAATTGCCACCATATCGGGACCATGTGAAATGTCAAACAACACCGTGTCACTCAGTGCCATATAGATGTGGAGACTGAATGATTGAAAACTCGCCATCACGGCTTCGAATATCGGGCACAAAAAGTGGCTGTCCATGATTGCTGAGGCTGCAGATAGAAAGTGGCTGTCCATGATTGATCTGCTATAATTTGGGGATGATACGATTTTTGGCAATTATTGTTTTTCTGTTTGCCTGTCCGATGGTTGTTGGACAAGAGGCCGTGTCCTATATATGGACGGCTGATAGTCGTTCAATCGCCGGCGATGCGGTTGTGACCATCGGCGAGGATAATTCGCCACTTTGGCACCTGCTGCGTACCAGCACCTCTGAAGGTCCCGTGGCCAGTCGCACCTGGACACACGATGGTAAATACGCACCGCTTGAGCATCAATCAAACAGTTGCTTTGGACAACCAATTTCCGGCATAATCTTCCAAACATCTCCAAGCGATAAGGCACCGTTTATCGGCACGGTCACGGAAACTCATACCGCTGACGTCGAATGGAAAAAAGGCGAGATCATGCTCGCGCCCGGACCCGATCACGCCGCAATCCTAGGCTGGCGAAGCCCCGCAGACTTGACTATCTCTATCACTGGAGTCGTTGATAACCGACAACGATGCTGTGGCGTAAACTCACAAGTAAATTGGTTTCTTGAACTTGGACCCGCGCCCAATCTGAAAGAACCATCCACATCCACACTCCTCGCCAAGGGTATTTCCGATGCGCAAAATGGTGGACCCGCAGAATTTGATGTTCGAGATATCAAAATCGAAAGAGGGATGTTTCTTTACCTCATAGTCGATTGCAAGCCCGATGGGAGCGGCTCTCCTCATCACGGTGATGCCACGGCCATCCAGTTTAGTATCGCTACCAACAAATACACTCCACCAGCCCCACCGACTTTCGAAAAAGACATTCTGCCGATCCTCTCGTCACGATGCACTGATTGTCATGGCTCAGACACTCAGGAAGCAGACTTGGCCGTCGATCAGGTAAGCAAAATAATTTACGGCGGTGAAAATGGATCAGCACTCGAACCCGGCAATCCTGACGCCAGTTACCTCTGGACAATGATCCAACAAGGTGCCATGCCGCCCGAAGACGCCGAGCCTCTAACCTCCCAAGAAAAAGCAATCATCTTTAGATGGATCAAGTCCGGAGCAACGACGACTGAAGATATATCAGATGTTCAACACCGAACTTATATCACTGACGAGGATCGCCAGTTTTGGGCTTATCAACTCCCCCAAAAACAGCCGATCCCTGAGATCTCCAATCCGCACCTTGCTCACTCTCCTGTTGACCACTTCCTTTTAAAGCGGCTCGAAGACCAGTCTCTTACCTATTCCGAAGTTGCACCAAATGCCACTCTCATTCGGCGCCTCTATTTTGATTTAATCGGACTCCCCCCTTCCCCTGACGACCTTGCGGCATTCTTAAACGATACATCACCGAATGCTTATGCACGACTCGTCGACCGCCTACTCGCTTCGCCTCGTTACGGAGAACGATGGGGACGTCATTGGATGGACACCGTAGGGTATGTCGACGTACGCCTTTATGACGGCGATGGCACAACCGTTTACGTTAACGAAGGCATGTGGAGATACCGAGATTACATAATCCGATCCTTCAATTCCGGCAAACCGTATGACCAGTTTATCCAAGAACAACTTGCCGGAGACGAACTCGCAGACTGGAAAAACGCTGCAGACTGGTCACCAGAAGTCCTAGATAAAGTTGTCGCGACCGGCTACTTGCGAAATATTGAAGACCATACATCTGAAGCGCAATATGGAATCGATCGCCGTTACGAAGTCATGTACGACCTAATGTCCATGGTATCTACCAGTTTGCTCGGCATGACGTTTGAATGCTCAAGATGTCACAATCACAAATTCGACCCCATCACACAACGCGACTATTACAGCCTGCTTTCCTATTTCGAATCATCCTATAACCCGAGAAACTGGCTAAAACCACAAGAACGCTGGATTCCGGATGTCGGACCAGTAAAGCTCAAGCAATACAACGCTCAAAACGCTTCAATTGACGCCAAGATAGTCCCGCTCAATCAGCAAATCGAGTCGCTCGTCAAAGGAAACACTGAAAACGAAAACAACGCGAATGATGACAAGATCGCAGAGTTACGAACTCAAGTCCACCAATTAACTTCTCAGAAGAAGTCGCACGGCAAGATTCAGGCTCTGTTTGACGTTAGCGACGCACCAATTACCAACGTATTTCGACGAGGTGATTGCTTCAAACGCGGCATACCCGTCAAACCGAATGTACCGGAAGTCTTTCACAAATACCGAACGGCTGCGGCCGAAGTCTCACACGCCCACACACCTCTTCCCGAATACACTTCCGGGCGAAGGCTCGAGTTAGCCAGGTGGATTACATCGCGACAAAACCCGATGACTTCACGAGTGGTCATGAATCGCCTTTGGCTTCATCATTTTGGAGAAGCGATCGTCACCACTCCCGAAAACCTTGGCCGCAGTGGTGCACGCCCGACCCACCCCGAATTACTGGATTGGCTTGCTACTGAATTTCAGGATTCCGGTTGGGATCTAAAGCACATGCATCGCCTCGTACTCAACTCTCGTGCATACAAACAATCCTCTAAACGGCCTGAGTTAGAAAACAAAGCGGAAGCAGTTGATCCAGAAAACACCTTGCTTTGGAGACAGAACCTCAAACGTCTGGAATCAGAGATAATACGCGATGCGATCCTGACGGTATCTAATCAGGTCAACTTACGTGCATTCGGCCCTCCGGCCGGAATCACTAAACCGGCTTCCGGTCTATCCATGGTTGAAGCCGGACCGAGTGGCCATGAGGATCAACGCCGTAGCGTGTATGTATTTGCAAGACGCGTGTATCCCCTTAAATTCATGGAGATTTTTGACTCGCCGATCATGGCGATTAATTGCAGTCGACGTAGCAATTCAACGACAGTGCTGCAGTCTTTTGCACAACTTAACAGCGACTTTGTGATCAATGCAGCAACATCATCCGCAACACAATTGATTGCTGCCTATCCCGAACAAAACACACCAGCACTCATCAAAGACGCCTTTACAGCAATCCTAGGACGTCGTCCGTCCCCCGATGAATCTGCTATCTGCATCCAACACGTCACCGAACAATTCACCGCCTTCGAGCCAACACACCCCGGTAAAGGATATCAACTAGCAGTTGCCGATCTTTGTCACATGTTACTTTGCATGAATGAATTCCTTTATGTCGACTAGAACACTCGACACACATACCACCTAAACGATATGACCGCACCACACAGCAATCCGGCATTCATCACACGCCGCCAAGCACTCACTGCATGCAGCATGAGCCTAGGTGGTTTGGCATTGCATGGCATGCTGCACGCCGAAACAGAATCGGCACAACGGGCGTCATTCGATATGAAACCTCGTACACCGGGCCGTCCAGCAAAAGCCAATGCTGTCATTCAACTCTTTCAGAATGGCGGCCCGTCTCAGATGGATCTATTTGATCCAAAACCAACGCTTCTCAAACATGCCGGCAAGCCACACCCCGGAGAAGTCGAGACATTTCAACTTGGCAACAAGAACATCGTTTATCCACCTCAATTTGAGATTACTAAGCACGGCGAGAGCGGCATGCACTTTGGCTCTCCATTACCGCACATGGCCGGCATGGCTGATGAGTGGTGTATGATTCGGTCCATGCACACGGCGAATAACAATCACCCATTCGCAATCAGCATGTTCCAATCCGGCAAACCATTCTTTGGATACCCTGCTTTAGGTTCGTGGATCACATACGGGCTTGGAAGTGAAAACCACGACTTGCCCGGCTACATCGTCCTGCGTGACCCAGCAGGATACAACACCTCCGGCAAAGCGGTGTGGTCTAGTGGCTGGATGCCTGCCCTTTACCAAGGAACGGAATTCAATAGCACTGGAAACGCAGTGCATCACTTACATCCGGCAGCCAAACGAACCTCTGATTCACAACGACGCTCTCTCAATTTGCTGTCATCGCTCAACAAGAAACACTTAAAAGATCACCCTCGCGAATTCGAACTCGAAGCTAGGATTCGCAACTTTGAACTCGCGGCACGAATGCAACTCGCCGCAGAGAACATACTGGATATTTCACAGGAAACCGAAGAGACACTCCATCTATATGGAATCGACAATCCAACGACTGCTGGGTATGGCACTCGTTGTCTCATGGCTCGCAGATTAATCGAAGCGGGCGTCCGATACGTACAGGTTTTCCCACCACTACAACCAAGCTTCCAGCCGTGGGATAGTCACGGATCCCTAAAATCCGGCATCGAGACGATATCCGCTCGAGTCGACAAGCCATCTGCTGCGTTAGTTAAGGATCTCAAACAGCGAGGCCTACTAGATGAGACCATCGTAATGTGGAGTGGCGAATTTGGACGCCTACCCATCACGGAAGGTTCCGATGGCCGGGACCATAACCGCAATGCCTTTACCACTTTGCTCGCCGGTGGCGGATTTAAAGCCGGTTTAACTTACGGCAGCACGGATGATTTCGGATACGCCGCTATCGAGGATCGCGTGAGCGTACCCGATTTACATGCAACGATCTTCAATCAGCTTGGCATCGACCACACCAAACTTTCATTCCGACACAAGGGACGAAACGAGCGTTTAACTGATCCTGAGGTAAGCGGCGCTCGAGTCAGGTCCGAGGTTTTAGCATAAGCGAGGCGACCAACCATGGTTCGGTTGTTAAGTGGCATTTGGACTACATGCCTAATCTTTCTATTGTCAAATGCATCAATCGCTCAAGACTCACTTGAAGCTGTCTTAGCTGAACCACTTATCTCACAGGAACAGGCTGATCA
>Ga0114933_10005365_pt1 | contig 11672 bp, 9 predicted proteins | sample 4SBtaG_FD_89691 | JGI IMG/M metagenome (GOLD analysis project Ga0114933, IMG submission 89691) | Deep subsurface microbial communities from Kolumbo volcano to uncover new lineages of life (NeLLi) - 4SBTROV12_W25 metaG | ecosystem: Environmental > Aquatic > Marine > Volcanic | place: Kolumbo... | reverse complement strand
TCTCTCCTTTTGACATTGCCGGTACTGCATTCTTGATTTTACGATACGATGATCCGCGTAAAGCTGATGACTCTTGGGCGTATATCCCAAGTTTGAGACGCGTACGACGTATCTCTGTTGAGGTAAAATCTGACTCACTGCTAGGAACAGATCACACTTTAGAAGATTTCTATGGTTTCAATGGTCGACCAATGGAGCATGATTGGGAGTATGTAGGCGCTACTAATATTCTCGTCGTTGCTCGGTCAAGAAATCGTGAAACTGTTTATTATGGTCCTAATGGCTGGGCGGTAAAGGATGATTATGCTCTAAGGAAAACAGATGTTGTAAAACAAATTCCTAAGAGTTCTGCTCACCCTTATGCGTTTAAATTTATTCACGTAGACCGCGCGACTGGTGAATCTTACTACGCTAACGCTTTTGATAAAGCAGGTGAACTGTGGAAAGTTTGGCAGTTGACTAAGGTTTGGACTGAAGATCCTTGGGTTGTTTTAGACGGAAAGGGAAGCCCTTTTGCGTGGAACGAGCCAGGTCAGTTTAGTCCAAAAGGAACTAACTTCCAGTTATTTCAAAGTATCAATGTAATTGATCTACAGAATAACCGAGGAACACTTGTTCCGTGTCGAGGAACTGAAGCTCCGAATCAGGATTTGAGAAGAGCTAAACGTGTACTTGACGTTAACTACCTAACTGAAGGTCGTTAAGCTATTTAAAAACAACTGTTTTAGAGGCCGTCTTATTGACGGCCTTTTTTTTACTCGGAAATATTAGTCCACGCGTCGCCCATGAGTTCGTTAGAGGGTAGGCTTTCGTCCATGAGTTTTTCTGCGGTCTGTGCCCCCACTATTGGAAGACCTTCAGGATCAAGGGCTCCGATTTGTGCGAGTACAGATGCTTGGTCCCAATAGATATGTTCGTGATACAGTTTGTTTCCCCGAAAGTTGACAATGGCCACCAGCGGAACCTGCACAAATTTATTAGTCGGTTTTACATTAGGAAGCATCCAGGGTACTTCGCAGGTATGGGTAAACGAAAATATCATTTCATCCACTAATCGATCACTCCCGACTGTTCGAGAGATAGGCACCAGCTTCGTATCTGGTGGATTCGAATTCACAAAGAAGTTTGTGTAGAATTTTTTGAGATCTTTGTACCCAACGCCACCTGTCATTGTTGGGATATGGTTGACATAAGGCTCATCGACCATCGTTGACATAGTGGCGTCCACATTACGCTCACCAAACTCATACTGCGTATGAAGTTCCCAAAGTGCAGTCAGGTCATATATGGGCCCTATTTTATTTCGTATCGCCTCTAAGGTTCTGGAGTAAGCAATCAAGGTCGCTGATTTGTTGTAGCTCGCGCTTGTCGGAGAAAAGAAGTCACTTGAGACGTCTGGATAAGAGAAGATTTTTAAATTGCTTTGACCTTCTAGGTGATTAAATATTTCGGGGGCGCTTGAATGTATAATGATATCACACGTCGACTGTGCTGCATCGATGTGTGGGGGACCGTAACAGACTGCACATTTAATTGAGGGGTGTTTGCTCATAGTCATCGCGACTGATGATGCTTGACCGAACGCTATCACTGCGATTTGTCCAACAAGTGATTCTACTGATTTGACTTTGTTGATTAGCGAGTTTATTGCGTCGTCGTCCGAATTTTCGGTTGTCAGCGATATACAGTTATAGCCTTCGGCTGCGTATAGTTTTGTATTTTTTATGATAGTATTTTGGTCATACCCTTTTGGGTACAATACTAAGATCCCTGGGCCGTGTGCTTCCTCAGGTGTTCTCGCAGTGACTACACCGCAATCCGTTCCTAAAGCTAATTCGATTTCCCCGCTACTCAACGTTTTCCCCTTGTACTGCTTGGCTGATGTTATTCTATTAGAATACTAACATGATCTACTTTTTTATTAATCATAAGGGGCTATGAATGCCGAACCAAATTTCCAATATGTATAAAGCACAGCATTTTAAATTAGGTGTGTTTTCCGCGAATTGCTCAGGCGGAATGGCTATTACCAAAGTTGAAGAGCGTTGGGATGCAACTTGGGAAAACAATATGGCATTAGCGATGATGATGGATAGCGCAGGCTTAGAGTTTTCTTTGCCTATCGCCCGCTGGGTGGGTTACGGGGGAGACACAGCATTTCAGGAACAGTCGTTAGAAACAATTACTTGGGCCACAGGCTTAATCGGAAAAACTGAGAAGCTAACTGTATTTGCTACCGCACACAGCGCGTTCTTTCATCCACTTGTTGCCGCGAAGCAGTTTGCGACCATAGGTGAAATTTCCTTAGGTCGTTTTGGCTTGAACATTGTATGCGGATGGAATCAACCAGAATACGAAATGTTTAATTTAGAACTATCGGAAAGCCACGACGTGCGTTATCAGTTAGGGCAATCATGGAGGGATATAATTCGTCGTTCTTGGACCTCGACTGAACCATTTGATTGGGAAGATGCATTTTTTAAAATCAAGAATGGTCGTTGTACCCCGCAGCCATTTTTGGAAACGTTACCGCCTGTAATGAACGCAGGATCGTCACCTCAAGGACAGGTCTTCGCAGCAAAGAATTGCAATTTTCTTTTTACAGTAATGCTAGATATTAAAAGTGGGAAAGAAACTGTCCAAACTATTAAGGAGCTAGCTGCTAGAACTTACAATAGAGATATTGACGTTTTCACAACCACATATGTTGTATGCCGTCCAACTACTCAGGAAGCAATCGATTATCATAATTACTACGCAAAGGACATGGCTGATCACGAAGCCGTCGAAAGATTAATGGGTTTGATGGGGATGCATGCTCATTCGTTCCCTCGTGATCAAATTGAATCACTCAGAACGAATTTTGCCGCAGGGCACGGCGTATATCCTCTGATCGGAGACCCTGATACTGTAGCTGACGAGATTGAAAAAATTGCACTAGCGGGTTTCGGGGGAATTTCAATGTCATTTGTCAACTATAACAGAGAGCTTCCTTTTTTTATTCAGGAAGTGATCCCTCGTCTCGAACGAAAAGGCTTGCGGGTACCGATAGGCACGGACTAGCTATTTTCTAGACCTGAGTGCCGGGTCTATGTGAAACTTTAGAGTGCCAATTTTGGGTGTGGATACAGTCATCTGGGACCGTCAAGCCCACTCGAATCCCGAAATCAACTGCGCATAAAGCGGTTATATCGCTGGCTGTGTAGCGTTCTCCTGCCAAGTATTCCTCGGTTGCTAATCGAGACTCTAATTGCTGATAGAACCAAGCAACGCGCGCCTTCCCACGCGTAACAAGTTCTGGGATAGTTGATACTCCCGCGTAACCTGGCATTGCACGATTTTTGAATAGCTCATTGCTGTTACGGAAATACTCGCCAACAGCTTGCATTCCTTGCATTTCAGAAAACCTTTCCCACGATTCTATGGTTGCCGCTTCAATTGGATTCTCGCCCAGCAGATTTGGTTCCGGATGTAATGTTTCTATATACCGAAAGATAGAGGTCGCCTCAGTTATTACAGTACCATCATCAAGCTGTAATGCAGGTAAAGTGCCCCAGGGGTTTATCTTTATATATTCGGGCTCCAAGTTTTCTCCATCAATGATGCTGACTTCTTGCGTTTCGATATCAAGATTTTTCTCTTTAATAAATATTCTAGCTCTTCTAGGGTTTGGAGCCATTCCGCAGTCAAATAACTTCATTTACTATTCCATAGTGAAAGATTAACAATACTTTAACACTTATTTCATAAGTTTAACTACGCACTATTTGGAAATAGTTGCTGATGTCTCACGGAAGTGGTTTTTAAAATACTTTATATTAGTCGCCAAGAACCTGTTTTCAATACATTTGTTATCTGGCATGATAAGAACATGAAACGTTTACTAGTGTTAAGTTTGTTGGTAGCACTGTGTGCTAGCCTCCAGCCTGCATTCTCGGCAAATTTGAAAGATGTCAAGAGACTGAAACTGCTAAGAATGTGCAAGGGATGCGATCTCAGTGATGCAAAATTACGCTACGCTGATCTTAAGAATGCGATGCTCATTGGGGCCAATCTATCAGGGGCTGATTTGAAAGCGGCGGATTTGAGCGGCTCGAATTTGACCGGTGCAAATTTGACCGATGCGGATTTGTCAGAATCAGACTTGAACGGGTCTGTTCTTGTTGACGCTGATCTGCGTGGCGCCGATTTATATAATGCTAATCTACTGAGGTCTGATTTGAGAGGTGCCGATTTGTCGACTATCGAAATTGATGCTTCGCGACTGATCGAGGCAACGATCTGTAAGACTAAAACAAAAGCAGGAGAGCAGAACAGAGACTGCAGCTAGTAAGTCAGTTTGTTGATTTAGACCATTGGGCTTCGCCTTAAAAAAAGTATGACAATAAAAAACTACTCTCTACTAGATCTTGCGCCTGTGAATGAGGGTTCTGAACCAGCAGATGCCTTTCGGAATGCGGCGGACTTGGCAAGGCATGCCGAAGATTGGGGGTTTACTAGATACTGGCTGGCGGAGCACCACAATATGCCCGGGATCGCTAGTGCCGCAACTTCAGTGGTCGTTGGTCATGTCGCTGGGAGTACCAAGACAATCCGAGTCGGTGCTGGCGGGATACTGTTACCCAACCATTCTCCCTTGATAATTGCGGAGCAATTTGGAACTCTTGAATCGCTGTATCCTGGACGCATAGATCTTGGGTTGGGTCGTGCTCCGGGTAGTGATATGGTTACGGCGCGTGCACTGCGAAGAAATCTAGAAAGTAATCCCGATAATTTTTTTCAAGATTTAGGCGAGTTGCAGGCTTTTTTTTCTCCCCCTGAAAAATCTCAGCGCGTGCAAGCTGTCCCTGGCTCTGGTTTGGAGATCCCAATTTGGATACTTGGTTCGAGCATGTTTGGTTCTCAAGTTGCTGCAGCACTAGGTTTACCTTTTGCGTTTGCATCGCATTTCGCGCCTGACTCTATGTTAGGTGCGATAAAAACCTATCGCTCTCACTTCAAACCATCTCGAAATTTAGCGGAACCTCATGTGATGGTCGGGGTAAATTTTTTCGCAGCGGAAACAGATCTTGAGGCTCAGCGGCTTTTTACCTCGTTACAAAAGCAATTCACTAACCTTTTTAGAGGGAGCCCTGGCAAATTACAACCACCGGTAGATTCTATGGAAGCCTATTGGAACCCTTCTGAACGAGTGGGTGTGGAGCGAGCACTGCTTCATTCTGTGGTCGGGTCACCTTCTACTGTGAGCGAGAAACTTGAGGAGTTCATCGAGCTCACTGGAGCCGACGAGTTAATGCTTACAGGGCAAATATACGAGCACAACGCACGACTGGCTTCGTTCGAGATAGCCTCGCAAGTTTGCTCCAAACAAATTCATTAACTGTACCTATATAAGACCAGTGTCTTCCTCAACACCGATAAGTGAGTTTATTGTTTGAATACATTGACCGGAGGCACCTTTACCTAGATTATCCAGTTGAGCTACCATAATGGATTGTTGTTTCTCTTGGCTATAGAGCAAATGAAGATGCAGTTGGTTACTGCCGTTTAAAGCTTGCGGGTTTAGCAAGTCATTTGCTCCGGTGTAGTTAGAGTCTATAACTTTAATAAATTTTTCATTTTCGTAATGTTCCGAATATATCTGACGAATGTCAGCAGCGGTAACTTTTTTCCTAATTTCACCTAGCGGCAAGGGCACGTGAACCAGCATTCCTTGTTTATATGGCCCCACAGTTGGCAGAAAAGTGGGGTCTTTTTTTACCCCTGACCAGAGCTTTATTTCTGGCACATGTTTGTGATTGAGGTTAAGTGAGTAATCGTAACCGCTTAAGGTGACCGACTCTTCTTTGGTACTTTGCTCAAATTGCGAGATTAGATTTTTACCTCCTCCTGAGTAGCCCGATAATCCATGAATATAAAAAGTCTCAGAGCCGTTGAATAGACCTGATGATACAAGAGGGTGAATGATAGAAACAGCCCCGATGGCGTAACAACCTGGGTTACTTATCCGCTTACTTGATTTAATCTCATCTCTTTGAGATTTATCATATTCCGTAAAACCATAAGACCAATTACTATCTGTTCGGTGTGCTGAGGACGCATCTATGATGGTCGTATCACTATTTTGCAATAATGACACCGCGTCTTTTGCAGCTTCATCAGGAAGACATAGAATAACTATATCGGCATCATTAATTGCATTTTTACGCGAGGTTCTTGTCTTTCTTTCATCATATGGCAATTGAATTAGATCAATATCCTTTCTGGCCTGAAGCGCGTCAGAGATTTGAAGGCCAGTGGTTCCCGCCTCGCCATCAATAAAAATCTTTGGTTTCCCAGTCATTTTTTTTTCCGGAGTTGTTTCTATAGTTCAGTACTTTGGTTCGCTTGTATATTAAAGGTTATTCGGGAGTCGACAAGTGTTTGTAGGTATTTAGTTTGTGATGTAACCCGTCTTATATGTCACGCCCAAGTTTCTCTGCTTCATAAATTATTGCTTCAATGCGTCGGGGCGCGATCATATCTCCTAACTTATACGCGAGAACGTGCTCTTTCACCTCGGAATATAGAGCATCATTTGGGTTTTGAGTCATCGCCATAATCACGGCAGAGACGTTGGTCCGATACGTCGGTTCTCCCCCCCAAATATCATAAACCGAAATAGAATCCTCATATATCTCCTCGATAAAGTGCAGCGGGCTAAGTCGGACATTCAAATTTTTTAAGCGCGGCATTACATAGGGCATATCCAATGTTCGCTGTGTGTCAGCTCCAATGAATGATCTAGGAGATATGATCTCAACGGCAATTTTACTATCGGCTAATAATTCAGCGAGACCCAGAGGAAGATACTCTCCGGTCTCATCTAGAATAATGACGTTTTTTCCTAGACCATCAGGAGATGCCAGAACCACCTCAATTGCGGTCTTTATGTCCATGACTATCGGAAGATGACATCCCGGAATATTACTTCTTTCTGGCCTATATGGGCTGTAACCTGTTGTGGTCCAACGAGCGCCTGTTGCAAAGACTGCTATGTCACCCGAGATCTTTGTTTCAGTTATTTCGCTTAAAGTATTGATTTTAGCTCCCGCATTCATTGCTCGAGTCACTAGGTTGTCTATTGCTTTTTGCCAAGCTGCTCGAGTTGGCAATTTTTTGAGCAGATTTAGTCTGCCACCTAGATCAGTACTAGATTCAAATACCGTCACTGTATGTCCTCTCAGAGCGGCAGTTCCGGCGAAACGAAGACCTGCGGGTCCACCACCGACGACAGATATCTCTTTCGGTGAGTCTGCGATCGATATACTTCCTTTTCCCCAATATCCCTCACGTCCCATCTCGGGATTTTGAAAACACGTTACCTCCCTATTATTAATTAGCCTGCTAATACAAATATTTGCACCAATACAATGTGTGACATCTTTTTCATTGTTATCCAAACTTTTACGCACCAGATGAGCATCTGCCATATGCGCTCGCGTCATGGCCACCATGTCGGCATCACCGCTAGCCAGCATCTTTTCTGCGCGACTTAAAGTCAGGAAACGACCAACTATAAATAGGGGAATATCATCTCCAATAATTTTTCGAGCTTTTTTAGCACTTTCAGCCAGAAAACCTTCTTTCATGGTTCCCATCGGAGCGACTGCGACATGTAAAGTGTGGTAACCACCTGCCGACAAATCATAAAAGTCGAATAGATCACATGACTTAAAAATTTCCAGTTGTTGTTCCGCCTGTGTTGCAGTGATCCCAGCGTCACCTAAGTACTCATCAAAAGATAGCCTGAGCCCCATTACGAAGTCCGGTCCAAGTTTTTCCCGAATAGCTTTGCCGATATCAATTATCAAACGACAACGGTTCTCTATGGTACCGCCATATTTATCGGTACGTTTGTTAAAAGCAGGGCTTAGAAACTCTCCCAGTAACTGACTATGGGCTGCATGTATTTCGATTCCATCGAGCCCTGATTCTGAAACATTAGTCGCAGATTCTACGAAGTAGGAAATTAATTCATCTATGTGTTCCAATTCCATGGCGATCGGCATTTCCTCGGTAACAGCCGATGGAATGCGGGATGCAGCCCACAATGGTCTCCAATCGTCCATGTATTGGGTACCATCGCCTTGGGCGCCACAGGCAAAAAGCTGGACTAGCTGCTTACAGTCGAATTCGTGGACTGCTTCACCTAATTTTTTGTACCAAGGAATACAGCGCTTATCGTAAGCCACGCAACCTGCGGCATAGTTTCGACCGGTAGGATGAACTGCTTGTTGTTCCAGGATGAGTAATCCTACGCCACCCTTAGCGCGTTCTCGATAATAATTTATATGACGTTCACTAAGTGTTCCATCTTTCCCATATAGCTGGGTATGCCCAGTCATCATAATTCTATTTTTTATTTCGAGATTACCAATTTTTAGGTGGCGTTGGACATGACTGTAGTTTTTATTACTTATACTAGACAAGTTGTTTCTCCCCTTAGACTGCCACTTACTCATTAATTTATAAGAATTTTTTAGTCTTATATTTTCCAAGTAGTTTGTTGCATCTCAACATTAGTTGAACTGGTCGTTATTATCTATATATAGAGTTAAAATAATCTATTCGTCAAGCTATGTATTAATCGGAGTATCGTATATGCGCTTTAAGCGTTTTTCCGCAGTTTTGGTCTTCTCCTTGCTCAGTGGAGTCGGACTTATTCAATACCTTTCTTATAAGGATTCTCACCCCTCAACTGAGGATGCTTACGTGCAAGCACATATTGTCAATATTGCATCCCGAGTGTCTGGTCCTGTTATTAAATTACATGTATCTGAAAATGATTACGTAAATACGGGCGATGTGTTGTTTGAAATTGATCCTTCGGTCTTTGATGCCATAGTTCAAGGAGCATCGGCTAATTATGAGCTTGCTACTCAGTCCACTGGGGCAAGTGATGCCGAAGTAGGAGTGGCTAAGTCTACATTAGAAGAACGTAAGGTGAGTCTTTCTAGGGCGAAGAGAGCATTAGAAAGAGCCACTTCTCTCGCCCAAACAAAATTAATTTCTGAAGCTGATTTTGATGACGCGACTGCCACATATGCTGAAGCAAAAGCGTCTGTAGCCAGCGCAAATGCTGATCTGCGAAGAGCAGAGAGTGAGTCGGGTGCGAAGGGTGAGGATAATGCACGTCTCCGAGAAGCTTCTGCTCAACGAACTGCCGCTGAACTCGATCTAGCTTTTACCAAGGTTATAGCTCCTGTTTCGGGTTGGATCACTAACCTTTCTTTGCGAGAAGGGGCTATGGTGATAGCTCGTCGCTCGCAGTTCTCTATTGTTGAAGATAGTGAGTGGTGGGTTGAGGCAAATTTCAAAGAAACAGATTTAAAGTCGATGCGACCGGGGCAGCAGACTACTATCGAAGTGGATATGTATCCGGATCTAACGTTCCAAGGACATGTTGAAAGCCTAGGTGCTGGGTCAGGAGCGGTATTTTCATTACTCCCTCCTGAAAATGCCACAGGAAACTGGGTTAAGGTTACACAGAGATTTCCGGTCCGCATATCAATTGAGTCGCGACACGACGATCTTGATGAGATTAGGCCACTACGGGTTGGAGCCAGCGCGACTGTCACAGTCGACGTTAGAGAATGAGCGTTAGCCTAGAAGGTGACGAGGACAAGCCTTCGGTCGCCTTAGTCGCTGGCGTAATGCTTGTCGCCACGTTAGAAGTGCTTGATGTCACCGTAGTGAATATAGCACTTCCTCACATCATGGGCAGCTTTGGGGCGACGCCTGATCAGGTGACCTGGATGATCACCTCCTATCTTATTGCTACTGTCATAGTGATGCCGCTAACAGGTTACTTTGTATCGCGTTATGGTCGTCAGCGGACGATGCTTGTTGGCGTGGTTGGTTTTACTGTCACATCTTTGGCGTGCGGTCTTTCATGGAGTTTAACTTCAATGGTAGTATTCCGCTTTTTACAGGGAGCATTTGGTGCCGTATTGGTACCTATCTCTCAGTCAATCTTACTTGATGCTTATCCACGTGAGAAAGCAAATCAGGCTATGGCTCTTTGGGGCTTAGCTATAATGGTCGCTCCAGTGATGGGACCTGTCATAGGAGGCTATATTACGGAATACTGGAGCTGGCCTTGGGTGTTTTTTATCAATATTCCTTTGGGCTGTATTGCATTGTTTTTAGTCATTGACCGAGAGAAATCTCTTCCTAAAGGCAAGAGGGTAGATGCTGATTGGTGGGGTCTTTTGTTCTTAGCTATCGCCTTGGCTAGTTTTCAAACGGTACTAGACCAAGGACATATGAGAGATTGGTTCGAATCAACGTTCATTTGGATATTGTCTTGGATCTCCATTTGCTTCGCTTTACTTTTCATCGCGAGAGCGTACGGTAGGAATGATAATTTTATAGATATACGATTATTTGCGGATCGAAATTTCACATTTGGCTGCCTTCTCATGGCTGGGTATGGCATGGCTATGTACTCGAATATAGTGATGTGGCCACTTCTAGCTCAATCCGTTTTCAATTATCCTGCTGATCAAGCTGGTTGGATCTTAGCCCCTAGAGGCGTGGTAAGTGCGATAATGATGATTACTATCGGGACGTGGTTAGCCCCCCGCGTAGATATGCGTTGGATTATCGGAATTGGTTTAATTTTTTCGGCTTATGCAGCTTCGATGATGGCAGGTTTGTCTCGCGATGCCGGTACATTCTCCCTTGTTGCACCGGGATTACTGATGGGTCTTGCGATGGCTTGCGTGTTTGCGCAACTCTCTACAGCGACATTCTCAACGATTGTCCCAGAAAAAAGCTCCGACGCGGCCGGAGTTTATAACGCAGTTAGGGGGATAGGAGGGTCGATAGGTATCGCAATTACAAGCGCATTTTTAGTGCGAAAAGAGCAGATCCACTGGCATAACCTAGGAACTAATATTAGCGAAGTGAATCCAAATATTTATAGTTGGATGGAAAAAGCTGATATTGCCGTCGATGAGCCGACTGCCGCCGCGAAGTTAGGGAAAGAGCTCTTTCGGCATGCCGAGATGGCAGCTTTTAATGACGTATTTTGGTTGGTAGCGCTGATGTTCATCAGTTTGTTGCCATTAGTTTTTTTTATGAATAACACTCAGAGAAGTAGTGGTGTTTCAACGAATAAGAAGGTATCTTAAAAGGACTCATCATCCCACCAGGGGTAAAATTTTGGCATATCCGCTGAGACTTTGTCGATAAAATTTGGATGCCTTTTTTCTAGGAATGACTGTACACCTTCTTTAGCATCACTAGATCTACCTAAGCTAAAAATACTTTTTGAGTCGATTCGATGTGCTGCCATAGGATCTTTTTCGCCTAACATTTTCCACATCATTTGCCGAGTTAGGGCGATAGAAACAGCCGACGTATTCACGGCGATTTCCCTCGCGATTGTCTTTGCCCTAATGAGAAGCTCGTCTTTTGGAACCACCTCTGATAGCAAATCACTTTGGAGTGCTTCTTGGGCGTCTATAATGCGACCTGAGAAGCACCATTGAAGTGCTTTAGAAATCCCAACTATGCGTGGTAAAAACCAACTTGAACAAGCCTCGGGTACAATACCACGACGCGCAAACACGAAACCAAAGCGAGAATCTTCTGATCCGATCCGGATATCCATGGGCAGTAACATT
>Ga0114933_10005363_pt1 | contig 11672 bp, 11 predicted proteins | sample 4SBtaG_FD_89691 | JGI IMG/M metagenome (GOLD analysis project Ga0114933, IMG submission 89691) | Deep subsurface microbial communities from Kolumbo volcano to uncover new lineages of life (NeLLi) - 4SBTROV12_W25 metaG | ecosystem: Environmental > Aquatic > Marine > Volcanic | place: Kolumbo... | reverse complement strand
TTTCGAGTGAATTCCGGTGAATACAAATTGATGGGGCTAGCTCCCTATGGCGAGCCTCGTTTTGTAGACACAATCTTAGATCACCTCGTCGACCTCAAGCCCGACGGATCCCTGAAGCTCCGAATGTCTTTTTTTGATTACTGCCATGGACTGCAGATGACTAACAAGCGTTTTGACGCCCTGTTTGGACATCCAGCGCGAACACCGGAGTCGGAATTTAGCCAGCATTACATGGACGTGGCCGCCAGCATTCAAAAGGTAACGGAAATTGTCTTGTTGCGAATGGCTGAATTTGCGCACAGCCTGACAGGATGTAAAAACTTATGCCTTGCTGGCGGTGTCGCGCTGAATTGTGTTGCTAACGGTCGCATCATTCGTGAAGGGCCATTTGACAATGTTTGGATACAACCAGCCGCTGGTGATGCTGGAGGAGCATTAGGGGTCGCTCTCTTCACCTGGCATCAATTATTGAACAATGAGCGAACAGCATGTTCCGTGGACAGGCAAAGCGGGTCCTATTTGGGCCCTTCGTTTGCCCCAACCGAGATCGAATCATGTCTATCCGAAGCCGGCGCGAAGTTTAGACAACTTAGTGATGACGAGTTGATTAACTCGGTTTCCCAACGGATCGAGCGGGGCGATGTTGTCGGCTGGATGCAGGGGAATATGGAATTCGGACCCCGGGCCTTGGGAAGCAGGAGTATTCTTGGCGACCCAAGGAATCGCGAGATGCAAACGAAAATGAATTTAAAGATCAAATTCCGGGAATCTTTCAGACCATTTGCACCCGCTGTGCTACAGGAACATGCGTCGGACTATTTTAGCTGGCCAGATCAGCTAGAGAGTCCATATATGCTCGTCGTCACCGACGTCGCTGAATCCAAACTATTGGAGCTTTCAGACGAACAGTACGATGTGGCCGGCGTAGATAAGCGACATATCCCCAGAAGCGTAATTCCAGCGGTAACGCACGTTGATAACTCAGCTAGATTACAAACCGTCCATCAAGAGACGAACCCACGATTTCATGCACTGCTGACCCGATTTTTTGAAACAACGGGATGCCCGCTTTTAGTAAACACGAGTTTTAACGTACGTGGCGAGCCGATTGTTTGCACACCGGCAGATGCATATCACTGCTTCATGGCCACACATATGGATGTTCTTGTAATCGGCGATTTCTTGTTGATTAAAGACGAACAGTCTGATCACAGCTCGGCTGATTTAGATAGCTATTTAGGCGCCTTTCCTTTGGATTAGCAGACTAACTTAATATGGCATTGATTGAGATTAATACGAATCCTCCCGAAAGCCACCTGAAGGTGTTCGGGCGATATTTGTTCCCGTTATTTACAATCCTTCTTTCCTATGTCCTTAGTAAGTGGGGCGTGGGACGCACGGGTATTGTGATCTGCCTGAGTTTAGGGTTACTCGTGATGATGATCGGATGGACCAACTACAAGCTCATTCGATTTCTCATGATCGGCTTGATGATTCTCTCCTTACCGATTGCCTTAACCGTTAGTTATTTGGCGCTATTAATTGCGTACTATGTAGTAATTACTCCAACGGGATTCATAATGAGAGTCCTTGGGAAAGATCTCTTATCGATCCGGATAGATGAAGAATCCGAATCGTATTGGATTGAACACCCGGGATTACCCGAACCTCAGCGGTACTTTCGACAATTCTAGAACTTATTCTGCCTGAGAAAATGAACTCGGAACTGCACGACCAAGACGACCTAAACGATGTTGATCCCACAAAGGATTCAGCTCCGTCCATCGCAGATTTGGCGGAGCAGCCATCACCAGGCATAGCGCGTGAGTTTTGGGACTTTCTCAAGAACAACAAGAAATGGTGGTTACTGCCAATTCTCTTGATTCTCGCACTGTTGTTTATCTTGGTGCTCATTAACGGTAGCCCTCTGGCCCCGTTGATTTATCCGTTAGGCTAGTGCACTGCCGATACACTGACGTCTCTACAGAACAGTGCAACCTACGACAGAGATGGCAGGTCAATATGGTCATCCAGTTTCGAACGACCTTGTGGCACAATTAGCACATATACTTTCTCGCCAGACTTCCACGCGCCAACACGGTAGGCACCGGAAACCTCAACCTGTTTAAACGGTTCCATTGGCAAAGACGCTTCAACATCCCCTTGGTATACGACAAGCCAGGCCGGTCCAAAACGACTTCCTGACAAATCGACAACAGCCGACTCACCCTCGTCGATTGACATCCATCCGTGCTGAGCCGTTACCACGCAACGGGGAACCTCTAACCAGTGTGGGGCTTCGCTACTATCTTGCCACTGAGCCTCTTCGATTAGCTGAATCCACGACGGCATTGCACTGGAAATTGCAATGGCATCATTTACTTGTGCACTTTTTTGAGATGCAATCCAACCGAATGAGATAGATGCACAGATTAGTAACACTCCCAGCACCAACCGAATTCGATTTAGACGCTTCCGCGCCGGTCGGCCATCATGAACCGCCGGCGGCAACCGAGGTGACTCCGCTGCAATCAATTCCGGTGTTGCTTCAGTGGCCTGAGCTATCCATGACTCCGGCATGCCATCGCTGAGCTTATCCTCGTTTGTCGTTAAGGCATCAAGCAATCGGCTTCTAAGATCCTTCGGTACATCAACATTCAACAGAGCATCAGACACTTTGGAATCCGCGTCTAAAATATCCGAAACATCTAATTCATCGCGCAGCGCAACAAACTCACCTTCGTTTAAGTCATCAAGACTTCGAAGCAATTCGGCGAGTTCACGATTTGAAAAATCAGTCATTTCATCTACTCAAGGTGACATAAACAAACAGTGTAAGGACCGATACACGTTACCCATGGTCGCTTTCTTTTAGTTGGTTCTTCAACAAGCCCTTTGCCCGCGACAGTCGACTCATGACGGTTCCTGTTGCGACCTCAAGTGCCTCAGCAATTTCCTTATACGACAGGTGCTCAAAGTAAAACATCAGCACTGTCACGCGGTATTCAATGGGCAAACTGTCGAGTGCCATTGTCAACCGTTCCTGGTCAATCGTCATCTCTGACGGTTTGGTTGGTACAGCATTCCAGTCAAGCTGGCTATCATCCAACACCTGAGGCCGCCGTTTACGAATCGACTTCAGAAAAGTTGTTCTAACAATTGCCATTAACCACGACCGACCCTTCGTCGGATCTCGCAGTTGCTCAATTCGTTGCTGTGCAACCAGATACGCTTGTTGAACCACCTCTTCGGCATCCGCGGCGTTTCCACTCATACGAAAGGCGTAACGATAGGCCATTTCGTAATGCGAATTCACCAAGTGGGATAGCAAACGCGTCGACTCCGTAGCGTTGCTACTGTCGTTCGCTGACTCGCGAGCTGACGTGTTTTCGACTACAGACACTTCTATCGACTTTCCCGCCATCCGTGAAATCCAAAAGGGGGATCCAACATTTATGATCCAGTTTGCTCTTAGATTATTCCGAGCATTTGGTCAAAAAGTAAAAAAGAAAAGAACACATTAATTGTGGACGGCGAGTCGACGCGTTGCAATCAAATACTCAGTCACGATATCAATCGCGCGAGTTACATCCCATGACTTCTGACATCGACCCATGTGCGATATGATACACGGTTACCACACGGGGAAAACAAGTGATAGAGAAGCGACAATTCGAGCTTGTAAGCGAATTTGATCCAGCCGGTGACCAACCTCAGGCTATCGATGCATTGGTCAATGGGATCAACTCCGGACAACGCAATCAAGTGCTTATGGGAGTCACTGGATCCGGTAAGACGTTTACCATGGCAAACGTCATCGAAAAAATACAAAAGCCAACCCTTGTCATTTCACATAACAAAACACTGGCAGCGCAACTCTACAGCGAATTCAAGAGTTTCTTTCCTCGAAATGCCGTGAATTACTTCGTTAGCTACTACGACTATTACCAACCGGAAGCCTATATTCCCCAACGAGACATTTATATAGAGAAAGACGCTTCCATCAACGAGGAAATAGATCGTCTTCGTTTGGCCAGCACCAGTTCGCTTGTGAGCCGCAGCGATGTCATTATCGTCGCATCCGTTTCCAGTATTTACGGTCTAGGCTCACCGGAAGACTACAAGGAAATGATGGTCTCTGTTGCGAAAGGTCAGATCATTCAACGAGATGACCTGCTTCGCAAACTCATCGATATTCAATACGAGCGTAATGACGTGGGGTTTGAACGCACCAAGTTCAGAGTGCGTGGAGACTGCGTCGAAATCTGGCCGTCATACGAGGAATTCGCATACCGCATTGAGTTGTGGGGCGATGAAGTCGACCAACTATCCATCATCGATCCAACCACCGGCGAGTCCATACAGACACTCGAGCACATTTTCATTTATCCGGCGAAGCACTTTGTGATGCCCGAACAACGCATCGATTCTGCTGTACGGGCCATTCGAGATGAATTGCGTGAGCAATTAGCGGTCTTCAAGGATGAAGGAAAACTACTGGAAGCTCAGCGACTAAATGCCCGTACACGGTACGACGTGGAGATGCTTCAGGAAGTTGGTTACTGCCCGGGAGTGGAGAATTACAGTCGTCATCTAGCGGGGCGCAAAGAAGGCGAACCGCCTGATACACTTTACGAATTCTTTCCTGACGATTTTCTATTATTCGTAGACGAGTCCCATGTATCGATTCCGCAGGTAAGGGCGATGTGGGCCGGTGACCGAAGTCGCAAGAGCACACTGGTTGACCATGGCTTTCGCTTGCCAAGTGCATTGGACAACCGTCCTCTTACTTTCGAGGAATGGGAACGTAAGTCACGTAGCGCCGTATTTGTATCTGCGACCCCCAATGATTATGAACTCGAGCAATCCGGCGGCGAAGTCGTCGAGCAAGTAATCCGACCAACAGGGCTGCTGGATCCGGTAATCGAAGTCGTCCCGGCGCGAGGGCAAGTTACTCACTTACTTGAGCAAATCCGCGAACGAGCGGCGGCAGGTGACCGTGTCTTGGTAACAGCGCTCACAAAACGCCTCGCTGAAGATCTGTCAGACTTCTTCGAACAGGAAGGAGTCAAATGCAAATGGTTGCACAGTGAACTCGATGCATTTGAGCGAGTTGAATTACTGCGTGACTTAAGGGCAGGGCGATTCGAAGCGCTCGTCGGTGTAAACCTGCTGCGTGAAGGGCTGGATCTACCTGAAGTCTCACTCGTGGCCATCCTTGATGCTGACAAAGAAGGCTTTCTTCGCAGCGAAACCTCGTTGATACAGACGATCGGACGTTCGGCTAGGAATGTCAACGCCAAGGTAATTCTCTACGCTGATAAAGTAACTAACTCGATGCAACGTGCAATGGACGAGACTCAGCGACGGCGTAAAATCCAGGAAGAATTCAATAAAGAACACGGCATCACTCCGGAGACGATTAAGAAGAACATTCGAAGCGGCATTGAAACCGAAGCTGCTGCACACAAGCAGGCCAATGCTGCTGTAGGTCGTACAGATGATGACGACATTATCACGCAGGATTACATCAATGATCTAGAAAAGGAAATGATGGTAGCGGCGGAGCAAATGGAATTCGAGCGGGCAGCGGCTTTACGTGATCGTATTATCCAAATGCAGGATCTCATCGGTAAGAGGATAAGCGATGTTGAGGTCGAATCGTACACTGCCAAACGAGGACACAGTCGGAAGAAAAAGGCTAGTCAAAAAGTACCGCGACCAAAACGATCGTGAGGCAGAAAGCTTTCGCTCCTCATCATCATTTCATTGGTCATGGGTCAGATACTTCCTCAAATTCTCAACCGTCTTCTTGCCAATTCCGTGCACGCGATCGAGATCTTCTAACGAAGTAAACTCCCCTCGTTCGCTGCGCGACTCCACTATTTTCCGAGCTGTCACAGGACCAATTCCAGGCAATAATTCAAAATCTCTCTGTGTTGCGCTATTTATGTCAACCTGATGCTGTTCCTTGTAAATCGGTTGGATGTCCCATTCAATCAACTGCCCGCGAAACCCTCCGTTATTCCAAAACACCAGTAAAACGCTACACCAACCGATTACAGTGAGTACGATCAATGTTTTTGTTTCTCTTGGTGTCCAGCTCATAACTAAGGCCCCTTTATTGAAGCAGTCTGGTTCTGTCAAATAGCAGTATGCCCGCTAGTTAACTAACAATTCTACGGCTTGCCAATCAGCTTGACTGATTGTGAGTGAAGCCGTGTGTCGCTACGGTGACAAATAAGATGGCTATAGACTTTTTACAACGCGACTGGGACCTCGAACTCGAAGATGACCTTCGCCGTTTGATACGTCTTGCCATACGTGAAGACCTCCGCAACGAACACGATTGGACTACGCTCTCTATCATTCCGGCTGACGCGACTGGGACAGCAAATGTGGTCGCGCGAGAATCCGGGGTCATCGCCGGGCTCAAGACGATTGAAGTCATTCTGAGTGAAACCAATGTCTCAGGTTCCTGCTCACTTCAATGTGCAGACGGACACACAGTCAGGCCGGGGCAAGCGGTTGCTTCGATTGAAGCCTCAGCACGTGAATTACTGACCATCGAACGTCTCGTCCTGAACTTCATTGGAAGACTAAGCGGCATTGCCACCTTAACAGCCCAATACGTAAGTCACGTAGAAGACCGTTGCCGGGTCTATGACACTCGCAAGACTACTCCGGGCTGGCGGCGGCTGGAAAAGTACGCTGTACGATGTGGAGGTGCAATTAACCATCGGGTCGGATTGCATGACGCAATCATGATAAAAGACAATCATCTTGCGATTTCCAATTCTGCGAGTGTGGATCTTACCATGCGACAGGCCATCGAAATGGCTCGAAATACCGCAGCCAAGATTGATCGTGATCAAGATATTATCGTAGAGGTCGAGGTAGACACATTACAGCAATTGGCTGATGTAATCCCAGCAGCACCGGATATTGTCCTGTTAGATAACATGACCGTCGCGGAGCTTAAGCAGGCAGTTGCAATGATTAACAATGCGGGATCAACTATCGAACTGGAAGCATCTGGCGGCGTTACGCTCGAGACCATTGGCGAGATATCTCAAAGCGGGGTAGATCGAATAAGCGTCGGCGCCCTGACGCATTCCGCAATTAACTTCGATGTAGGGCTCGACTGGAGTTACTGACCTTAAGCCGCATTTGCTGTGTCAGTGTCGCCCTCTGAAGGGTTGTCGATGAGCGCCTCGGCCTGGCCATCTTCCAAATCTTCTTCAAGTCCGGCGCGATTTGATTCTACACACTCATTTAACAGATCTTCGATCCGACTGCTAAGTGCGTCCAGATCAGTCATCACAGCGTCTTGTCGCTGATCAAGCTGTGCAATCAACTCACTCGCGCTGAGTGGTTGGTCTTCGATACAATCTGTTTCTGCAGTTAAACTCTGCTCGTCAATGGTGGCCATCGAGTGGTCTCTAGGTGGTAGATAAGACAACTTTGGACACCATTGAGATCGGCAATTAACCACTGCCAAGATGCGGGATGCACCAGAATTACGCGATGTTCCGGCTGGGTAAAGTTTAACGGTTAGATCAGCAGCAGATTAAATCCGCTTCATCTCTGTGCAACCATCTTTTCACCACTTTGGTAACTCTGTGCAAACGACTGCGTGGCCTTCTCAAAGGTAGACTCGCAACCTGGAACGATACGATCATGCAATTCGGCAACAATGAGGTCTACTGACTCTATCCACGAATCACAACATTCGAGCACTTCCTTCTCTCCACCCTCAATGTCCAGTTTGAGAATATCTATACGAGCCAGGTCATAATCGCTCATCAAAGAATCGATCGTCACGCACTTCACACTGTCGTGTACTACACCCTTTGTGTGTGCACTCTCTGTAACCGTAAATACCCACGAACCCGTTCCTCGATTAAGTAGACGGCGAGGAGTGTCAGCGCCGCTTCAACAACGACGACATTTTCCAATGCACGAGTGTTTTGTCGAAGGAGATGTGCGTTATCACATTCCGGTTCAATGCAAATGATTTTAGCCGTCGGAAACAGCCTGCTAAAGGCAACAGCAGAAGTACCGATATTCGCACCTGCATCAATAATCACATCGGCGGAGGATACAGGAAGTCCGTCGTATTCACCCATTCCGAGTGATGAAACAGCCACCTCAAAATCGGTTGAACCGGACCGTATAGCTAATTTCACTCCCGCAACCCTGACATTCAATGACCGACGAATGCCAAATAGATTCAGAATGCCTAAACGCAGAGCTGAGTATGGGCTCAAGAACCTGAGACCCCACATGAGGCGTCGCAACTTAGATTTCAGTTTGCGGTACATAACAGAGAATCAAAGCGATACAAAATAAATTGACATCTCTATCCTAATCAGGCGATGTAACACTCTTCGCCTAAATTATGCCAATCTCACGAGCTCTTTTTGCTACGGGCATCGCGTCTCCGGTCCGCCTCCTTGAGCAGTACCTTTCTCAAACGAATCGCCTGCGGCGTGATCTCTACCAATTCATCTTCCTCGATATATTCCAGCGCCGCCTCAAGCGACATCACTCGCGGTGGTTTAAGGACGACATTGTCATCACTTCCGGAAGCTCTCATATTGGTGAGCTTCTTTTCCTTCGACGGATTAACGGTGAGGTCATTATCACGAGCATTTTCGCCAACGATCATACCTTCATAAATCGGATCACCCGGTGCCACGAACAGATCACTTCTCTGCTGAAGCGAATCCAGGGCAAATGCTACTGCCTTACCACTGACCGTGGAGACCAGAACACCATTTGCTCGACTTGGCACTTCCCCCTCGACGGGCAAGTAACCTTTAAACCGATGATGCATGATAGCAGTACCCTGAGTCGCATTGAGCAGACGCGTTCTCAGCCCAATCAGGCCCCGGGCGGGGATGGTGAATGTGGCATAGGTATAATCGCCCCGGACATCCATTTCATCGATGTTTCCACGTCGCTCACCGGTCAATTCCATGACCGGGCCAAACTTTTCAGTTGGGACTTCCACTGTCAGCGTCTCGTAGGGCTCATGAGTTTTTCCATCAATTTCCCGAGTGATTACCTTCGGCTTACCAATGGATAACTCATATCCTTCTCGTCGCATATTTTCAATAAGGACGGCCAAATGAAGGATCCCGCGTCCAGCAACAGCAAACGAATCTGCAGTTTCCGTCTCATTGATTCGCAGGGCGACGTTTCTCTCGAGTTCCTTAAACAGCCGTTCACGTAACTGGCGTGTTGTAACGTATTGTCCATCCTTACCAACAAGCGGTGAACTATTGATCGTAAACCGCATTTCCAACGTCGGTTCATCTACCGTCAATCGCGGAAGCGGATCCACGTGATCTGCTTCACAAAGTGTGTCGCCTATTTCAACATCTTCTAGTCCGACGATGGCAACGATATCACCGGCATCCGCTTCCTCAACTTCAACACGTCCCAGGTTTTCAAAGACGTAAAGTTGGCTGATCGTTTCACGTCGCACTTCGCCGCCGGATTGGCACAAGTCAATTTTTTGTCCGCTTTTAACCGTACCTGATTTAACGCGACCTATGGCAATTCTGCCAACGTACTCCGACCAGTCGAGCGTGGTAACCAACATTTGAAATGGCGCGTCCACGGTTACTTCCGGACCGGGAATATGCTCCACGATCAAATCCAAAAGCGGCTTCATCGAGTCACCGGTAACGTCCGGATCGAGCGTTGCAAATCCATCTTTTGCACTGGCAAATACAAAAGGAAAATCATCTGCTAGATCTTCACCACCGAGATCAATCATCAAATCGAATGCCTCATCCAATACTTCATGAGGCCTTCCCTCGGGGCGATCGATCTTGTTCACCACGACAATCGGTTGCAGACCTGCCTCAAGCGCCTTGGACAAGACAAATCGGGTTTGCGGCATCACACCCTCAGCGGCGTCCATCAGGAGCAGAGCTCCGTCGGCCATACGCACGACACGCTCCACTTCACCGCCAAAATCTGCGTGCCCAGGGGTATCGATGATGTTGATCTTTACGCCTGCATAAGGCAAAGCGATATTCTTTGAGAGAATCGTAATGCCACGTTCTCGTTCAATGTCATTACTGTCGAGAATTCGCTCACCTTGAAGCTGCGCATCACGAAACTGTCCGCTTTGTCGCAACAGGCAATCTACAAGAGTGGTCTTCCCGTGATCAACATGCGCAATGATCACGATGTTTCTAAGTTGGTCTCTACGAGCCATGAGGAACCGCTTTGGGTGGAGTTATCGTGCGGGAGTTTTAGGTCAATCAGCGGTTTATCGCCATATTCAGCTTATTTCGACCCAATTGCATACAAAGCATTAAAAGTTCGTAGATAAATTCGGTTGCCCGCAATAGCAGGTGACGCTGCCAGCCCTTCTTCCAGTCGATTCTGAGCAATCAACTCGAACTCTTTACCTGGTTTACAGACACTAATAGTGCCGTCGCGACCACAAAGGAAAATCTTTCCATCAGCATAAACTGGCGATGCACGGTGGCGATCGCGGTGCGTTCGTGCTTCGTAGAATTGCTCACCGGTAGCTTTATCCAGTGCTATCAGGTTACCGTTTTGACGACACAGATAGACAATATCATCAAGCACTAGCGGAGATGGAACATCCGGTGTGATATTAAAGCTCCAGTACTGATGCTCTTTCTTACCCGTGATATCTCCTTTGCCGTTTGGCTTAAGCGCCAATGTAATTCCAGCTTTCGCTGAAGGAACGACAATCAAATCCGCGATTGCAAGCGGCGAAGCTACAAATCGCAATGTGGGATCGTAGCGAGTTGGCGGATGCAATCCGCCACATCGCCATATTTCATGTCCATCTTTCAGATCGTGTGCAATGACGTAGTCCGCACCGTGAGTTAGCAAATAAGCCTGCTTCTTATCCTTATATATAGTAGGCGAGGCATAGGAGTGTTCATTTTCGCTATGTGCTTCACTTGGGCGCCCGGTTTTCCATACGGTTTCTCCTGTGGACTTATCAAGTGCAGCAATAACCGCTTCGCGTGTGTTTGGATTTCCTTCACCGTGGATTAGTTGCAGATAGAGATTGTCACCATAGAGTACCGGTGTACTTGTCATACCGAACGCAATTTTGAATTGACCGAAGCGTTCCTGCAGGTCAACTGACCAAACGCTATTGCCGTCGAAGTCATAGCAACCGAGAGCGCCGTTGGTAAACATGACGTAGACATGCTCGCCGTCAGTTGATGGAGAGGGGGAAGCGGCATTTCCTTCATCGCCACGAACGACCTTGTCGCCCTGGCTGACTTTTTGTTGCCATCGCAATTTGCCATCCAGATCCAGACAAATAAGCACAAGGTCATCACCATCGGTGCTTGTTACAAAGACGTGGTCGTCCCAAATAACAGGTGTTGCACCGCCGGGTCCGGGAAGCTCGGTACGCCACACAACATTCTTACTTTTATCCCAGTCTGCAGGCAGGTTTTTAGCGGAGCTGATGCCATCCATATTCCCACCACGCCATTGAGCCCAGTTTTGCGCAAGGATGGTAGAGTTGCTGCCGGATAGCGTGCAAAAGAATGCGATCGCCAGGATTAGCGTGTGTCGTAGAGATTTCATAATGACCTTAATTGGTTGGCATTGGCCGCTTAATTCGTTGACGTTTACCAATGCGACTAGTTTCGTGAATG
>Ga0114933_10005360_pt1 | contig 11675 bp, 5 predicted proteins | sample 4SBtaG_FD_89691 | JGI IMG/M metagenome (GOLD analysis project Ga0114933, IMG submission 89691) | Deep subsurface microbial communities from Kolumbo volcano to uncover new lineages of life (NeLLi) - 4SBTROV12_W25 metaG | ecosystem: Environmental > Aquatic > Marine > Volcanic | place: Kolumbo... | reverse complement strand
GATTTAAATAATATGATTTCAATTGCATACACCGATGGCGGTGAAGAAAGCATAGCTTTTTCTGCAAGTATTGATAATAGCGTAATAACTATAATTCCAAACTCAGTGTTAACCGAAATGAGGCAACTAAGGATTACTCTTTTAGATAGCCTTGAAGATCTATCAAATAATCAAATAGATACTTATACGGCAGATTATACCGTTCAAGATATTTCCCCGCCAATAATAAATACACAAACTAGTTCTATTAGTACTAGTAATGCATTTGTAATTCTTTCCTTTTCTGAAAGTGTATTCACAAATGACAATGGTACAGGATCTTTGGAGTTATCAGATTTCTCTTTGGACTTCACTGATAATGGCGGAAATGCAAATCAAGCAACTATGGTAGATTTACAACGACCAGGGCCATCTGGTCCATTATTAGGTGGAGAAGATAGTATTTGGGTATATTTAAGTATTGATGGAACTCCTAGCGGAGAGGAAACTATTACTATTTCTTCAAATGGTAATGAATCAATCTTTGACAGCTTTGGAAACCCATTAGCTTTTCCAAATAATAGTACAAGCGAAATCACATTAAATCCCTATCCTCGTTTAACTGGTAATTCTTTAGAAAATAATAATGTATATGTAGAATTGGTATTTAGTGAAGGCATATTTAGCGCAAGCGATACATCGAGCGGAGTCGAAGTTACAGATTTTGATATTAGTTTTAGTCAAAATGGCGGAAATGCAAATGATGCTGTTATTAATTCATTAACAAAGGCTAATGGTTCTCCATTATCTGGAAATGAGAGTATAATAAGAGCAATATTAAATATCAGTTCTCCCCCGCCAAACGGATTAGAAACTATTCAAATAACTCCTGCTAACGCATATGCAATTTGTAATTCTCTTGGGAATAGATTATCCGTTTCTGAATGTACGGTCAACCTAACATTAATTGATCGATTAGCTCCTACAATCAATGAAGTCAATATTATTGGAGACAGTATTGTAACTATTACATCAAGCGAAGGAATGTATAATAATGTTGGAGCTACAGGAGCTGTAGGTACGACTCATTTTCGGGCTACCGTATATCAAAATGATGGAAATGCATCTGAAGCAACAATTATAAATATCACAAATGATAATCAGGGACCTCTAGTAGGCGGTGAGATAATAGCCAGAATTGGTTTTGTAACTGATCTACTGCCAAGTGGTGTTGAAGAAATGACGATTAGTCCTGCAGGGCCTGCTAATCCTATATATGATTCTGAGAATAACCAAATGCCTCAAAATACAGTAAGTGCGAGAGTATTATTACCAGATAGATTACCACCAACAATTATATCAGAAACCGCAGTAATTGCTATTGACAATTCATACGTTCAGTTTTCGGTTACAGAAGGTGTATATGGAGCGTATGAGATCACTAATCCTGTAGAGCCCAATGATTTTGAAGTAATTTTTATACAAAATAATGGAAATGCTTCAAGTGCTTTCGTGGATTTTATTACAAATGAGAACCAATTCCCCGTTGTTGGTGGAGAAAGGATTTTAAGGTGTTATTTATCTTTTGATTCAACTCCAAGTGGTCATGAACAATTATATATAAAAGCAACGAATAGTAATTCTGTTTTTGATGTGGCAGGTAATAGCTTACGTTCAGATCAAGTTACTGATACTTTACAATTATCAGACCAATTGGTACCAACAGTAAGCTCCATTTCTATTCCTCATGGTTCTTCAATTAGCTCAAGCACAGATCAACCTATAAATATTACTTTTTCAGAACCAATACAATCATTTAACTATTCAATTTCTGCAAGACACTACAATTCACTATCATGGGATACAACGGCATCATCCAATGCAAGTGAATTTCAATTGACCTTAAACAAACCAATGGCAAGTTTGGATACAATTACAATTACAATAAACAGTTTAACAGATAGTTCTGGATTAGAGGCCGTTGATTTTAGTTACGAATTTTATACTCCAGCATTAGGTGATTATGATACCTCAGGAATAATTGATATTGATGATTTAACACGTTTTGTAACATTTTGGCTTGCTGATTCAGAAGCAATATTTAATGGTTTAGGGCCAACAACTGGTCAAATACCTCATTTTGTCCCACATCTTGACCATCAATATAATTTAGATGATGGAATGACTTTTATCAGAATGTGGTCATGGTCTATTGATAAATTTGGCTTCGAACCATTAGATGTTATGCATATTGGCACACCTATGGATTGGACTGATTTTGTTGAGGATATACCCAAGGAAGCAATTTCAGGTCAACTATATGTTAATTATGATTCAAGAAGAGGGAAAGTTGATGTTAATCATACTTCTTTTGGCCCAGGGAACCTTACACTATTAAAGAATTCAGATGAGAATGGTGAAATATTATTAGAATTTGGTATGCTTGAGCCAGATGATATTAAAAGAACAATAACAATTAATACATCTATAGATGAACCAAGTGATGCAATAATAAAATATCAATTTTTTGATAAAAATCAGACAATCATTTCTTCAGGAATACAGAAAATTCAATTATTAATCCCAACAGATTATATCTTGAATCAAAACTATCCTAATCCATTTAACCATAGAACTACTATATCATATGGAGTGCCAGAAAAATCATTTGTAAATATTGATATCTTCGATATTAAAGGTCGCTTAGTTGAGTCCCTAGTTTCAGATGAACATGAGAATGGATTTTATCAGCAAAGCTGGAATGGAGGAAATGTTGCTTCTGGTTTATATTTTATCAAACTATCAACTGGGAAAAAGATATTGACCAAAAAAATGATCCTACTAAAATGAAAATCTCAAATGGAAAAGATAAAAATCAGCTTATCTTGATTATTCAATGATAAATTTTTACATTGAGGTATTCCAAATGTCGTTGAGTATAGGTTGAGATTTATAAACAAAGCCATTTTTTTTAAAACACCTCCCGTTCTTTATATATTTCTTTTTTTTAATATTTTTATACTTCAAAATATTCAAGCACAACAAAGTGTTGCAGTAATAACTGGTACAGGCGTTCCTATCTCTGGTTTAAATAATTGGTATAGTGCTGCTCCTATACTTGGCTTGCAGTATATTATTCAAAATAACGAAAATTCTAAAACTATAGTAGAATTTCACTATCATTCATATAATGATAAATCATTATCTGATAGAGAATTTTTCTGGATGGTAGACCGAAATAATTATAAGAGTCCTGAAGCAAATGCATATATGGATTGTATAGATTTTATAATCAAAACGAGAATGTATTTTCCTGAAAAGAATCGATCATTTGGAAAAAGACAGGTTAATCCATTTGCCTCATACGGGTTAGGTCTTTATTATTATAATCATGAGGTTAGCGGATTAATATATCCTGGTCAATCTAAAAAACCATTGGATACAGAATTGTGGCTTTCTCCTGTTACCGATAAACGATATGCATGGGGTGCAAATATTGGTTTTGGAGCGGAAACTTCATTAAATAATAATCTAAGCATGGTTTTAGATATTAATTACAATGCGGCTATTGGTTACTTACGACCATTTGAAGATTGGGGTCTAGGTGAAGTAATGCCATTACAGTTCTTGACAATTGGTTTAGGATTTAATTATAATTACTAATCAAATAAACAACCTAAGGAGATAAATAAATGAAGAAAACGATAATAGCTTGTTTAATTTTGGTCTTCAGTACTAGCAATATTAAAGCTGGATGGGCTGAAACCTTTGAAACGGCAGCGGAACCAAGTGCAGCTCTATCACTTGAAAGTGATATGACCTGGAGTTGGTGGGGCTGGGGCGTAGCTAGTGTCGCTGATGGATATTTAACATTGGTCGGCGCTGAAGATCCATTTGGCAATACAACCAGTTGGTTACAAATTGACCAAAGCATTGATGCCGAAGCTGAGATCACCCCTTCCGCAGCTGAAATATATGTGAAAGCACGTTTTATGACTACTGGTACGCCAACTAATAATGATCAATTACATATTTGTGTAAAAATTGATCCTGATTTTCTCACGAACCTAGCAGTACATACTGTTGCATCTGTTGGCGGAGCTATTGGAGACTTTTGGTTTCAGACAAATGAAAGTAATGTCGTTCCAACTGCTGCAATCACCTATGGATCATGGTTCTGGCAGAAAATTATCGTAGATGGTCAAAACGTTAGTATAACGGCTTGGGCAGATGGTGAAGCAATGCCAGATACCGCTACATATTCTTATGAAGCGTTGACCACAACTGAGGGCCCATCATTTATTATTGTAGGCGTTACAGATGATGACTCTTCTTCTATTCAAATAGATGAATTATGGTATAATGAAAGACCTGCAGGTTTGGGAATTTCTGATGAAGCTCCAATTGCTTCAAGATATGAACTTGGACAGAACTATCCTAATCCATTCAACCCTACAACTCATATCCGTTTTAATATTCCTGAAACAGCTAATGCAAAATTAACTGTTTTCAATGTTATGGGTGAAGAGGTTGCAACATTAGTAAATGGTGTTATGCAAGCTGGTGGACATACAGTAAGTTGGAATGCGGCAAGCATGCCAACAGGTGTATATTTCTATCAACTTGAATCAGGTAATTTTTCTCAAACAAAGAAATTATTACTAGTCAAATAAATCTTGTATAAAGGCCGCCAGGAAACTGGCGGTCTTTTTTTTGCCTTCGTAATATTAGGAAGAGTAAAATATTGACAAGAACAGTTAAAAATACTTTAATCTTATTACTAGTGATAGGATTTACAATATCCTACGCTGGTATAACAGGCAAAGTTCAGGGCACAATCACTGACCAAAATGGTCAACCCCTCCCTGGGTCAAATGTGATGATATTAGGTACAAATAGAGGTGCTGCTGCGGATGAAAATGGCTTTTATATCATTCTAAATATGCCACCAGGGAAGTATAGTATAACCGCAAAAATGATTGGTTTTAAAAGTATTACTAAAACTGATATGAGTGTGAATTCAGATAGAACAACTGAAGTAAATTTTTCTTTATCTGAAGAAGCTATTGGTATGGATGAAGTTCAAGTAATGGCTGACAAACCTAAGGTTGAGGTTGATAGAACATATAGTGAATATATAGTAACCTCTGATGATATTGAACGATCCGTAATGGTTAAATCTGTTGCAGATTTAATATCTTTGGAACCTGGAATGGATGTGAATGGTAAAGGGATGATACGTGGTGGAGATATGAATTCTATCGCTGCAGATGTTGTATACTATGTTGATGGTGTCAAAATGACAAGTAGTGACGGCCTTACTTTAAATAATTTTACTGGTGTAGGTAAATATGATATTGAATCAATCTCTATTATAACTGGTGGGCTTAGTGCGGAATATGGAAATGCACAGGCTGGTGTAATAAATATTGTTACAAAAGAAGGCACGGACTCATTTCATGGAAATTTTGAGTATTCTAATGAATTTGGAGGCGCAAATCATTGGGGGCCAAATTTATATGATGCTGCAATTCATCAAGGAAAAATGCAATGGGATAATCCAGAATGGGTAAATGAAATAGATAGTAGAACAGGTGAACTTGTTCATAAAAGGATTGATTATACAAGCTTTGCTGGATATGCATTACAAGGAAATGTATCAGGTCCATTAATGAAAGGTGTTTCATTTTTTCTTGGGGGACGTACTAATAAAAATGCTATCAATAATATTAGTCCTTTATCTTATTCACCAGAAAATTTTGAGGGGACATGGAAGCTATCTTTAAATCTGCATCCAAAAGTTTCTATAAAGTTTGGAGGGGTATATTCTGAAAATTGGAGCTTTCACTCTACTGCAAATGTTGGTTGTATTAAAGGTATGGAAGATGATGGGAAAAATATTTTTCTCCCTATGGGCAACTCTTCATCTGGAAAAATCATAAATAATGATCAAATGAGTTATATGGCAATTAGTCATATGTTATCAGAAAGAACATTCTATGAATTAAGAATATCTAAAAGTATTAATTCTCAAACACCTGAGGAAACTCCTGATTCAACGATGGAAATAAGAAAAGATGAAGATAATTGGTTCAATTTACCAAGGGACGTTTATGCATTTAATGAAGGTTCGCGAAATCGTTTCCAAGTAAAATTTGATTTCACTACCCAGTTCAATAAAAATAATCTTCTTAAAACAGGAATAGACTATATCGACTATAGTGTTTGGGCTCGTAATTATTCTGATGAACTAAATAAACGTGAATTACATTATATTGGTCATCATCATCGTACAGGAGACCCCGTCCGACCAAAGCAGTTTGCTTGGTATATTCAAGATAAAATGGAGTATAAAGGCCTTGTTTTAAATGCAGGTATCCGAATGGATCATTTTGACCCATCAGTAAAACATCCACTAACTACAGCCATGGCTGCATCTGATTATTTTTTTGATACCTTTACACGATTTAACTATGACTCTTTAGAATCGTTTGGATTGCTGGAAAAAACAAAACCTATCACTGCTTGGAGCCCAAGAATCGGAGTGGCACATCCAATAACTGATAGATCTATGATTCATTTTTTCTATGGACATATTTATCAACTAGCAAGTTTTTATACGATGTATGGAGAAAGATGGATAAATGATGGTACAAGAGATTCAGATTATAATGATAATAATCTTAATGATGATGCTGAATTATATAATAAACTTGAGGAAGGGTTCTTTGGTAACCCCAGGTTAACCTATGAAAAAACAATCAGCTTTGAATTAGGTTTTGATTGGAATTTTTATTCTGACTATATATTAGCTCTATCTACATTTTATAAAAGTTCCAGCAACCAAGTTTCAAGCCCTGGAACAGTTCAGTTAAACTGGTGGGACCCTGCTAAGCAAATGTTTGATTTTCAATTTACTCATATGGCTGGAAATGGAATACATGAAGATATCCAAGGATTTGAATTATCATTAAAGAAAAGTTTCAACAATTATATCGGATTTAATATCGCTTATAATATTCAATGGGCAGTAAAAGGAGAAGCTGGTGTAGGAAGTCAATTTTGGATACCTGATTCAGCATTTGTTGCAGATGGAAGATTTTGGACAATGTATAGTACAAATGATGATGGATCTGAGACTCCAAGACCTCTAGCCCCAGTATTCCTTGCCAATCAATATGCTAGTAAAGCAAATACCTTTATTGATTCTTTGCGATCTCTAGGTATGGAAGTAATTGAAGCTGGAAATACGGGTTTACATTATGTGCAATTTTGGGGCGGTACTGAAGAAGAACCAAAACCTGATTCCGATATCAGAAATTATGGTAAGGCTCAATTATTCATTTCAACTCCTGATAAATTTGGTCCAATGGGTTTATTTGGTAATATAACAGCAAACATTATATATCGTATGTCTACTGGAAATCCTTTTGAATATTCACCTATTGGTGGTGCTTCCGAATGGCGAAATGGGCCTCTTACTACTAGGACAGATATGTCTTTTGAAAAAGTAGTACTTCAGAAAAATAATTCTAGAGCAACATTATATATACAAATATCTAATTTATTTAACCAACGTGATATTCGAGGAGATGGAAGCTTTAGTTCAATATATGGACCTGGTGAGTTTATACGTTGGGGTATGGAAAATCCTAGACCAGATAACAAGCAATACCAAGATTACGGAGACTTCTATGCAAATACGCGATATCATGGATCTCCAAGAGAAATTCAAGTGGGCGTTAGAACTTCATTTTAAGTGTAATTAGACCCTTGGAAAATCTAAAAAATTATGTTCGGTTTCATTGTTTGTTATTTCTTGTAATGTTATTGATACCATGGAATAATCTATTCTCTCAAGCTGATCCAGTTAGCGGTTATACTCCAAGACTGTTAACAAGGGCCAAACTTTGGGAAACATTTAGAAACAATGGCTTGCAAGGAGGTGGAAATACTCCTAGATATCAAAGCCATGATCAAACTGCATTAGAATATCCTGGTAATGCTGGCCGAGCACAAGACTTTATGGAGTATTGGTTGGATATTGAAGCAGTATTATCTGAAGCACCTAATATTCTTGATGTTTCTAGAGTATGTAATCCGCAAAATGCCAGGGGAACAGGTTTATGGTTTCTTGGAGTAGCAGATGGGGAAGATACTTTAGTTTCTTATTCTGGCCCTAGAGATGTAACCAATGATGTGTCTGCTAAAAGATATCCCATTGCTAGTGAAATTGAAGCTGAACTTGGAGATTCAACTGGAGATAATATTGAACGTTCAAATTATTCTCCATATCATACAAATATTACTGGTAATGAACCTATAGAAATTCATAATTACCGTCATGGAGACTATATAATTGATGATAATTATCCTGAAGAAATAATACTTGCTCAGTGGGAAAATAAGCTTGGACTAACTGTAACAAGAAAAGCATATGCATATAGCTACCAAGATTTTGATGATTTTATTATTCAAGAAATAATATTTGAAAATACTGGGACAAAACTATTAACAGATACCTTTGTATCATTCATGAACAGTTTCAGCGTATCAAGTGGTGGTCATCAATGGGCAAGAGGTAATGGTATGAGTTGGAGTGATTGGAGAGTAAATCGCGAATCAGCGCAAGATGATTGGTTCTACTATACCAAAGCTCCAAACTATATTGCTGATAATTCTGAGTATACTGATGAGTACAACGATTTAGTCTTTTGTTATCAAAGAGATGATGACTGGATTGGTACTTCTCATGATGATACAGGACAACCTTTTGTATCTAATTTTGCCCAATTAACGAATTACAATGAGTACCAAGGTCAAGTAGAGGGACAGTTAATGGGATACCAATATATTGGTTTTGGCCCGTTAGATGTTCAACCCCCATTTATTAATGATCCAAATGAAAGTTATGTTAGCCCAGGAGTTTTTGAACAACCCTATAATTTTAAATGGTGGAAAAATGGAGACTCTAACCAAGAAGATTATGAGGAACCCACATACAGACGTCAAACAGACGCAGAAATGTACCGTATGGTTATAGGAACGTCAAACAGTGACAATACTGATAATCCAGATTCTTCTATGTTAGTAACTCATTCTTTAGCTTTTGGTCCATACGCATTAAATCCTGGTGAAAAGGGTAAAATTGTAATTGCATTTGCAGCTGGTTCAGGAGCAGATTGGAATAATCAAGATGAATTAACCTGGTCTAAGAATGAAGGAGCTTTCGATCAACTTAAAGATGGAGAGCATTCAATAATAAAAAACTTCAAACAAGCACAATTTGCATATAATATGGGTTTTGATGTACCAGACCCTCCTCCAGATGTAAAAGTTAAATTCAAAAATAATTCATTAGGTCAAATGGTAATATCTTGGGATGATGAGGCTGATAGTGCTACAGATCCAGATTATTCAGGGGTTGAAGCTAATGATGTCATAGGCTATCGGGTGTATAGGGCTTGGCCACCATCTTTTGATTGGCATTATGGCCCTTGGGAGCAAATTGCTGATATTAATTTAAAAGATGAAAACTATTATGATGCGGTTTCGGGTAAATATACTTTCACAGATACTGAATCATTTGCAGGATATAATTATTATTATAATGTAAGAACATATGACTCAGGGCACGATAATTGGGTGGATATATTTGGTGTTGACCATGGTCCTGTCCCATCATTAGAAAGCGGATATGTTTCACCTGAGCAAAAAAATATGATTGCAGTAACTCCATTTCAACCTTCTGCACAAATTTATGATCAAATGAAAGAAGCTATTCGTGTTGTTCCAAATCCTTATCGCCTTGATTTCAAAGATCCCCTTCATATGTATCCAGATGTTGCAGATCCGTATAAAATTAGATTTATTAACTTACCAAAGCATTGTATGATACGAATTTACTCTGTCTCAGGTGACTTAGTTTATGAATCAGAACACCAAAAAGAATCATCAGCAGAATCTGCCTGGCGACAAAGTACAATAACATTTTCAGGAAGAGTTGTTAGTGGTATTTATTTCTGGGTTGTGGAATCTCTTGACCCTGAAAGTACTGGTAATATTCAAAAAGGAACACTAGCTGTTGTAAAATAATATTATGATAAAACTATCAAAAATATTAATAATTATTTGCTTCTTATTAAATAATACTAGCGGACAAGATGATTTTAAAAGAGTCGGAAAATCAGGTTTTGGTTTCTTAAAAATAAGCCCATCTGCTCGTGCAGCTGGTATGGGAGATGCCTTCACAGCTATTGCAGATGATGTTACTACTATTTTTTATAATCCAGCTGGATTAACAAACTTGAATAATTTTGTATTTAATTTTAATCATACTGATTGGATTGTTAATTCAAGTATTATTTCAGGAGCTATTGCTACACCTTTTGGCCGTAATGGTGCTCTTGGCTTAAGTATAGTAAAATTTGATACTGAAGACTTTGAAGAAACAACCGTGGCAGATCCTGAAGGAACTGGAAGAATGATTAACGCTGGTGATTTAGCGCTAGCTATTGCCTATGCGATTCAGTTAACAGATAACTTATCATTTGGTTTTAAAGGCCAATATTTAGAGGAAAATATTGATGCGGATAAGGCTACAGCTGTTACTGCTGATTTTTCCACATATTATAGAACTGGCTTTCGAGATTTAACATTAGCTATGATAATGAAAAATTTTGGTCCTGAGGCAAAATTCTTATCTGACAAATTTAAGCTACCCCTCTATTTTAATATTAACACTGCAATGAGTTTAATAGGATCAAAAGGAAGCCCATTTCAATGGCTTGTATCTGTAGAAAGTGCATTTGCTACAGATTATCGTGATAGATATCATCTCGGAACCGAAATGTGGATAGCTGATATGATTGCTATTAGAGGTGGATACAAATTTTACTATGATACAGAAGATTGGACATTAGGTGCAGGATTAAAGTTGGGATTGGGTAGTAGAGAAGTGATTGTAGATGTATCTTATTCAAATTTCGTCGAATACTTCGATCCACCGCTACGCTTTTCAATTGGCGGATCTTTTTAAAGATATTTTTAATATCAATGACTCTTATAAACAAGAGTAATTCAGTAAATCTTTATTTATTAACTATTTCTATCTTTCTATTTATTACATGTAACAAAGAAATTACTTATCTAGATGCGCAAGGTCATAGAGGTGCTAGAGGTCTATATCCTGAAAATACTATTGAAGGTTTTAGACGAACGATTGAATTAGGAATTTCAACACTTGAATTAGACTTAGTAATGACTAAAGATCATATTCCAATTGTATATCATGATTTTTATATAAATCAAAATTTATGTTTAGATGAAGATGGTAATACAATTGATAATAATGAAAACATACTATTGTATGATTATAATTTAAGAGAAATTAAACAGTATGATTGTGGCTCATTAAATCCGGATATAGAACGGTTCCCAGAACCACCGAGAATAAATATTCCTAGTGAAAAAATTCCTGCGCTTTATGAAGTTTTTGATCTACTAAGTGAGTATCCACAAAAAAATATTTGGTTAAATATTGAAATTAAATTCAATCCAGAAAATCAATTAACGGCACCAATTAATATATTTGTTAACGAAGTAATTAAAGTCATTAAAAGTTATAATTCTACAGACAATGTTAATATTCAATCATTTGATTGGGAAATACTAGAAACTGTCAAATCAATTGATTC
>Ga0114933_10005358_pt1 | contig 11678 bp, 10 predicted proteins | sample 4SBtaG_FD_89691 | JGI IMG/M metagenome (GOLD analysis project Ga0114933, IMG submission 89691) | Deep subsurface microbial communities from Kolumbo volcano to uncover new lineages of life (NeLLi) - 4SBTROV12_W25 metaG | ecosystem: Environmental > Aquatic > Marine > Volcanic | place: Kolumbo... | reverse complement strand
CTTTAATAGACGAACAGTCTAACCCTTGGCAAATGCTGCTTCGCCAGGATGGGCCTATTCAACATCGAGGTGGCAAACTTTCTCATCGATATGAACTCTAAGAGAAAATTACACTGTTATCCCTACAGTAACTTAATTTATGATCGTTCTCTCAACAATAAGATAAGAACGGGTCACTAAAACCGACATTCGTCCCTGATCGTCATATCTGACTTTCAGTCAAGCCAACTTTTGCTTTTATACTTCCTCTATCAGTTCCTTTCTGATCTAAGTTGACCTATTGCAATCCTTTGTTACGATTTAAAAGGAAAACGCCCCATTTAAACTGTCTCATTAAAAAAGGTAGAAACGAACCAATAAAAAGGTTGAAGTTTCGGAGTCATAGTTTCCCAATTTTATTGGTTTTTCCAGAAGTCGTCATAATTTAATTATTACTAACTAAAAAGAATAGACATCACCAATTAGACTATAAAAATGGAGAAAATACAACAATATTAATTAACAGTAAAGCTTGGTAGGGTCTTTTCGTCTTATAGGAAGAAGATAGTATCTTCACTATCATTCCAATTTCACTAAGAGAATTTTTGAGACAATGAAAACATGGTTAATCCTTTCATACTATCCTACAATTAATAGGCAATTGATTACGCTACCTTAACACGGTTATAGTTCAATTCTGTTGGAAATTTTCTTTTGAATATTTCTCTCTATTTTTCTCAAAATAGTTCGGACTTTATCTTAAAATTTTTTAATTTATATAGATCTTCTTCATTTGTTTAAATGGTTTTTTAATTTTTCTATTTGTTCTTTACCATCTTTTCCACGTTTTGTTAAATGTAATCCACGATTTTTAATCTCATTTGCTTTTTTTCATTTTAGATATACAATTCGTTTTTCAGTTTTTAGTGTATAAGAGTCTAAATATTTTATTAATTTTTGTCGAGATTGTTTTCCAGACAAATATAATCTTGTAACAGTTTTATCTTCATACACGTTTTTTTTTAAATGCAAAAGGTCTCGAATGTTATATATTATTTTAGAATCTAAAGTTTTTTGTGAAATTTCAAATATTAATTTGATATTTTTATTTGAATTTTGTTCTTCTATTTTTATTCTAAAACAACCTTCTGCATCTATAAACCCACTTAATCAACCCGTATTTAAATTAGGTTTATTTTTAATAAGATATTTATTATTAAAAAATTTGTTAAAACGCAACATAGTGTGCTGAGTACAAATTCTATCTTTAAATAGATTTTCTAAAATAGAAAGATGTTCTAATTTAGTCACAGTATAACGTGATTCATTTGGACGAGTTTTAGATGTTGTCACTTTACCAAAACCCAAATGTGTTTTTATTTTATATAGTATTTGAATATCTGCAGTATGTTGAGTAATGTCAAATCTGTTTTGTTTATTTCAACAACCATCACCTTCTGAAAAACCTACAAATCAATCTAAAGATTTATTATTTGTATTCTTTTTCATTTGCATATCGATTTTTGTTTTAAAAAATTTTTTCCACGTAAAGTCTCTGAGGATCCCTCTATTTAGCTCCATCTTATAGATGGAATAAATAGCCCTGGGGTTAAAACCCAGGATATTTATCTGAGCTCCGCTCAGGCTAAATATCTGAGCGAAGCTCAGGCTATTTAGCCCGCGGGTACCGCGGATAAATATCACATCTATGATGTGGCTATTCAAGGTTTCCTGCTGATTGCCTAAATTTCCATATTGTCACTGCTATTTTGAGCTACGCTCAGCCCCATCTTAAAGACGGGCTAAATATCACATCCTAGATGTGGCTATTTAATTTTAAGACCTTTGGTAAAAATTCCAATGAATTTTAACCAGTTGGGTCATATAACGAGTAATGAAAAATATAAAGGTGTTCCAGCATACAGTGGAATTTTAATGCGGCAACTCATTCACCGCGGCCATTGAATTGTCCTTATATCTTCAGCTAAACACTTCCGAATTTCAGAGACAATCATTGGGCAGGATTCACTTTCAATACATCCAATTTTGTACTTGTTGGCTGAAAGCTGTGTTTTTGTTAAACAGTCCTGTTTTCCGATTTTATGCTTCCGCTATCGTTTTTGTCTTGGTTATTTTTCGATTTTGGACCATCTTCTTGCTAACTTACGATGGCATTTTGTCGAGTTCCTTAAAAATCCTTCTCTTATCGCCTTAGTATTCTCTACTTTCTCACTTGTGTCAGATTTAGTACAATTGTGAAAATCCATGTTATTTCTTGCTGAAATTTTAGATTAAAATAACAAAATAGAAAAAATCAGGTAATCATGGAAAATCCCATCTCTTATCAGCATGAGCTTGAAGATTAGGGATTGATTATACCAACAATGTTTTTCATTGTGTTGGAAACCTTGAGATTTCGGCGGTTCTGACTTCAGAACTTATAGTTACTCATATTTGCATTGTCTCTCCTAAGCTTCTTCTTTTCAGATCTTTTTTGCTTTCGCACGCTTTAGGATGTTCAGCTACCTTCATATAAAAAATAAATGAATCAAAGCTTCGGTGAAAAACTTGAGCCACCAGAATTTTAGGCGCGATAAGGCATATTCTAATGAGCTATTACGCACTCTTTAAAAGATCGCTGCTTCCAAGCTTACTTTTTAGGTGTCATCGTCTTATTACTTCCTTTCACACTTAGTTCTTCTTTATGACCTTAGCTTTTGATCTGGGTTCTTTCCCTTTTGCCTATCGACCTTATCGCCTATAGACTGACTATATTCCCTTTTTTTATTCGTTCTTTCGGTTTAAAATTATAGGGTACCTTCACAAGGCCCACTATAATTTAAGTGCCTTACCAACTAAAAAAATTATGGGTAATATGCAATACTTAAATATTTTTCGCTGAAAACTAGCTATTTCTAAGTTCGGTTGGCATTTCACCTCTTACCTCAACTCTTCCTAGAATTTTGCAACATTCACAGGTTCGTTCCTCCAGTATTTATTTATAAATCTTTCAAACTGGTCAAGGTAAGCTCACCTAGTTTCTAGTCTTCCATATTCGACTTTTTCGCACTCTTCATACTCGATTTCTCTTCGTCTACTCTTATTTGATTAAACTTGCCTAATATGAAAACTCGCAAACTCATTATACAAAAGGTACTTCTTCAGCCTTTTGGCCTCAGAATGCTTGTCTGTATTCAATTTCTGGTTCTTTTTCACTATTGCTTTTTGCAACTCTTTTTCATCTTTCCCTCACGGTACTTTTCCTCTATCGATCTCTTCTAGTATTTAGCCTTATTATTTTACTTATTGTTATAATCTCTTCAAACCGTCGGTTATACTCATTATACCCCGGTGCCTGTCCCCCAGTTTCTTTCGTCCCCTTCAGATCCTCTTCTCGATTTGATTTTCCTTTCAATCCAGACACACCTACTCTTCTTTCGGCTTAGTTTCCCCATTCTTACAGGTCTTTTTTCCTTCTTTGGCTTTCAGAACTTTCTTTCTATCGGGTTTTATGGGCTAAAGGAGTTTCATTCACCATTACTTCCCCTATCTCTCTTGATTTCTTTTCCTTCTGTTACTAAGATGTTTCAGTTCACAGAGTTTTTCCTCCTTTTTTGAAGTTTTCTTCCTTTTTGGAGTTTGAGGTAATAATTGTATGTTAAAGATAATTCTTATACAATTCTTTCGTGTGGTCTTCGACCTCTTTTCTAGAAAAGTCTTGGACTTCCATTAAATACATTGATTTTACTTTTCTTTTATTGGTGCGAATAGGGAGACTCGAACTCCCTAGATCTGTTTGGAAGACAGAAGGTTTACCTGGTAACCTATATTCGCTCTATTCCAACGCCAGGTTCCCCTAGCGTTACCATGTTACGACTTAAATCCAATTTCCTCTTTTCCTTTGTTCTTTCTTTCATCTTCCTTCTAAATCTTGTAAATTTTATGAAAAATTAGAACAAATTTAGAAAAATGATGAAGAAAAAAGAATTTGGGGAAGAAGTAGAATCTTCGACTTTGACGGGCAGTTTGTACACAAACCAGAGCCTTATTTCACCGCACCGTTCTAATATGCGATTACTACTAAATCCAACTTCATGTAGGCGAATTTCAGCCTACAATCCGAACTTTTATTAATTTTTCTTATTTGTTTGTATTTTCATACTCACTTAATCTTGTATTAACCATTGCAACACAAATATAGCCCCTATCATAAACGTCATACGGACCTGACTTAAACCGTTCCTTCCTCTCTCTTTCGATAGCTGTCTCTTTTTCCTTTATTTAGTTTAAAAAGATACGGGTTGCGTTCGTTTAAGGAATTAACCAGACACTTCAAAGCACGAACTTTAGACGGCCATGCAACAGCTGACATATCTTTTTTGATCTGACTAGATAGGGTAAGGTTCCTCGCGGATTGTCAAATTAAATTTCATGTTTCTCTAGTTGGATGGTTCACTGTCATTTACATTTAAATTTTAATCTTGCGATCGTAGTCTTTAGGTGGACCATTTAACGCGTTTGCTTCGACTCTAGATTTTTTCTTCTCCAAAATCTAATGGTCATCGTTTACGGCTAGGACTACACAGGTCTCTAATCTGTTTTGCTCCCCTAGCTTTCGCCCCTTCAGTGTCAGTTTTTGGCTTGATAATTGTTTTCACTTTTGATGTTCCTTTGGATCTCTTCACATTCTACCGCTCCTCCTCAAAATTCCATTATCATCTCCTATACTCTTAGTTCTTTCTTTATCCCTTCCCTAATTCTTTCTTAGTCTTTTCTTTGAATACTGAATAGTTCCACCTGGGGGCTCTTTACACCTTTATTTATACCGAATTAAACTCCACCTGTATGTTTAACCGCTTCTGCTGGCACATATCTTTGAAAGGCGTCCTTTTTTCTATTTCATTATAATTAAAAAAAATTGACTTGATGTCATTCAAGGTCACTTCATCATTCTTTCGAACATTGTGAAATATTCTCTACTGCTGCTTCTTTCGAAGTTCACCCTTCTCTCATTGTGAATGTGGCTGTTCAGACTTTTTATCCCAGCTAAATGATCTTCGTCTTGGTTAGCTCTTACCTTACCAACTAACTAATCTTCCTTTGGCCCCTCCTTCTACGCTCCTTGGCTTTCTTCTCTTATCCGCTTTTCTATTTCGGTTAGAAGGGCTGGTTCCAATTCTTTACTCACCCGTTCGCCATGTTCTCATTCGACTTGCATGTATTCTTTACCTTGATAGCTTAATTCTGGACTGGTAATAAATCCTATCTTCCTTATGTTGCTTTGAACTTTTCTACCTTCCTGTATCATAAGGATCTCTTTTGGTAGGATTCGAACCTACTCCGTATTCATTAACAGTGAACTGCCCTACCTTTAGGCTACAAAAGACCCCTGTAGGCTAAGCAGGATTCGAACCTACACTAGTATCATTATCGGTGATATCGCTCTTCCTATTGAGCTATTAGCCCTCCTTCTCCCTACTTCTCCCTACTTCTCCCTACTTCTCCCTACTGCTCCCTTTCTTGGAGCATGGCAGATTCGAACTGCCGACCTTAACTTTGCAAAAGTTCTATTCTACCTCCTGAACTAATGCCCCTTCTTTGCCGTCTTCCCATTTGTTTTTGTCCTTTGCCCTCTACTTGGATATCCTTTCCTTTGCCTTCTTCCTTTTATTGTTCCTCTTGCTCTTTCTCTTTTCCTTCTCCCTTCTCTCTCTTCTTCTCATTCTTTATCTATTTTCTCTCCCCCTCTTTTCCCTATTTCTTTTATTATCCTTATGCTTCTCTCTCTTCTTCTCCCTTTTATCTCTCCTCATTTTTCTTTTGGCTCTATTCCTATCCTATAACATATTCCTTCTCCTCTTTTTGCTCCTATCCCTTTTATTCTCCTTAAATTCTTAATTATTGTTTCTTTATCAGAAAATTTAGATTCTATCATTGGTTTTGCTATAGACGCTACAGGATTCGAACCTGTGCTTCTTCTTTGTAAGAGAAGTACTCTGACCAACTGAGCTAAGCATCCTTTCTCTCAGGGTAGCTGGTCTCGAACCAACAACCTCTCATTCCCAAAACGAGTATTCTTCCTTTTGAACTATACCCTGCCCCCTCTCTCGAATATTCGTCTTGTTGCTTCCCTTCCTCTTTCTTATTGAGCTTCCGGCTCCCCCTTCTGCTCAAGGGTTTTCGCCTATGGCTCAACCATATTTGTCCCCCTCTTTTATTTCTTCATCTTTTCCTAGTCTTATCCTCCCCCCCCTCCTACATTTGACACTGTGGCCTAGTTGGTTTAGAGAGTTGTTGTGATTTCTATTTTTTTATCAAATTTTTGAATATTTTTACAATTATTAAAAACTAAGTGCTCAAGGTTGGACTCGAACCAACGACCTCAGTATTTTCAGTACTACGCTCTAAACCAACTGGCGCTACTTGAGCGATACTTCCCATCCAATATGTCACATATCTTTGCGTTGAATTTTTATCTTCATTAATAAATAAGGCAAATAGTCCAAAGTATTTTTAGTTCACAATCAAGTTCAGTTGGGTTTGGGTGTATCAAAAAATGATATTATTTACCTTTATAATCTTTCTGGTAGGAATTGAACCTACAAGCTAAAAAAGCAATTGATTTTAAGTCAATCGTGTTTACCAGTTTCACCACAGAAAGTCACTATAGTTAAATAGGTTATAACATTTGTTTCATGAGCAAATATTGGGAGTTCAAGTCTCTCTAGTGATACTAGTTAAAATGCCCCATATGGGAATTGCACCCATCTTTTAACCGTGAAAGGGTTATTTCCTGACTAACTAGAAGAATGGGACTTATTAGTAAAAAAATAAGCCAGGTTGGACTTGAACCAACGACAGTTCCTTTATGAGAGGAAAGCTCTGCCAACTGAGCTACTGGCTTTAATATATAGGTGATTATGGCCTAGTTGGTTAAGGCACTTGTTTGTGGTACAAGAGTACATCGGTTCAACTCCGATTAATCACCTTTGTTCATAAGAACTCTCCCCCCCTTCTGATTAATTTTTTTAATTTATCTGAAGGATCTTGAAGAATTTTTATAATTATCTTCAGTTTTTTTTATGCCAACAATAAATCAAATAATTAGAAAACCTAGAAAAAAGAAAAAAAAGAGAAAATCCAAAACACCAGGATTAGTATGAAGACCTCAAGCAAAAGGAATATGTTTAAGAGTTTATACTAAAAAACCTAAAAAACCTAATTCTGCCCTTAGAAAAGTAGCAAAAATAAAATTAAGTACAGGGAATATTATAAATGCACATATCCCTGGAGAAGGACATAATTTACAAGAACATGCAATAGTTTTAGTAAGAGGTGGAGGTGCTAAAGATTTACCTGGTGTAAGATATCGTTGTATTAGAGGAAAATTTGATTTAAGTGGAGTTCCTTTAAGACGTCAAGGTCGATCTAAATATGGTACTGCTAAACCTCTTTAAATTTTTACCTCATGTTATTAAAACCCAAAAACACTAAATATAGTAAAAGTCAGAAAGGAAGAATAAGATATGTATATCGCCCTTTTAAATCTTCTCAAAATTCAAAGAAATATGGAATTGTAGCATTGGAACCTGGAAGAATTACAGCTAGTCATATCTATGCTACTGATTTAGGTATGAAAAGAAAATTCAAACAAGGTGGTGGCAATTCTAAACTTCTTAAAACTTCTCTTCTTTTAAAAATCTTCCCTCATATTCCTGTTACTAAAAAACCAATAGAAGTAAGGATGGGGAAAGGAAAAGGGAAAGTGGAGTATTGAATGACAAGAGTCAAAGTAGGAACAATATTATGAGAATTAGAACATACTAATGATTTCCTTCTTCAATCTGTTTGAAAATTAGCTAATTCTAAACTACCTATTAAAACTAAATTGGTTTGTTTACAATCTAATTTTACTAAAAATGAAAAGAGATAAGGTGATTACAAAGAAGATTAATATTAAAATCTTCGATTAATTAAAAATGATAGAACAATATTTTATTATCGGAATATTCTTATTTGTATTAGGAATTCTAGGAATAGTTGTGAATAGAAAGAATATAATAGTAATGTTAATGTCGATAGAATTAATGTTATTGGCTATAAATTTTATATTAATAATAGGTTCGACTGTATTAGATAATATACAAGGACAAATATTTGCATTTTATATTTTAGTTGTAGCAGCTGCAGAAAGTGCAATAGGTTTATCTATTCTTGTAGCTTATTATCGAGTTAAAGGTACTATTTCTGTTAAGTATATTAATTTATTAAGTGGTTAAATCTTTTCCTTTTCTTTTTGAAAACAATAGAATTTAAAGAGGGGAAGAAAGGATAGAATTGAAAAAGAAGTATGGGAAGAATGTAGACAATGTTATGAAACTTTCCATTTTATGGGAATGTAGCATAGTGGTTTAATGTTTTTGATTGTCATTCAAAAGATCGTGGGTTCAAATCCCATCATTCTCGTTATTTTCTGTTATACAGTCAATATCATTTACATACAGTTTCAATTAATTGAAAAACTGAATGAGAAAAAAAAAGGAAAAAAAGAAAGATGTTAGAATCAGCAAAAATAATAGGAGCTGGAGCTGCAACAGCAGGAGTTGCTGGTGCAGGTGCTGGAATCGGTTCTGTATTTGGAGGTATGATACAAGGTTATGCTCGTAATCCTAGCTTAAAACAACAATTGTTCACTTATTGTATTTTAGGTTTTGCTTTATCTGAAGCTATGGGTTTATTCGCATTAATGATGGCCTTCTTTTTATTATATGCAATATAAATATTTTTAGATTTATTCTTCGATGCTTTAGTTTTTTAGCATCGAATCTAAAGACCAATGGATCTCTTTATTTTTTTTTAAGAAGAGAGAACTAAACGGAAAGAGAACTAAATATTTACAAAAAATAGAAGAAAAAAGAGAGAAATGGAAGCAACATTAAAAACGTTAATAATAATACCAATAATGGGAACAGCGATTATTACAGTAATGCCTACAAGAACGATAAAAGAAAAAGAAAATTTAAAAAATGTAGGATTAATAACAAGTATTATAACATTTGGAGAAAGTATAAGACTTTGATTAGGGTATGATCAACAATTGCCAGGATTTCAATATATAGCAAAATTTGATTGAATAAATCTAGGGAATTATAAAATAAATATGTTATTTGGGATAGATGGAATATCATTATGTTTTATATTATTGACAGGATTATTAATACCCATATGTATTTTAATAAGTTGAGAATCTGTAAAAAAATTAGAGAAGCAATATATTGTTAGTTTATTCTTAATTGAAATTCTGTTAATCGGAGTATTTACAATATTAGATATTATAGGGTTTTATATATTATTTGAAGCAATATTAATACCAATGTTTATAATAATAGGAGTTTGAGGCTCAAGAGAACAAAAAATAACAGCAGCATATTATTTTTTTTTTTATACATTAATAGGTTCAGTATTAATGTTAATTAGTATATTATATTTATATTCTCTCGCTGGTTCTACTGATTATTTCACACTATTAGGGCTGGAATTGGATTTAAATATACAAAAATGGATATTTTTAGCATTTTTTGCAAGTATGGCGGTAAAGATACCAAAATGGCCATTGCATATATGATTGCCACAAGCACATGTTGAAGCACCTGTTGCAGGTTCTGTTCTATTAGCTGGTATTTTAATTAAATTAGGTAGTTATGGTTTTATTCGTTTTTGTTTACCTCTTTTACCCGAAGGTTCTAAATTTTTTGCACCTTTTGTTTTTACTTTAGCTGTCATCGCTATTCTTTATGCAAGTTTAACGACTTTGCGCCAAACGGATCTTAAACGAATAATTGCTTATTCATCAGTAGGACATATGGGAGTTGTAATGTTAGGAATATTTTCATTTAGTGTTATTGGTATGGAAGGTTCCATTTTTTTACAATTAGCACATGGGATAGTATCTAGTGCTCTATTTATTGTAGTTACCCTCCTTTATGACCGTTTCCATACTCGATTAGTTAAATATTATAGGGGGATTACGATAACAATGCCTTTATTCTCAATATTTTTTTTATTATTCACTTTAGCAAATATAGGAACACCTTTAACTTGTAATTTTGTTGGAGAAATATTATGTTTATTAGGTGTATTTGAAGTTAATACATTTATTGGATTATTGGGTTGTATAGGTATGGTATTATCTGCAGGATATGCTTTATTCTTATATAATCGAGTAAGTTTTGGATCTATGTCTCCTTATCTTGCTGGTTCTCCTGCTAATCGCGACCTTTCTCGTCGCGAGTTCTTTTGTTTATTCCCTTTAACTCTCCTTACTCTTTATTTAGGTATTTATCCAAAAGGAGTAATGGAGTTAATACATACAAGTACGATGTCAATTATAAGTATAGTATCATAGGAAATGTGAAAATTGGATGTTTTTAAAAACTGATTTCTATCAGTTTAGAGTAGATGATGGAATTGGTAGACATGGTTGCTTTAGGCGTAATTGTTTTTTAGCGTGAGAGTTCAAATCTCTCTCTACTCACTTTATATATTTCTCTTCTGATTTATCTCATTTATATTTCAGAGTTCAAGAGACTTCTATTAATTCTTTATGAAATCCTTAAAAAAAGATTATAATCATCGCAAATTGTATAAACAATTTGAAAAACAATATATTGTTTTAAAATCTCTCGCTCGAAATGAATTATTGCCTTTATATTTACGTTTAGAAATACAAGATAAGCTAAGTAAAGGGATACCAAGGAATGCAAGTAGGGTAAGACAACATAATTATTGTTTAGAAACTGGGCGAGCTAGAGGTGTTATTACAGATTTTGGAATTTCTCGTATTGAGATGAAAAATAAAGCAGAATTTGCTAAATTACCTGGAGTTAAAAGATCTTCCTGATAATTCTATTTTCTATATCACAAATGTATACAAATAAAATAATAGGTTTGCTTTTCAATGAGGGAACAACAAATGGTTTAACCAACTAGGCCACAATGCCATATGTAATATAAGGGGGGAGTAAATTTCCTCTATAAAAAAAAGAAAGAAGAGGAACCAATATGATTGAACCTAAGACGAAAGATAAAATTATACATTTTTCTAGTTTTTCTGCTATTCCAAAAAATAAAAGAGAAGATCAGGAAGACACAAAGAATAGGTTAAAAATAGGAAAGGTCGAGAGAGCCAAAAGGAAGAAGTAGGCTTCAAAGAAGTTTATATGAAAACACCGATAATTTTTAAAAATTATCGATAATAGAGAAAAAATGGCATATAGTGCATTTGATCAATTTGAAATAACAAGAATAATACCATTACATTTATTTGGGAATTTAGATATATCAATAACAAATTCGACAATATTTATGTTAATAGGGACAGGGACATTTTATTGGATATATATGTTAAATGTAGAAGAAGGACCATTAGTACCAGGTAGATGACAATCAATCATCGAAATCGTCTATGAAAATATGCTAGAAATGGTAAAAGATAATATAGGTAAAGAAGGAATGAAATATTTTCCATTGATATTAACAATATTTACATTTATAGCAATGATGAATATGTATGGGATAGTACCATATACATTTACACCAACATCACATTTTGCAGTAACAATAGGGATGAGTTTAAGTATATTTATAGGTGTAACAATATTAGGATTAATAAATTATAGAAGTAATTATTTTTCAATGTT